>Ga0209636_10004025_pt1 | contig 15023 bp, 15 predicted proteins | sample DeeMarSWOR152_54_FD_187464 | JGI IMG/M metagenome (GOLD analysis project Ga0209636, IMG submission 187464) | Marine sediment microbial communities from White Oak River estuary, North Carolina - WOR-1-52-54 (SPAdes) (version 2) | ecosystem: Environmental > Aquatic > Marine > Intertidal zone >...
CAGCGGACAAGCGGGGAGTGGCGCAGCCTGGTAGCGCGCCTGCTTTGGGAGCAGGAAGTCGCTGGTTCAAATCCAGTCTCCCCGATAAGGAATGGTGATCAAAGGGTGAGTGAAACGTCTGCCTACATTTCCCTCTACCGCCGCTTCAGACCGCAGCGTTTCTCCGAAGTGGTCGGCCAGGAGGAGATCGTCCGCACGTTGCGAAACGCGGTGGTTGCTGATGAGGTGGCGCACGCGTACCTGTTTGCCGGTGAGCGGGGGATCGGCAAGACCTCGATTGCCCGCATCCTCGCCCGCGCGGTCAACTGCCTCTCCCCGGAGGGGGGAGAACCGTGCAACTCGTGCGGCAACTGCAAGACAATCCTATCAAATCGTTCTTTGGACATTTTGGAGATCGACGGTGCCTCCAACCGCGGGATCGATCACATCCGCCGCCTGCGCGAGGAGGTGAACTTCGTCCCTACCGACCTTAGCACAAAGGTCTACATCATCGATGAAGTCCACATGCTCACCAATGAGGCGTTCAATGCCCTGCTGAAGACACTGGAGGAGCCGCCCCCACACGTGGTCTTCATCTTCGCCACCACGGAGCCGCACAAAGTTCCGCGTACGATTCTTTCACGATGTCAGGCGTTCGATTTCCGAAAGATACCGACGGAAAAGATTGCCGCGCGGCTTGTCGAGATTGCTGACGCTGAAGAAATTGTCATCGCCAAAGGGGCCCTCGATCTTGTTGCCCGCAGGGCGAATGGCGCGATGCGCGACGCCATCGTGATGCTAGAACAGGCCATGAGCTTTGAGAGCGACGAGATCACCGAGGAGAGGGTGTTGGAGATGCTGGGGCTGGTCGGCCGCGAGGTGCACCAGGCTTTCCTTTCCGCTCTCGAAGAGGGCGATCGCAAGACGGTTCTTGAGACCATCGACTCGCTTGTTGAACGAGGAAAAGATCTCGAGGTCTTTCTCACCGACCTGGTCGAAATCTTGCGCAACCGGATCGCTTACGAGACCCACACAGAGGATCGAGACCTTCGCCTCTGCCGGGGATTGCTCGACATCAAGCAGGAACTCTTCCGCTCGCTCGATCGGCGGATTCTCCTTGAGGTGGGTCTGCTTTCCCTGATGAACGACCTTGGGCCACGCCCATCGCCTCCAGTCGAGGTAGCAAGCCCATCGGAGAAGGGCGAGAGCGCTGCACCCAATCTGGAGAGTGTCCCACAAGCCCCCGTCGCGGAGACGGACACGCCGTTGCTCACAGAAGAAGGGAATGCTTCACCCTCTCCTCTGCAAGGAGAGCTCGAAACAAAAGCTGAGCAGGAGCTGGAAGCTCCGCCTCCCCAAAACGAGCCTGCTCCGTCTGAACCTGTGGCAAAGTCCACTACCCCCACCGAAGAAACAGACTTCGCCTCGGGCTGGAAGGAGATGATCGAAGCGATTGAACAGGAGCGGATAGCCATTGCCGCCTTTCTTGCTGAAGGGACCCCGCGTCTTTCGCGAGACACGGTGACGATCTCCTTCCACCCCGATTACACGTTCCACAAGGAGAGCCTGGAGATGTCTGAGAACCTGCAGTACTTGGCAGGGATGGTGCATCGCCACCTGGGAGACCGGTTCCACGTGGACATCCAGTTTGATGATGGAGGCAAGCGAAATCCCTCTGCTCGCGAGCGGCTGCGGGAGAAGGCCCAGCTTATCTGCCAAGTCTTCGACGGAAAGATCGTGAAGGAGGAATGATGAAAGGGTTGGGAAACCTAGGGAACATAATGAAGCAAGCAAAAAAGCTCCAGGAGGAACTTGCGAAGAAACAAGCCGAGATTGAGGAGATGAAAGTTGAGGCAAGCTCCGGTGGTGGGATGGTCACGGCTACCGTTAACGGCCGTGGTGAGTTGCTCAATCTTGCCATCGAGAAGGAAGTGGTTGACCCGGATGATGTGGAGATGCTCGTCGACTTGGTGATTGCCGCGGTGCAGGAAGCGCAGAAGAACGCCAAGGAACAAGCCCAGGAGAAGTTGGGGCCGCTCACTCAGGGAATGAACCTCCCTGGGATGCCCGAACTATGATCCCCCCACTGGAGGAGCTAATCGAGCGGCTCAAGGCCCTTCCGGGGATTGGCCGTAAGAGCGCCGAGCGCGTTACCTTCTACCTGTTGAACGCACCGAATGATGAAGTGACGCGCCTTGCTGAAGCGATCGGCCGCATCAAAACGGCAGTTCACCACTGTCGCCGTTGTTACAACTTCGCCACCGGAGAGATCTGCAATATCTGTACTAATCCCAAGCGCGATCAAAAGACGATCTGCGTGGTCGGACAACCGTGGGAGATCCTCAAAATCGAGCGAACCGGCGAGTACCGTGGGCTTTACCACGTTCTCGGGGGCCTGATCTCGCCGATGGATGAGGTCAGCGCAACCGATCTTCGGATCGACGAGCTACTGGAGCGGATCAAGTCGGAAGAGACCAAGGAAGTGATTCTCGCCCTGGAGCCCAAACTCGAGGGTGAGATCACCGGCATGCACATCGTCTCACTAGCAAAACCCTTGGGGGTGCAAATCTCCCAGATTGCACAAGGAATCCCTGTTGGTCGCGATCTCGAGTTCGCTGACGAGGTCACCCTCGGCCGCGCCCTGCGCGGGCGAATTGAGCTATAGAAACCGATCCCAGTCTGTACGATTCTAAAGCCAATTTGGCAGTGCTTCTGAGGCGAGGGATCAGACGTTTCTCGCCGCTTTACCAAATGTCCGTTCCAAACGCTTGAACGCTCGGAGCTCCTCGGGTTGATTGAGTTTGGCACGGCGGATCGCTCGGCCCAAGATGTCGATCGACCGGTCGTAGAGAGCGCGGTCAACCAGATACGGGATTCCATCCTTGCCACCATGGGCGAAGCTGTAGCGGGCAGGATCGTCGAAGCTCGGTGTCTTCCCGTAGATCAGCTCCGCGATCAAAGACAAAGCACGCAGGGTCTTCGCCCCAACACCCGCTATCCTCAGCAGAGTTTCGAAGTCCTCGGGCTGGGCAGCATACGTCTTGAGAAAGATCCGCTGCAACCTTCCTGGGTCGATGTCGGCGAGGCGCACCTCATGCCGGCGGGGAAGTGCCAGGGTCTTTAGGTGTGTGAGCTCCGAAACAACCTCTTGTGGTGACTGGCAGGCGATCTCAGTGCTCGCCTGTCGAGCCCCCTCGCTCTTCTCGGCCACTAGGTTGAGGGTGCGTTCGCGGGCATCACAGCAGACCGCAGCATGCGGTTCACAGACGAAATCGGTGACGGTCTTTGAGAGCCAATGGTAACGCCGCGCCATCCGCGTGGTCTCGTTCATTCCCTGCTGAACCACCACCCAGCTCCCCTCTGCATCGAACAAGAAGACATGGTGGTAAATCTGATAGCCATCCTGCACCGCGGCGCTGTCCACCTTTGCCGCGGTCCGGCTTGCATAGATGAGGGGATCGGCGTCGATCCCTGTACGTTCTCCCCAATCGGTAATTTCCGCCGGGGTCTTTCTCGAAGTGGACCCCTTCCCACCTGCAACGAACAGGCCCAGCTCCTCCTCGCAACCCCTTATCCCCTCCTTGATCGCCCCACAGGTCGTGGTGGTGAGCCCGCTTGAATGCCAATCGAACCCCAGCACACAGCCGAGGGCCTGAAACCAGAATGGTTCAGAGAGGCGCTCCAGGAACCCGGAGGGCCCGTATTCGAGGATAACTGCCCGCGTGATCTCACTGGCAAGGCGCCTCATCCGTGAAAAGAGCCACCGCGGGGTATTTCCGTAGTGCAGAGGAAGATCAGCCCTTCCCGTCTTCATACCTCTACTATACTGCGTTTCACTGATCGAGGAAACTTGCGCTTCAGTCTCACGAAGCATATAGTCGAAAGAATACTCAGTCGATCGAATCGAGGGAAGAGTGTGACCGAAGAGATTATGAACCTTTTGGCACTACAAGGAAAGGACCAACAGCAGGCCGATTTGCAGTCGCAAGTGAACCGCCTAGAGGCCCAGAAGGCACAGGTGAAGCGTACATTACAGGATGAGCGGGCAGTCGTTGATCAGCTTCGCCAGAACCTAATGGAGCTGGAACACACGAGTCGCTTGAAAAATCTCGAAGTGGATGATCTCGACGCGCAGATCCGCAGTTACCAAAAACGCCTCGATGAAGGGATCATCAGTTTCAAGGAGATGGAGGCGTTGCGAACCAAGATCGCCTACCAAAAAGAGCGGATCTCGGAGATGGAAGACGAGGCTCTTGCGTTAATGGACGATATCGAAACGACGAAATCGCAGCTTGAAGCGGCCGAGGCAAGACTGGCAGAACGCGAGAAAGAACTTGACGCGAGCTGCCAAACGATCAATGCCCAAATTGCACAGATGCAGGAGGAGATCGCCGCGCGACAAAAAGAGCGGGCTGAAGTTGCCGCAAAGGTCCGTGCTCACCTCCTGAGCCGCTATGAAAAACTGCACACAGAATATGACGACCCAGTGGTGGCAATCACGAACGGAACTTGCTCGGGCTGCAAACTGAAAGTAAGCGGAAATACGGCCGGACGGGCCCGAAGCAGCATGGAGATAATAACCTGCGAGAATTGCTCGCGCATCCTCTACGTTCACTGAACTGCCTGCTATTGGTGGTTGCCCTCTTTGCTGTGTTCATCAGCATCGGCGTGAAAAGCTATTGCCTTCCGCGTCCGATCGGACAGCTTTCCGACTACGGAAATGTCCTTGACCGCCACGGCCGCGAGCGAATCACCTCGTTAATCGAAGAGACGCGGGAGCGCTTCGGAATCGACGTTTATATTCTGGCAAGCTGGGAAGATCCCTACGGCGATCCCGACCGCTACGCGGTGACCCTGCTTGACGGCTGGAACCTTGCGAAAGGGAAGACCCTTCTCGCTGTCTTCCTCAAGACAGGGAAAGACTGGGACGTAGCTATCCTTCCGGGAGAGCTAACCACGGTTGCCTACCCTCAACTTGCTTACAAGGTGAAAGCCGGGATCACGCACCTTGTGGAACATCGCCGTATCGAGGAGGCAATGGTTGCGCTGTTTGAAGTTCTCCAGCGGCAACTCTCGCAAGGGACTCAAGCCGGGCAGTCCGTGTCAAACAGAAGAGGAAGTCGAGTGCTTTCCGTACTGCTTTTACTTGGTTCCCTCGGGCTGGTTGCATTCTTCATCCATCGGCGCGTCTGCCCACGTTGTGGGCGAATTCTGCGGGTTCGCAAAATCCGTGCTTTTGACCCCTACCAGGGAGGAGATGTGGTATACTATTGTCAACGGTGTAATTATTCGCGAGCTAAGAAAGGAGAGGGCTAGGGGGCCGCGGAGGGAGCAGGCTTCACAAACCCTCTGAGGAAAGTCCGGACTCCACAGGGCAGGTTACTGGGGAGATCCCAGTGGGGGCGACCTCGGGAAAGTGCCACAGAGAAAAGACCGCCGATGGCCTGCGAGGATCCCTCGCAGGCACAGGTAAGGGTGAAACGGTGGTGCAAGAGACCACCAGCGGTTCGGGTGACCGAGCCGGCTCGGCAAACCCTAACTGGAGCAAGGCCAAGTAGGAAGGCGCTTTAAGGATGGCCCGTCCAAGCCTTTGGGTAGGCCGCGTAGATGGATGGTCTCCCAAGACAGAATCCGGCTTATCGGCCCTCTCCTCTCAATTGGGAGGCAACGTGTATAAACCGCGGTTGCTATGGGCCGTTCTTCTCTTCCTTTACGCCGCTGCGATTTTTGCATTCTCCAGCTTCCCAATGACTAGGGAAAAACCGCTCGTTCCCATTCCACATGGTGACAAGCTTCTCCATGCTCTTGAGTTCTTCATTTTTTTCCTTCTCTGCTGGAAAGCCCTGCCCCTTAAGCGAAAAATGTCGACCTCTCTGATACTCACCGCGATTTACGCGGGAAGTGATGAAATCCATCAACTTTTTGTTCCAACACGGAGCGCCAGTCTCTTTGACTGGTTTGCCGACCTTGCCGGAGGAGTTGCCGCAGCAATCCTCATCTACATCCTCGCCTACCTTCCCTTGTCCAGGAGATTACGGCTGCGTATACTTGTCAGACCAGATCGCGAAAAGGAGGCTTAGGGATGTACTTGTGGGGGCTCCCTTTCTTTATGGGGCCGAGTATATTGATCTTGTTGCCAGCATTGGTGCTGGCAATCTATGCCCAATACAAGGTACGAACCACGTATGCTCGCTATGCCCGCGTGCAAACGGCTCGGGGAGCTACCGCCCTGAAAGCAGCAAAACGCATTTTGGAAGGAACAGGAGTCACTGATGTATCAATCGAGGGGATCAAGGGAACGCTCTCCGATCACTACGATCCTCGAGGAAAAGTCCTTCGCCTCTCGGGGCCCCAGTCCGTATCCGTTGCCGCGGTTGGTGTGGCAGCACACGAGGTCGGACACGCGATTCAACACGCACGCGGATATAAACCGCTGATGCTGCGAACATCGATCGTGCCGCTTGCGAACTTTGGCTCCCAGCTGGCCTTCCCCCTGTTCTTCATGGGGCTGATCTTCCGCTACCAACCGTTGGTCACCTTTGGGATTCTTGCCTTCTCCCTTGCTGTTCTGTTCACTTTGGTGACGCTTCCTGTTGAGTTCGATGCCAGCCGGCGAGCGATCCTTGCTCTTAGATCGACCGGCCTGGTCAATGAGGAGGAGCTGGGTGCAGTGAAGGAGGTCCTGTTCGCTGCCGCTCTGACCTACGTGGCCGCCGCGGCAATGGCCGCGTTGCAGCTCCTCATGCTCCTGTCACTGAACAGGAGGCGTTGAGGCTCTCTGTTTGTGAAAGTATTATCGCCAAGCCTACAATCACCTCGATGGCATCTGCAACCCAGAGAGCATTGATGCTATTCGTGAAAACGGAATATGTGGAGGCGAGCACGACGGTCTTTTGTGATTCCGATTGCTTGGCGCGGCTGTAACAGTTTACAGGGGGCGGAATGAATGACGAGCAGTTCATGCGGTTAGCGCTCGAGTTGGCTGAAAAGGGCGAGGGAACGGTCAACCCAAACCCGCTCGTGGGTAGCGTCGTGGTCAAAGATGGAACTATCGTTGGCCAGGGCCATCACCAGGCATTCGGTGGCCCGCACGCTGAAGTCGTCGCACTTGAACAGGCAAGGGAAAACGCGCACGGCGCGACGTTGTATGTATCGCTTGAGCCATGTTGCTATCGCGGGAAGACGCCTCCTTGCACGCAACAGATAAGCGATGCGGGAATCGCCCGGGTTGTCGTGGCCTGTCGGGATCCCAATCCGCTGGTGAATGGAAAAGGAATCACCCGTCTTCAGGAAGCGGGGATTGCTGTAAATGAAGGAGTGTTAGCGGCCGAGGCGCAACGAATAAACGAGATCTTCTTCAAGTTTATCACCACACGACTTCCATTTGTGCAGATCAAGTTGGCGATGAGCCTCGACGGAAAGATCGCTACCCGAGCAGGAGAGTCAAGATGGATCTCGGGCGAGAGATCCAGAATTGCAGCCCACAAGCTCCGACGAAAGTTCTCTGCTGTGTTGGTTGGAGTGGGGACAGTCATCTCTGATGATCCGCAGCTTACCGTACGCCACGTCCGCGGAAGGGATCCGATTCGAATCGTCTTGGACGGAGAGGGAAGGATTCCCCTTACAGCAGGACTTCTCCACAAAGCGGGCAGGACGATCGTCGCGACTGCAGCTATGACAACGGAAAAGGAGACAGAACTTCTCGCCCTCGGTGCGGAAGTGTGGCGCTTTCCCGATGAGAAAGGGAATGTTGACCTTCAAGCTCTCATGACCCGCCTGGGCCAAGCTGAGATCGATTCAGTGCTCGTGGAAGGCGGTGGGGAGGCCGTCGCCTCGTTTCTCGAGGCAGAATTTGTGGACAAAGTGTCGTTCTTCGTTGCGCCGATTTTGCTTGGGGGGCGGAACGCTGTTCCCGCGGTGGGAGGAGCTGGAATAGAAAGCATTTCCAGTGCTCCCCGAATCCGAAATATCGATGTCGAGCGGGTTGGTGAAGACATTCTTATTTGTGGCTATCCAGAATGGAAAACCGCCTGATTATCTAGACAATCCTGGTTGGCGTGCCAGCCTACAAGCGCTTGCATCTACAAGTCACCTGACAATCACCCGCCTCGAGGCCACATCAAGAGAAGAGTTTTGCATCTCTTCCCACAACAAAGTATCAACTTGGTTGAGGGGTACGAAGCTTGATCTTCCCACGCCAGTGAAGTAGATTTATTAAGCACTAAAATTAGGAGCATTACGAGATGAGAAAAAGGGAGAAGCGAACAATCCAATCCGGGAATACTGTTCAAGTCAGACAGCAGCGACAGGAAACATCCCGTCGGCTTGGCCAAAATCTAGAAACCATCATTGACAATCCCAACGTTTGGTTCAATATGCAGGATGAAGAAGGCAAGGTCCTAATCTGGAACAAAGCTGCAGAAAAGATTAGCGGCTACTCGCGCGAGGAGGTAATGGCGCTAGGTCGAACCTGGGAACGACTTCTTTACCCTGATGAGGGATATCGACAAGGAGTCCTTAAGCGCGAATTGGCCCTCCTCAAAGGTGGCACAGATACTTCGATCATGGAAACGAGAATCCGATGCAAAGACGGCCAAACCAAAACCATCTCTTGGCGTTCACGAAGCCTGAGGGATGAAAAAGGCAATCCCGTTGGGTCCTTCGCGCTTGTCCTTGACATTACCGAACAAAAGCAGGCCGAGGAGGCATTGAGGCGACGGGCCATCCAACTACAGACCATTGGTGAGGTTAGTCGAAAGGTCTCCTCCATTCTCAATCTTGATGAGCTCCTTTCCTACGTCGTCCAAGCTATTCAGAACAGCTTCGGCTATTCCCATGTGGACATCTTCCTCGTTGATAGGGCCCAGGACTATGTAATCTTCAAGGCCAGTAGCATCCCCGCATTTGAAGAGATCTGGAAAGAGCAACATCGACAATTCAAGATTGGAGAGGAGGGGATGATCGGCTGGGTAGCTCAGAGTGGCGAGCCCCTGTTGGCCAATGATGTGAACCAGGAGCCCCATTACGTTAGCGAGGAGCTGCTTCCTAATACGAAATCTGAGCTAGTTATACCTCTCAAAGTGGAAGAACGAATAGTGGGGGTCTTGGATGTAGAGAGCGATAAGCTCAACGCCTTTGATGATGATGACATCTTCGTCTTGCAGGCGCTGGCCAATCAGCTGGCCATCGCCATCGAGAATGCGCGTCTATATAAGGCCGCTCAGCAGGAGATCACCGCGCGCAGCCATATTGAGGTAGCACTACGGGAGAGTGAAGAGCGCTTTAGGACTCTCTTTGATAACCTGGCCATTGGGGTTTACCGAACATCCCCCGATGGGCAGATCTTCATGGCCAACCCGGCGCTGGTGCGCATGCTCGGATATGCCTCTTTCGAGGAGCTTGCTGATCGCGACCTAGAAGAGGCGGGATTCGAACCGGAGTATCCCCGCGAGCTTTTCAAGCAGAGAATTGAGAAAGAAGGACAGATTGTGGGCCTGGAATCTGCCTGGGGCAGACGTGATGGGTCCACCTTGTTTGTCCGCGAAAGCGCAAGAGCGGTTCGAGATGAAAACGGAAACACTCTTTATTATGAGGGAACCGTCGAAGACATCACCGCACGGAAACAGGCTGAGAACGCGCTCCAGGAGTCTCGCAATGAGCTGGAACGGCGAGTAGTAGCGCGCACCGCCGAGCTAAAGAATGTCAATAGTGAATTGCAGCGGGAAGTGGTCGAGCGCAAACAAGCGGAGGATCAGTTAAGGACACTGAACGCCAGGCATAAAAGAGCGGTCACTATTGTGTCCCACGAGCTGAGCACTCCGCTGACATCGATCAAGGGCTACGCAGATCTCCTGAGTGCGGGCCATTTTGGCTCCATTTCTGCAAAACAGCAAGAGATCTTGGACGGCATCATGCGAAACAGCCAGCGACTCGCTACGTTAGTCGATGCCTTTCTCAACCTAGAAAGAATAGAAGCGGGAACGCTTCGCTTGAATAGAAGTCACTTCCACCTTGAGGACCTCCTTGCCGATATTGAAGAGATGTACCAACTCACTGCGCAAAAGAACGGGTTGAGACTCCAGGCGGACCTTGGGAGTGAAATGCGTGTGTATGCGGACAGGACTGAGCTGACCCAAGTCTTTTCCAACTTAGTCTCAAATGCACTCAAGTTCTCCGACTCCGGAACGGTATTCATCACGGCAAAACGTTGTCAGGGCCAAGCGGTGGTGAAAGTGGTAGACCAAGGACAAGGCATCTCTGAGCAGGACCTGCCATTCATCTTCGATGAGTTCTATCAAGTTCAGAACACCTCGTCCGGAAAGCGTCCGCAGGGCATTGGACTAGGCTTGTCCATTGCCAAAAAGATCGTAACAGCCCATCAGGGGACTATTCAGGTCAAATCACGGGTTGGGAAAGGAAGCACGTTCACCGTAACCTTGCCCTTAGCAGAAAAACAGCGTAACCGACGCGAAGATCATTGAAGCAACTGCCTCAAAAGACATGTTTGTACTACATTTCTCTGCGTCCGCCTACTAAATTGCTTCTTTTCTTACTTTCTCGAGCACAGGAGTCAAATGCCTTGTCATTTAGACAGGAACTTCACCTGCCCTCATCAGCTGCTCACAGCATTGAGATCACAACAGAATGGTGAGAGGACAAGTACCCCTTCCCCCTGGAAACACACCGGGCTAAAATAAAAAGGATCTCTCATTTCCCAAAGGAGGTGCAGATGGCTTTCGTATCCAAGAAGGATCTGATTGAAAAGGTGCGTCCTCTTGTAGAGCAGCTGGCCCGCCTACAAGACGAGCTTGAGTCTCTGCTCGACCAGCTAGGAGATCTAACAGATAACCTAGAGGACGCCCTTGATGAAGCAGAGGATTAGGCCCCGCAAGCGGGGCCGTCCTTCCTCTGTCAGGCAGCTCTTGCGAGGCCCTGCCGAGCCACTATGCTGATTTTCCTTGACGTGTTCCTAATTCTTCAAGGGTGCACGGTTTGGCAAAAGCCTGTACCGATCTTCCTGTTCGCACAAGGGGAGGAACGTTGCCGAACTGAAACCGAGATTTTGTGACCTCTCGCCGGGACGGTATCGGGAGCAGATCAAACACAACGAAAGGACCGTACTCGACGTTGCGGTGATGCTCTGCCAATAGCACCATCCAAGCAACCAGACAAATGTCTGCCCAGAGCCGCCCGATCGTCTCCTTTTTGGATTTCGCCACCCCTATTCTCTAAGTCAGGGGATCCAACATGCCATCGGAGATCGACAAGACTATCACCAAGACAATGAGACCGTTCGTATCCAGTTTGATCACGCCTCCACTTAATGAGAAAGCGCCGAATAGTCCTCTGCCTCCTTACCTGCGCCGATTGGAACAGATGGCTTTCCGCGATTACTTAACACAGCTTCTGAACCGTTGTGCAATCGACTTTGCCATAGGCCAACAGCTTTCGGCGTTTCACCGTTACGAGGCTCCATTCAGCGTTCTGCTCGCCGACTTAGACGATTTCAAGCGGATCAATGATCGTTACGGTCACCTCGCTGGAGACCAGGTCTTGAGAGCGGTCGCTGAATCTTTGAGAAGCAGTATCCGGACGGCTGATATTCCAGGCCGATGGGGTGGTGAGGAGTTCATGGTGATTGCACCGTTCACCAACGGATCTGGACTTCCCGCATTGGCTGAACGAATTCATAAACACATCGCCGCTACACAGGTAAGGATAAACCACTCGACCGTGCGGATCACGGCATCCATCGGTGCTACGACGTGTCGAAAGAGTGATAGTTCGCACTCCCTCATCGAACGCGTCGACAATCTTCTCTATGAAAGCAAGTCCTCCGGAAAGAACTGGATCACCTGCAGGTAGGTAGAACTATCCTTCCCGGATTTTGAAGACGGCGTTTCCCTCACGTGGGATGTTGGAAGGCCACTCCTCTCCCTCCGTTTCAGGAACCGTTACCAACAGACCGACCTCGCTTCCTCCGCCGACCTCTGCTACCGCCTGGTGGTTGACCTCTAAGGACTCGACCGTCTGTTCGATGTACGTGTGTGGACCTTTGATGCAAATTCTATCGCCAACCTTGAGCGTTTGACTCGGATGGATTTTTACCGCCGCCACGCAGATCTTTCGGAAGAAATCGGTGATCACTCCGATCTCAATTTCCTCCCGTGTCATGTGCATCGCCCCCTTCCATGCAACATAGATCGCCGATTGCCGCATCATTCATCACCCTATGCAAAGCGGACGAGTATGTCAACACGTGTTGCGGGTAATTGGACGGTGAAGTATTGGGCGAAGCAGGGCTCGAACCTGCGACCTTTCGGATGTGACCCGAACGCTCTCCCAGCTGAGCTATTCGCCCGAGAGTTCACTAGCCATCCTGCTAGCATCACATTCTACCGACGCACTAGCGGTGAATCAAGCATCGAACTCCGCGTTCTCCAACATTCCAGCCAGGCTCTCACCCTCGCGCTTGCGGGTGATTTCCACCAAGCCAAGACCCGTGACGTCGATGAAGTCGGCCGACACTCGATCCTTCTTCAGTTCGGCCTTGAGTCGGTCCACGACCCGCTGGAGATAACTTTGCTTCTCCATGTCAACGAGATCGACGATGATGATGCCACTGATCTGTCGAAGGCGTAGCTGGCGCGCGATCTCCGTTACTGCCTCCAGGTTTGTGTTCAGAATCGCTGCCTGCTGGTTGCTATGTCGAACGTCCGCTCCGGTGTTGACATCAATAGCAGTAAGGGCCTCGGTTTCATCGATCACCAGAAATCCTCCACCAGCAAGATCGACGCGATGCGAGAGAGTCTCTTGAATCTGTTCATCCACGTGGTAGCGTTCGAACAGCGGGATCTCCCCCTGGTACACGCGGATTCGGTCTTTGTAGTTCTCCATGTGTAAGTAATCGAGGAACGAAACTATTTTCTCCTGAAAGAACGGTGAATCGACGATCACTTCATGCACATCGGGGAGAAGTCGGTCGCGCAGAACCGTCTGAACAAGGCCCATTGCCTTGTATAGAAGCTGAGGCGCCGAGCTGCTGCGCGCTGCAGCCTCAATCCCGTCCCACGTCTCTGCAAGAAGACGATAATCGCGCTTTAGATCCTCTCGGCTTGCCCACTGGGCAGCAGTACGAGCAATCATCCCCTCTCCGTCTCTTTTCAGCTCGCGAGCAATCCGACGCAAGCGGCGCTGGATCCGAACGCTCTCTATGCGGCGAGATACCCCGAGACGATCCTCTGTAGGAAGGAGGACCCAGAAACGTCCGGGGAGGCTGATCTTCGTTGTCCCTTGGGGGTTCTTAGAGCCAATCTCAGCCCGCCTCACCTGCAGGATCAGGGTCTGCCCCGGGCGAAGGATTTTGTTGATCGGGGCTGTTCCGTGCCTCGATTTGAACCCACCGCGAGCCAGCAAACCTTCATTGATCTCTCCCTGAGAAAGGAACACACTCTTTTTCTCACCGATATCGACAAACGCAGATCCCATCCCAGGGAGGATATCCTGCGCCCGTCCTTTGTAGATATTTCCCACGATCTTCTCCTGGGACGGGTGCCCGTAGTGAATTTCCATCAACCGGTTGTCTTCGAGGATCGCTACACGCGTACGCTTGGTCTCGGGCTTGCCTCGCGTGTCAACCGAGATCAGAATTCTTTTGCCTCTAATTTTGTCACCTTCTTTCCCTCATCGAGTCCTGCAAGAATATAAGCGTATCTTTTTCCGTTCCGCGGGTCTTTTATCGAAGGTGCGATCTCGAGAAGCGGAACAAGGACGAAGCGACGTTCGTGCATGCGGGGGTGGGGAATATCCAGATTCTCCTCGTGGATCACCAAGCCCTTATACAAAAGGATGTCGATGTCGAGAAGTCGCGGGCCGAACCGTACCGTTTCTTTTCTTCCCGCTGTCCGTTCAATCTCCTTACACAACTTAAGAAGCCCCTGCGGCGTAAGCGCCGTCTCGCCAGCCACCACCGTGTTCAGGAACCACGGCTGGTCAGTAATGCCCACCGGCTCGGTCTCATAGAGGGAGGCGCGCCGCAGAATACTCATCCCACATTTCTCAAGAGCGGCAATTCCTTGTTCGATTTTCGTTTTCCTTTCTCCGAGGTTAGACCCGATGCCAAGAAAAACCCATTTCCCTTCTATACACTCTCTTTGGTCAGCTCGATCGCTGCCCATGCTACCTTCTCCTCTAGGCCAGGCGGGTCGAGCTTTGCCACCCGGACAGATATCTTTCTGATCTTCGAGAATCTTATAAGCAGACCGTTCGCGATTGCATCGGCAAAGGACTCGATGAGGGAGTAACGTTTTGCCCGATTAATCTCGCCAACGACCTTCACCACCCGGCTGTAGTCAATACTGTCTTCCAGACGATCTGTGTTCAGAGCCGTTTCGAATTCTCCTTCAATCTTGAGATCGATTCGGAAGCGATTCCCTCTTGCCTGCTCCTCAGCGGAAGCACCATGAAACCCGAAAAGCTCAATTCCTGAAACAATGAGACAGGCTTTCTTCAGATGAATCTCCATCCCTTATCATGACTATCCAGCGACCGAAGGAAGAACCGCTCAGGACAACGTGTTCTCTATCACAAGCGCTGAGAAGTCCCCGATGCTGAGGAATAACTCGGCGAGAGCGCTCAGGAACCCGAGACGATTTCGCCTCAAGTCTTCCTCTTCCGTCATCACCAACACGTCATCGAAGTAGCGATTGATCGGTTCGGTCAGCGGAACAAGATTTTCTATCCCTCCTCCATAGTCCCCATTCTTGAGACGGCGTGACAGCTGTCCTTCTGCCTTCAAGTACTCACGCCACAGGACACGTTCGGCCTCCTCTGTGAACAGACTTGGTTCGAACCATTCTTCTTGAGCAGATTCTGTGATGTTGCGAACACGCGTGAACGCCACAACAAGCTCCTGAAAATCCTCTTTCTTCTGCCACGCGGTGAGCGCCTGGGCCCGCAGCCACGCGCGATAGAAGTTACCCCTGCCGACCGCCAAAACACAGGTCACCACATCGGGAGAAATCGCATAACGCTGTCTTAGAAGC
>Ga0209636_10004026_pt1 | contig 15018 bp, 11 predicted proteins | sample DeeMarSWOR152_54_FD_187464 | JGI IMG/M metagenome (GOLD analysis project Ga0209636, IMG submission 187464) | Marine sediment microbial communities from White Oak River estuary, North Carolina - WOR-1-52-54 (SPAdes) (version 2) | ecosystem: Environmental > Aquatic > Marine > Intertidal zone >...
CGGGCGGCACCGGACGACGTGTCGTTCGACCTGGTCGCCCCGAAGTGGAAGACCGCGGTCATCAAGCGGCGCCTGCTCTACTGCCCCCACGACATCCGCGTGCGCTGGTCGAAGTGCCTGCAGGAACAGAACGTGGAGTCGTGGGAGATGATCGAGGACCGCCGGCTGTGCGAGTTCGAGACCAAGACCGACTCTCACGGCACGATCGAGGTCAGCGGCACTGGGGCCAGCGTCATGGAGACGCTGGCGGTCAAGGCGTACTGCGTCGACGTGCTCTGGCGCATCATCCCGACCGTAATCATCAATCGTATTTTTGAGATCAAACCCATCATCGATCAACCGACCAACCTTTTGCATATCCCGCTGTTCATCCTTTGAAAAATAATAGGAAAAGCGTGTGGCACATTCATCAGCGAATATCTTTAACGGATTTGGCATTTTCTTTAGTCGACGGTATTTCAAACGGAAGCGGAGTTTTTTTAACATATTGTTTCCCTCTTAATTTAATTAATTGTAGCTATGAAGATCGTAGAGTGTGGCGCGTGGAGCGTAGCGCGACGCCCGACGCGCCACGCCCAACGCCATACTCGCTACGAATCAAAAAAATTCCAGACAGTACGGCCGAAACTTCACAAACTCAAACTTACTGATCTTCTCATTCTGTTCTTCAGCAACGACAATCCGCCGAGTGGTCGAAGCCACACAAAGCACACCCAGTTCTGACATCATCTTCACAAATTGGTACACAAACGTCATCTCCCCCATGACATGAACGGCGTTCTGGATCGAGCTGGGATTCTCTCTCTCAAACTCTTTAAAACAAATATCGACATATTCAGCAGCAATTTGAGCGATCTGCTCCAAATCACTCTCTGGCGCTATGGGAGGAAATTGCAAATCCATAATGCTGCCGAACTGCTTTTCAGCTTCTTGTTTCTGCTGTTCGCTCCATGTTTCCAGCGAATGATTGGAAAGGTTGATTAGCATGGTTTTTCTCCCTCTATTCCAAAACCAGACCTCCAAATTGTAACGCAATCAAGATGATTGCGTTACAGCCCCCACCCGTAACGCAAGCATCTTGCTTGCGCCCTGCTTGCTCCCAATTCTACAAATTCCTGACAAAATACTCCGCCGACCATTCCCAATCCTCAACTCTCTGACACAACCGAGCCTTCACAGGATTATAATCAATATACCTCCAGATCCGATAAAACTCTTCCTCATTCCGAATAATATGATCATACGACTCGTGCTGCCAGAACTGCCTTTCTCGATTCAGAATTTTATTCGCCTCATTCGCCGCATAACTTTTAATGCTATGAAGGATCTTCTCCAACTCAAAATATTTCCCTGTCTGATGATTAATCATAGGTAGAATTTGCACATGAACATGGTTTGGAATGATCGCCCAGCGGAACAGAATATAGCGAAAAACTATATCCCCTTGATAATTGTCCACATGAAAAATTTTGACATTCGATTTATTAGCAAAATCATTCGTATCAGGCACATATAAAACCGCAAAATACAACAAAGCATCCTGAACGATTTTCGCTATTCTCGGATATGAAAGATATCGAATGTTTATGTTCTTATCCAGATAATCATCGATCTTCATCACCATCTCAAATTTTAATTCATTTAATCGATATTTATTCATTTTCCCTAATCGTTGAATTTCGTTATTTATTTTTCTTTCATTTTCTTCACGCAACTGTTCAATAACTGAGATTGGAATCGAATCAGCCAATCGAAAAGTAATGAAATAGCAAGCGCCAGGCATCTCCCAATGCGGGAGGTTTCTTTTCCTGAATTTTATCTCTTGATTCTTCGATGATAATTCGCTTATTTGAAATTGATCAGTAATATATAAGATTTTCTTATTATATTGTGCCATTGCTGTTACTCCTTTGCGCAACCTGGAAGAGTCGATTCCGTAACACAAGCCTCTGGCTTGTGTCGCAATCTGGAAGATTGCGTTACGAGCCGCACTGTAACACAAGCTTCCAGCTTGTAAATTAATACAAAAGCAAAATATCCAGCGATACAGAACTCGGTAAAACAAACCTCCTCACCTCATCGGGAAAAACCATATACCCTGCATCTTCATCCTCAGTCCAGCAACTGGTGCATCCAGAATCACACCAGGGACGTTGAAAACAACCTGGACAGTACCCAGTACATCCATCCAGATGCCACCAGCCATCGGCAATCAGGTCGAATTCATCTTCTAACATATCAAGCAAGTTTATATATGCTAAACGTGGTGGCAGCTCCCTTTTAAAATCAACCGAAAAATGAAGCTTCGCCAGCGCCTTGATTAACTTTTCTAATTCCTTAAAAATTTCACCATCTGTCAAATCTTCTGACCTTCTTACATTAAAATTTTGAGGAAGAAAATCCATTAACTTCCCTCGAATTGGCTTCCCAGCCATCCACCTCTCAAACCGCAGCCAATCGCTGTCTGGATCAATACAAAAGCCAATCGGCGGATAGAGATAGCCCTCCGCTTCCATCTTCTTTCGATCCCGACATTCTTCATACTTTCTCACCCAAACCAGCAAAAACCGCAACTGCCGATTCTCCAGTTCTAAATCATCAGGCATTGGCTGCCAGACCTGGGAGAGATCGAGATTGCGGAGTTGGAATTCGGATTTGAGGGTGTGGTTTTCAAAACGGGTTTCGATGTTATTTGAATTCCTTAGATTAATATTCTATGTCACTAAATAATATGCCACATTTAAAGAAATGTGGCACATAATTATCAGAAATAGCTCTAAATACATAATTGAATCAAAATTGAAAATTAAATTTGTTCCATATAACCATAACCAACAGCAGTTTTAGCACCAATTCCGTGCTGAGATAAAGCTCCCATTAACCATTTTTCTACCCATTCAAGAGGAGTATTTGCTTCAGAACCATTAATTTTAACTGGCTTATTTTTTTTAGCTTTAATTCCAAAAATAAATTCGAATGGAGTCTTATGTACTGTTAAAAAGAATACAGGTTCAGGATTGTGATAATCTGCGGGCGGTGTTTTCCCAGTATCATCTAAATAATAAGGATTGTAATGAGGATTTATAATATCTGGTGTTATCTTTGGTTTTTCTTTTGGAAATGCATCAAAAAAGCATACAGAACCAACATGTTCACCAAGTATACTTTCCTTCGGGCTGCCAAAAATTTTACAAAAGCCAAGATTACTTAATGCCCCACCTTTCTTATATTCTTCTTCGTTATGGAAATAATTGTAAATCACCCAATTTCGGATGACTCCTTTGATAGCACTGCCAGGAACGTAAGGGAAACCATAAATATGATGTAAATTCAATGAACTTTCGTAAACAGAATCAACTCCAAGTCCGATTACCATGCGCCAAAAAGGTTTGAGCGTTATTGTTTTTGTTTTTAGATTTAATTCTTTTAACTTTTCTTTATATACTTTGCAATATTCTGAAAAGTTAAAATCACCAAAATGTGGTTTAATCTGAAATTGTATTCTACGATCTCTCCCAACCTTAAAAAATTCAAATTTGCTTTTTGTTAAATCGCCTGGATTTATTTCAAACCGTGCTCCCTTATTTAATTTTAAATAAAAATTATCAATTTCACTGGCTCTAATCCCAACGTCCCTTGTATCTTTGGGCAATTTTGTTTTTGTTATATCAAAGGAATCTAAAGATTCAATATTTTGATAATTCTTATGATAATTTGACTTACTTTGCTGGGATTGAAATTTGCTTTTATTATACCTCATGACTTATCTCCTTTTCATGTTTAGGCTTATCTTCAATCAAGCCATCAGCAAATCTTCGTAACCAAATAAAAAAAGCTAAAATTTCATTCGTTATTGCACGGTATTTTGGGGAATTTAACGAAATGATTTTATCGACAAAATCTTCCTTAACATTCAGAGAGATTAATTTTTTAGGATCTTTATCAAGCCAATTTGTAGTTTGATCATAAATTAATTTGTAAGCATACCCGGATTTACTCTCATCTTTTGATTGCTTTGATTTAATGAAAGCAAAAGTAGCTCCCAAACCATTCGTTTTAATCATCATGGGAATCTTTTTTACATAAGATTTGTATTCATCTTTCTTGGGAATATCTTTTGCTTCTAAAGCACAGTCGTACGCAAATTTTGCTCGACCTTGTTCTATTCCTTGCAATGTATTAATTTTCTTTTCCATTTTTCACCTCCCATACTTTTGTGCAAACCAATCCTTTTCCAATTGTTGCATTTCCACCAATTTGAATAGTCTTGGGTAAACCTTCAGAGAAAAACGTTAAAACTTTTTCTGCTTCAGATTCCTGATTATCTCTTTCAAAAACGCTTTTTTGACCGTTAAAAATTTGTGTAGTTAATGCTAATGAGTAAAAAATTGTCTCGTTAGGCAAATATTCTTCTGTAAAAAGCGCTCCTGACTCTACTGTTCCTGTTTCATTATTAATTTTGATACGAGTAATTACTTCAGTCGATAAATTCACAAAATCTCGAAAATCATCATTATGGAGTATAACCAGTTTCTCTTTAATTCTGTCATCCCCAATTTTAGATGAAATGAATTCTGCTATATTAGAAATCGTATCATCACTTATTTTTTGGAAACTATACTCTTCTAAGATAAGATGATTATTGATAAGCAATTTGTCTGAAGAAACAATGCATTTGCCGACAAGATGATTAACCTTTTCTTCAAAAACATCATTTGAAGGGATTGATTCTATTTTTTTTAAATCTGTTGTAATTGCTTTGGTGCTATGGCATAGTAATAAATCATCTTTGAAGCGGTTTAATACTTTTGGACAGGTAATCCATGCAAAAATTCCTTTCATTGATTTAACAAATCCTAAAGCACCAGCGTGAGCATCACCATCTTCTGGCCCAAAAGCCAATGCAATAGCCTCATGAAGCTTATAAAATTTCTCATTAACCTGGAACTCTTGTGATTCAATTTCCCTTTTTCCCTGTTTTTCAGTTTTCCATACATTTTTTAAAGCATTGAATTTCTCTGAAAAATCTTTCAAATTTACTTTATAATCAATCGTTACTTCTTTCTTTTGTTGGTCAATACTTTCATTCCTTTCCAGGCGCTCCTCAAAAACTTCCCTTATACTTCCTTTTATGCTGGATCCTTCAATTTTAGGAAAGCTAGTATGACGTTCTCGTTGAATTGGCAGATCAACTACTCCCAATTCGCTGCCACTCCCAGCATGGAGTGGAGTTTCAACGATTAAAAAGAATGGCTTTGCTAATTTAAACATAGTTACCTCCATAAAATTTAGATTTCAGTAATATTATTTTCGTTAATAGAAAGTGTTTTAGTTTTATCTGTTTTTAACCAAAACCATTTTGTTTCGATTGCTCCAAACTGTTGAACTAAATGGTTACATTCAATCATCTCGTTTTTTAGTTTTTTTAGAATCTCTTTGTGATGATAACAGTAGATATGAAATTTAATTTTAAAATTCTGATATTTATAATTACTTTTTATTCGAGGTAATAATTGGGTAATTTTCTGACTTTTAATATCATCAAATGGGATATTACCACCTGGTTTACATTCAACTACAATAACTTCTTCTTCATTATTATCCACAACCATTAAGTCTGCTTCAAAATCATCATATTTTTTGCTGTGATATATTTCAAGACCAGGATACTTTTTCTTTATAAAATATTCAAATAGTCGTAATTCAATCAATGAACCAAAGATATTGCCAATTTTATATTCATCCTCATAATATCGTTTTAATAATTTGCCATACACCGTCAAAGTAACTTTTCCGTATTTTCCGATTCGGAAAACTTGATTATTCATCAAAATTTTGAATTGATCCCTTGCTTTTTGTGGATTATTATCTAAATAATTTATGAATTCATCTTCTGTAAGTCTATTCTGCGGTTCTTTAGCTGCATAGCTGAAAGCTATATAATTGTCCTCAACAATTGAAACATCATAATGAATAGGTAAATTTGGTAAATCGATTAATTCTTTTTCATCTTCATAAATGTAGAATGTGGGTATTTTATATAATTGTCCAAATAAAGTTAGAAAAGGAACAACGGCTTTGAAACCACCAGTTATATTAAAAATCAAACTTTTTTTATAATCTTTTTTATAATTATCCAGTTTATCAAAAAGAAAAAGTAAACCCTTTTCTTTGAAATCTTTTGCGCTATCAACGACCAAGCCATAAATCACATCTTTGTCGATATCAAAATTTGGAACAATAGTTTGATTTGCAGAATAATTCGACTCTTTAAACCAGTTGACAATTATTTTTGCTGCTAAGGTAGATAGAATGCTATCGCTGGCTAATAAAATTACATTTAATTTTGTATTATATCTATGTTGAATCTCAATCAAGCTTTTAATTTCTGCCGATGCTTGATCTTTACCGATAGCCCAATCTTCCACTTCTCGTTGTACTGTGTCTATCGCACGGAAATAAGTTGACCATTCTGAAAAGTGCTTGTTAATAAGTTTATTATAATGAGGATTGTATCCTTTTTTTTTGTAGGCATTTTTAAAGATAGAAATACCAACCATAGTAATAACATTTTTCATTACGATATTCCTCCTACATGTACAATCCCATAACCTTCACGAGCATTTTTTTCATTGTCTGAGATTGCCTTTTGCTGGAAACTTTGAATAACTTTTTCAGAGTTACCATTAATTATTTCAAAATAATAAACGCTACCTGATGGGACTGCTTTTCGCATTGGTTTAGGTTTATGGGCTTTTAAATCAAATCCTCCAATAGATAATGGTTTTCCCACTATAGCGGAAGTTAATTTTAATTCAAGCCCGTTAAACTCTCCTGTATAATTATTTTCTGAATCGATCCAATATGGAAGCCATCCACTGTCAAAAATAGCCGGAGTTGTTAAAACTAATTTAAATTTTTTTGTAATTGAAATATCAGGTTGAATATTTGTTTTATCAATTTGGCGATAGTACACTGCCTTTCCTTCACCTCCGAGTTTCATCAATCCTACTTGTGGTAAATCTTCCAGGCCTTCAAAAGATACTATAATGGAAATTTCTTTCATTCTTTGCATACTGACACGATAGAGCATAGTATTTGCTGCGGTATGTGTTTGATTTTTTCGACCAATACCGACTTTCGGTTCTTTCACTAAATAATCTTCCGTTGTCATTATGATAAATTCTTTAATGTCTCCTGATAAATATCCAACAAATTGCTCATCATCTATTAGACCATTTGAAATTGTCTTAACTGGTTCATCACTCTTAAATAACTCATCCAGTTTGTAGTTACTCTTTAAATTCACTGTTTCTGGTGACAGCAACACTACATTATTATCTTTTTTAACACAATCCATTGGCAGAGGAAGATAAAAAAAACCGTCCTTTAGTGACTTTAGACAGGTTCCTGTTATTTTTAAATTTTTTGTTGGATCAAAATCTCCATCTGCTAATTTTAATTTATCAATATGATGTCCAAAATAAGCACTTCTTAAGGCACCATAAATGACAGAGGGAGAAGGCGGAAACATACCATCAGCCCAGCTTTCCTCGCCTCGTGAAAAAGGTTTACCATCTCTAAAGAACAGTGTATCAAAAGGTGTTATTTCTATTGTTATTTCATTATTATCACAGCGCTCTTGAGCTAATTTTTCATTTATTTTCATTGTAACCTCCTTTTGCTACACGATTGATGAAAGCAAGGATATCTAGTGTGGAAAGAAAATTTTCAAGATTATGTTTAGAAGCTTCAAAAAGCATCATGATTCTTTGCGTAAGTTTTTCTATTTCTTGTCTTTTGCGCTCCCCATGTTCATCTTTTGTTTCACTTGCTTTTTTTTCAAATTTTATGCATGATCGGTGTAGTAATCTCTTTAGTTCATTAAATAACATTGCAGAAAAATCCATATCAATATCTTCAGGTGCAATCAGATAGCCTTTCGAATCCATAAAGCGAGAGAAATTTAATCTTAATTGATGAATAAAATTAGTGCTGAAATGAGTAATATTTTTACTTAAATCTTTCTCTTGGATTAGAACCAAAATTTCGGAAAGAATATCTAAAGTACAAACTTCATTAATCTTCCAGGGATAACCACACTCATTAATTTCGCCTGCATGTTTGAGAAGCTGGAAACAAAAAGCGTTTCGTCCAATTACGTTTTTTGCCTTCCACTCCATATTTCGAACGCACTTGATGACCTCTGAAAATGGTATTTTATAATGAGAAATGACAATACCTGAAGATGGCGATGATTTTTCACGACCTGTCACGTCAGCAATTGTTTCAAATTCTGGGAAATTACATCTTAATGATTTTAATATCTCGAATAGATAATCCAAATTCATGAAAGCTAATACATCATCTCCGCCAGCATAGACAACTTTTCCTTTTGGCTCATGAATAAAACCTGAAACATATCTCGCATAATCTCCAAGCTTTTGTGACAATTGCTCATGAAATTCATACAAATCTTTTTTATTTGCTAAGAACTCACCTGATAACCACTTACCCATGTAATCGCCATCCAAAACGAGCAAAGCATAGTATCGACTTAATTTTAAATTTTTATTTTTTGCTTTCTGAACAATTATTTTTTGTTGCTTCTGGGCTTTATAAAGTTTATTTCCATTTAAATCGTGCTTTTCAAAATATTCCTCATGCAAATTTTCCTCAAAATAAAGTTGATGGTCAAACTGTTTACCAAATAAATTTTCATAATCTTCAATTATTTTTTTATCATATTTTTCAAGGATTTCCAATGTTTTCATTAACGATACCTCAGCGGTAGAAGGAAATGTACCTGATTTTGAAAATCGTTTGCAAAAACAAATTGCACACAATCCTTCCCCCTCGTCAATGTCAACTATTGAAATTTCTTTACTCTTATTTTTAAGATTGACTGATTGTAGCACGAAGTAATTTCTTTTCAATCTAATAGTTTTAATTTCTTTATCTGCGTCTACGTGACTTGAACAAAAGAATAAGGCATTTCTTTGACCACAAAGGGAACATTTTCTGCCAGCAGGTTCTGAGATTTGTTTAAATGGACGAACATTCTTTATCGCATTCAAATAGGTATCAATTTCTTTGTATTTTTCGGCATAGTTTTTTTCGTTATATTCATTGATAACCCAAAAAATTTCTAAAAACTCCTGAATCTGATCATTATATCCATTTAAATCAGAGGTTAATATCTTTTTAGAAAGCATTATATTTACAGATGTTTTCTCAAATTCTTTTCTTACTACCTTTTCTAAATCATGTCCTAAATTTTCAATTGAATTTGAATTGATTTCTGCTAAAAACCTATTTGGAAGAGATTCAACTTTTTCTGTATCTGGAAATATTATTTTAGCCGAGTACTTATTTTCTAAATGATCTATTGCTTTCTTACACAAGTCACTTAATAACCAACTACCTGCTTTTAAATCTCTAGTTTTACGTGCCTGAGCAATAAAGGATTGTACAGGACCGATTGTGAACAGGAGGAGATGTTTTGTCTGGTTCATAATTTTACCTCCCATGAATTATTTTTAAATTGATTCATGAAATTATCTATTTCATTATAATTAGGTGGCATTACAAAATCATAATCATTAATATTATTCATATTTTCAAATTTCAGATTACCACTTATAAATTTTGATTTAAAACTTTGTAACATTAAATAATAATTATTATTTTGTTCCACAAATTTGAATAGCAATGGTGATGCACGTCTTTCTTCTTTTTCTCCAATAATCATTACTTTTTCACCTTTGGATTGAAATTGATATTGATGAGGTAAACCAAATATTGAGCAAGTCGGTGTTTTATGCTGTTTCGGATTATTAAAAAAAGCTTTCACATTTTGATAATCTCTTGTTATTTGGTAATGAATTGGTTTTCCACTTGAGGAAAATCTCTTATGTTTAATGTTACTCTCTCGAAAATTTCTGAGCAAAAAACCAGCATTACTTAGCGCGTTTTCAAAACCTATTTGTGGATTCTTTTCAATTAATAGTTCCCAACATTTCGGATGGATCATTGAAAAATCGGGTCGTCCTGTAAAATTAATTTCGTTATTATTAGTTTTCGAATATGTAATAAAATCATCTCTTATGATTGATATGCTTTTTTGTAGATAATCTGAATAATTTTCTATTTTAGGATTTTTTAATTTTAGATCAAATAAATTATGCTCAGAATTGATTTTTAAATTTCCCCAACCTCTCCTTGCCCGAGCTCCTAAACTTCCCAAATAAATAAGTAGCCAAAATGAACCAATGATAATTTTTTTATGTAATTCATTTGTATTCATGAAAGATATATTGAATATAATCTCAGTTCCTGGAACTATATAACTTTTTTTCATTGCCCCTTCCCCTAAGCCATATCCCATATACCTTATGCAGTTTCTTTTCCTACCATCATCAACTTTAAAATCCTTGAAATTAATTATTCTTGTATTTTCATTTTTTATAGATTCCTTCACAAATATGCCAAATTTACTTTTTTTTTCAGTTGAACCGAAGATTTCTGATTCAAGTTTAGTCAGGTGATTTAATAACTCCTTTCCGCTATATTTATTAACAAGAATACCTCCCATCATCGCTCGAAACCACCATCTCATCGCCCCCTTAATAGAAGGTGGTCTCAATTCTGGTGTAATCCCATCTGCTCCTGCTAAAAACATGGGCGTTACGACTTCACAATTTAATGTTATAGGTGCCATTTAACCTCCTTCAATGTTTAATTATGCTAATTTATCAATACAAAGATAAAATTATAATTAAAAATCTCAACCCCAACAACCTTGCCACAACCTTGCCGTAACGCAAGCATCCTGCTTGCGACACAATCTGGAAGATTGTGTTACGGTACAATCACAATCTTCGACTTATCCAGCTTAATCCCATAACACTTGCCGTACCGTCCGACGGCGGAGATTATGTAATAATCAGCCAGGGCATCATCATTCAGGGCATGGCGGATTTTTCGTTTGATACGGGAGAAATGTTCGCAGGCACGATCGAAGGGCAAGCGTCCATTCTCTAAGGTATTGTTTTTGAATCGTTCGATGGTTCCCTGGGTGGCAACCTGGCTGTAAATTTCTAACAAGCGATTCAAACTTTGTTCGGGGAAAAAACTACCTTCAGCATATTCAAAATATCGTTCATAGTCCTTAACTGATATTTCGTTGTCCCTGGCTAAGCTGCGTTCAGCATAGTACTGATAAGTGGCAATTTCTATGGGAGACAACGGAATTTCTTTATTCCCGATAGTGATCCGCCTCCGCTGCAAATCGACGAGGAGCACGGGCAAATTCGGCATCTGTTCCAACTCGGTCTGGGTAAGGCGAACCATTTCATCAAAGCTCAGGTTTCTCATACCAAATAGATACCCCATTTTATTTCGAAGACGTACATAGGGCACTGTAACCAGTTCGATACTGGCGTTCTCAGTGGAGAGCTTTTTTCCATCTGACATGTCCAGCATCCTGGGTTGCGGTGGAATGTAGTAAAAATCAGGATGGTTCTGGAATTCCTGTGGTTGAGTTAATAGGTGATAAAGTTTGTCCTGCGGTCGCCCATAAAACTGAAGAGCAAAGGCAAAATAGACACTCATGGTCTTTCTACCGCCAGCTAACGAGCAATGGAGTATGGTTTTCGGATCTTTAGTGAGCTTTCTCATAACCTGAAGTATTAAATCAACTAAAGGTTCACATTTTTCCCTGTTTGGTGAGATAGTTGATTCATCACCTAAATCATGAGCGACCTTGATATGATTTGAATCAAATTTGATAGTGTGTGGGTTAATATTCCAATCCTGGCAGAAATCATAAAATTTGCCACAATTAGAATCGAGCAATTTTTCTGTGATTTCCTGAAAGCCTTCTCTGGTCGTTAAAACCCAAATTTCCGAGATAGGGATTTTTCGACCAACCATGAGAGCATAGAGGGTTTCAGTTAATATCTGAGGGGTGCGTCCCAGCAGAGAAACTAAAATATGGCGCTTTTGATCAATCATTCAGATAATTTTTTTTGATATTTGAGTGCATTCTAAAAAGTTGGATTACCGATTCTAATTTATCGTGCCACGCAGTTTGGAAGTGCGTGGCTCGTTAACCGAATTTAAATGATAGAACTAATCCCGGATGGAATTCTTAAGCAAATGATGTTAATCAATGAAGATATAAAGCAGGTGTAATATAGAAAAATTTAACTAAAATGTCAATAAATATTTTAACAATATATTTTTAAATTTCAGTTTAACAGAGTTGGTTTATGCTCAATTATGGAATTATTTCCCGCTTCATGAAGGTAATTATTCCTACAACGACACTTAAAAATTTGAGCCTTGATTTTATTCAATTTGTGCAAATCGAAATAAAACCATAAATCAGTTGAATTTCAAGCCGTCAAAAAATAACTGTCGTTGTAGGGTTATTGGGCTCAACATACCGATTCCATAATCTAATAATATTCATCCCAAGACTTAACTTTTGTCTCTTTAAACGCTCCTTCATAAATTGCTTCAATAAATCGTTTTGCCAACTGTACATTGGTAATCAGCGGAACATTAAAATCAACTGCCTTACGACGAATGAAATAATCATTGTCAAGTTCCTCTTTTTCGATATTTTTCGGAATATTGATGACAAGCTCGATTTTCCCATTGGCAATATACGTGAGTGTGTTTGGTTCTTTCTTTTCCAGAGGCCAATGTAATACTTCTGATTGAATCCCGTATGTTTTCAAAAAATCTGCTGTTCCTCCAGTGGCATAAAGTTTGAAGTTCATTCCCTCTAATTTTCTAATACTTTCCAGTAACTCTACTTTGCTATATATCGGGCCGGTGGATAATAGAATCGATTTTTTCGGTAATCTAAAGCCCACTGAAATAAAGCTTTTCAAAAACGCTTCATTAAAATGATCACCTAAACAGGCAACTTCACCGGTGGAAGTCATTTCAACATTCAGGATAGGGTCAGAGCCCTTTAGCCGCGTGAATGAGAATTGTGGTGCTTTCACACCGACATAGTCTAAATCAAAAGAAGATCTTTCAATTTTGGGGATATGCACGCCCATAATTATTTTTGTAGCTAAATCAATAAAGTTTATCTTCAATACCTTAGAAACAAATGGAAAGCTTCTGGATGCCCTCAAATTACATTCGATGACCTTTACCTCATTATTTTTAGCTAAAAATTGAATATTGAAAGGACCTGTTATTTTCAACGTATTGGCAATTTTCCTGGCGATTATTTTCACTCTGCGCATCGTTTCGAGATAGGTTCTTTGAGGCGGCAGTACTAGTGTCGCATCTCCAGAATGGACGCCGGCGTTTTCTACATGCTCGGAAATTGCATAGCAATAGAGTTCACCATTTTTAGCCACCGCATCAATTTCTATTTCTTTCGCTTCGGTTATGAACTTGCTGATTACTACTGGATGGTCTTTATTAACATCCGAAGCTTTTTTAAGATATTCCCTCAATTCTTCATTGCTCAATGCAACACTCATGGAAGCACCACTTAAAACATAACTTGGTCTGATTAGAACGGGGTAACCAACATCACTGGCAAATTTTTCTGCTTCTTTAATGCTGGTTAACTCTTCCCATTCAGGTTGGTCAATTCCCAATTTGTCCAATAATTGAGAAAACTTATGTCTATCTTCAGCCTTATCAATATGAAAAGGAGAGGTACCGAGTATTGATATCCCGGCGCTGTGTAAAGGAAGCGCAAGATTATTGGGAATTTGCCCCCCCATGGAAACAATTACGCCCAACGGTTTTTCTTTATCACAAATATCCAGCACTCTCTCAAAACTGAGTTCTTCAAAATATAATTTATCACATACATCATAATCAGTGCTAACCGTCTCTGGATTATAGTTAATCATAATTGTCTTATAATTTAGATTGCCAAGCGTTAAAATCGAATTGACGCAACACCAATCGAACTCCACCGAGGAACCAATCCTGTACGGACCTCCGCCTAAAACGACAACTTGCTTCTTTTCGCCGAATTTCAAATCATCTGTGCTGCCATTATAAGTGAGGTATAAATAATTAGTCTTAGCCGGATATTCTGCAGCTAATGTATCGATTTGTTTCACATAAGGAATAATCCTCAAACTTTTCCTTTTTGCTCTTACTTCTTGCTCAGTAGATTTGACAAGCGATGCGATTTTCAAATCAGAGAATCCTTTTTGTTTCGCTTGTTTTAATAAAGAATGGGGCAAATTATCAATTCGAGAGCGGCTTAATTCCTGTTCGATATCAACGATGTTTTTGATTTTATAAAGAAACCAGCGATCAACCCTGGAAAGCTCATATATTTGATTAACAGAATAACCTCGTTTGAGTGCTTCGGCAATAGCAAATAAACGCTTATCAGTGGGAGTTATGAGCTCGCCTTGTAAATCATTAAACTCAAATCCATTACCTAAAATTCCTGTTGCACCAACATCCAACATTCGAATACCTTTTTGAAGCACTTCCTCGAAACTTCGACCAATTGCCATTACTTCTCCGACTGATTTCATTTCCGGTCCAATCTTGGGACTCACTTTTCTGAATTTTTGTAGGTCCCATCGTGGATACTTCAATACAACATAATCTAAGGCCGGTTCAAAGCAAGCAGAGGTCTCTTTGGTAACTGAATTTTGTAGCTCAGATAAACTATAACCCAAAGCTAATTTTGCCGCAATATATGCTAATGGATACCCAGTCGCTTTAGATGCCAATGCCGAACTTCGGCTGAGTCTGGCATTCACTTCAATAATTCTATAATCTTCGGAATGAGGATCAAGCGCAAACTGGATATTACATTCTCCAACAATGCCAAGATGTCGAATCACTTTTATTGAGAGCGCCCTTAATCTAAAATGCTCGGACGCGGTTAATGTCTGAACCGGGGCAACAACAATACTTTCACCGGTGTGAATCCCCATAGGATCTACATTTTCCATTGAGCACACGACGATACAATTATTAAAATGATCCCGTACAACTTCATATTCCAAT
>Ga0209636_10004028_pt1 | contig 15013 bp, 12 predicted proteins | sample DeeMarSWOR152_54_FD_187464 | JGI IMG/M metagenome (GOLD analysis project Ga0209636, IMG submission 187464) | Marine sediment microbial communities from White Oak River estuary, North Carolina - WOR-1-52-54 (SPAdes) (version 2) | ecosystem: Environmental > Aquatic > Marine > Intertidal zone >...
AGCAATATCTAATTGTCTTTTATTGAATTCTGAAATACTTTCTTCTAGAAAGTTTTTTGGTAAAATAACATCTGCATCTAGAAAGAATAAAAGGTTTCCTTTAGCTGCTTCTGCACCGCTATTCCTTCCTTCTGCTGGTTTTCCTCCTTTTACAACTTTACAACCAAAGCTTTTTGCGATCTCTCTTGTTCTATCTTTAGAGTTTGCATCTGCGACAATGATTTCATATTCTATATCTTTTGATTTCTTTATGGAATCAAGTAATCTTCCAATATATTTCTCTTCATTATAAGTAGGTATTATAATTGATAACATAGTTCTATTTTTGTTCATATGTATTTAGAAAAAAGCGGTAATGATATAAATGTTATGGTTTTGAACTTTTTTATTCTTTTAACATTCCTGCTATTGTTTTGCCAAATTTTTTTGCAGCTGGAGGACCACTTGCAGTGATGATTTTTGAATCAACTACAACATCTTGGTCTACATATTCAGCACCTTCAGCAGTTAAAATCTCTTCTTGTTTTCCATCTTCATTCCAAACAGTCGCTTTTCTGTCTTTAAGAAGTCTAGCTTGTGCAAGAACAACAGGAGAAATACATATTGCTGCAACAATCTTTCCATTATTATGAGCACTTTGGACCAGTTCAATAACATCAGGATTTCCAACTAGCTGTTTAGCAGCTCCAGGACCTCCAATTAATATAACTGCATCATATTCAGTTGTATCAACATTTTTAATAGCGACATCTACTTTTATCTTGGCTCCATCAGCACCGATTGCTTCTGCTTTTTCAAAACTTGCTACTCTGACTCCGATGTCTGTACTTTCAAGCGCAGCTCTTGTATCTCTATACTCTATTGGTTGAAAATCAGTTTGTGCAACAACAAGTAATACTTTTGCCATGATATCACCTTTTAGAAGAGATAAGAATTATACTATTTAAATTTAATTAAAAAATTATTTTCTTTTTCTCATAACCAAGAAGATGCCTATACTAACAACTAATAGAGTTATTATTGTTCCAATTGTTGAAAATTCTGGGACTACTTTTGGTGATGGATTTGATTCTATTTTTGGACCAAATAATAATAGATTATTTATACATATGAAGCCTGGTGGAATATTATCGCAACTACTGCAAACAAACATAAAAATACCTGGTGGGTTGCTAGTTCCACCCATCATATTAATAGTGTAATCATTGCCTTGGTCTTGATCATCTAAGTCATAATAAGATCCAGGATCTTCTTGGCCGTTGTTGCATGCACGGATTCTGTCAAAATAATCATTATTTGAATTTGTTTTCTTAATTCCTTCTAGTTGATTGTTATCGGCTATAATGTTGATAAAAATATTATCTGAACTATCTACCATCTCAAGGCCTATTAGAAGACTATCTAAAATACAATTTTTGATTGTTACATCACTTACTCCATTTAGTGATATTCCGATAGTACCAATATTTCCACTTATTGAGTTCCATTGACAATCAAGGACAACATTATTAGCGTCTATGTCCATACAAATCAATTCATCAGGAACAATATCAGTTGTTAGATAATAAGTTTCACCATAATCCCAGCCACTAGTTTTACAATCGTCTAAATCAATAGCCAAAATAAGCCTAATTAGAAAAATAAATATTAATAAGTATATGATTATTTTCTTGTTCATATTAATATACAAATAATAACAGTTCTATTATTTAAATGTTTTTTTATTAAATATCCACAAAAAATTAGGTTTATTTTTTCTTGGAATATTTCCACATCAATTGAAATTGCCTTCTATAACCATCTGCATTTTCTTTGTTTTTAATTACTATTGCTATCGGTGGTTTTGCTGTCCAGACAAACAGAACAACTGTATCTTTATAGATAATAGTATCTGTTGGACTTGAATATTCTTTTGGGTGAAATCTTGCTTCTCCAAAATAATCTTTTAGAAGTTTTGGATTTTTTTTTATTAATTCTTCATTAAAAATACATTTTGCTTTTATATTGTATTTTCTTTTTCTTTTTTGCCATAGATCCCAATAAGGCCCCATAACATCTCTAAATAAACCAGAAACACCAAAGTCGAGATATTCTCCACCATCTTTTAATTCTTCTAAGATTTTATCACAAACTGTTCTAATGCCTTTGTAACCAGAGAAAACTTCTACTTCTTGTTTTAATTTACTTAGTTCTTTTTTCTTTTTTAAAGCAGGAAGAATATCTAAGAGTTTTTCTTCTTTTGTTTTTAAAATATTTAAAAATCTTTCAGGCTCTGCTGCTTCAAAATAGCGTTTTCCAGCTTTGACAATGTAGCTAACTAAGCCTTTTTCTATTAGTCTTTGGAGTATTTGATATGTAGTGCTTCTATGCAGGCCTGTTTTCTTTATGATAGGGCCTGCTAAAGTCTGGCCTGTTTCTAATAAAGCTAGGTATACTTTAGCTTCTGCTTCTGATAGGCCCAAATCCTCTAAAACATCTAGTTCTGCCATAGAAAATAGTAATTATGGGTGTTATTTAAATCTTTCTATTTGTCGTCTTAATTAAGACTACAATTATTTATAATCATCTTAGTAATTACTACTAAGTGAAAATGTCAAAAATAATCCAACTCCGAAAAAGATTAAAAGAAAAAGGAATAACTGTAAAAGATTACTTTAATTATCTCAGATTACAATATCTTAAACAAGAATTATCCAAAGATCCTCATCTAAGAGTATTTCTTAGAAAAGTTTTAGGAAAAGAACCAGAAGAAACAATTCAAGCTCCAAACTTAGAAGGAATTGTAGGAGAAGTTGATTGGTCAGATATCGGATTTCATCTAAGCCATAGGATAACTTCAGTAGATGAACTTGTAGAGATATTATGTACTGTGGATGATAAAGACATAAGAAATGTTATTGAAAAAGGATATCTCTTGTCAATCACTCCATTAAATATTGCTATTGGTGATAGAGATTTGTTGAATAAATTATTCCCAAAAGTTGATTTTTTTGTAAACCACACAGCAAAAAGTACAGATCCATATGGTGTATTCAGCAAAGGAACAATAATTGAAGTAGGGGGTGTGTATGTTGGATCACAAAAATTTCCAAGAAGTTTATTGATGAATATAACTAATATGTGTGATTCAGGATGTGTAGGTTGTTATAAAGGAAAATATACTCGTGTAAGAGGAAGTAAATTTTTTACTGACTTAGATAAAGCCACTTCGATCCAAACAGAGAAATTAGTAGAATATCTAAATGAAAATGAAAAAATCAGAACAGTTATATTAAGTGGTGGAGAACCATTGCTTTTAGATAATAATGGAATGAGGAAAGTACTAGATAGACTAAGAGAAGCAAAACATTTAGCTGAATTTAGGATCTGCACTGGAAGAATTTTTCAAGGCATACCTTATAGAATAGACGATGAACTGCTTGACATGCTAAAAGACTTTCAAAATGAAACAGGAATACAAATACATTTTAATGCTCATCTTTCACATCCATCTCAATTTACAACAGATGCACTAATTGCTATTAAAAAAATAAGAGACAGAGGATTTTATATTAATACACAAATTCCACTACAAAGAAATGTTAATATCTTTCCTAGTGATAGAGAAAAAACAATGCAGACTCTTTATCAATTAACAGGGTTACAAGGACAAAGTGGCATAAGACCATATAAATATATTCTTCATATGAATGTAGGAAGCCTGGACTACTCTGTTCCTTTAGAATTCATGTTAGGTACTGCAGGAGAATTGAAATACAGAACAGACCATCCCTGGCCTGAAACATGGATGCCTGTATCTTTCTCTATTTTATGTAAAGAAGGAAACATACTAGTCTCGCCTCAGCTTGTGTTTGGTATGAGCAAGAGTATAAATAAGCAGGAAGGTTATGTAGAATACAAAATTCCTGTTCCAGAGAATTTTGGATTTAGAACAGCGACTTACAGAGAACCGTTAATGCTTGGCTATAATGATGATCCAAATAGTCTTAAAAAATTAAAAAAAGATTAAAAAGAAAAATAAAAAAATTATTTTTTCTTCTCCATTGGAAATGCTACGCATTTTCAGGGCATTCAAAAAAGTTTACTTTTTTGAAGCTTTCAAAACAGCCTGAGCAGCAGCTAATCTTGCAATTGGGACTCGATATGGTGAACAACTGACATATGTTAATCCTACCCTATGACAGAATTCAACTGAAGAAGGTTCTCCACCGTGCTCTCCGCAGATTCCTAGTTTAAGGTTTTTTCTTGCTTTTTTGCCTTTTTTAACTGCGATTTGTACTAGTTGTCCTACTCCTTCTTGGTCTAGAACTTGGAATGGGTCTTTTTCATAGATTCCTAATTCAACATATTCTTTTAGGAATTTTCCTGCATCGTCTCTGCTAAAACCACAACCCATTTGAGTTAGATCATTTGTTCCAAAACTGAAGAATTCTGCTTCTTTTGCTATTTCATCTGCTGTTAAAGCTCCTCTTGGAACTTCTATCATTGTTCCAACTTTATATGGTTTGTCTTTCATTATTTCTTTTGCTACTTTAACAACAACTTGTTTTTGATTTATGAATTCTTTTACATGTCCAACTAATGGAATCATTACTTCTGGAACAGCTCCTGTTTCAACTGCAGCTTCAAAGATTGCTCTTGCTTGCATTTCTGTTATTTCTGGGTATGTTATGCCTAATCTACAACCCCTATGACCAAGCATAGGATTGAATTCATGTAATTCTGAGATTTTTGCTTTTAGTTTTTCTATTGTTACTCCTATTTCTTTTGCTAATTCTTGGATGTCTTTTTCTTCTTTTGGCAAGAATTCGTGTAATGGTGGGTCTAAAAGCCTGATTGTAACTGGTTTGTCTTTCATTACTTTGAACAGTCCTACAAAGTCTTGTTTTTGGAAAGGCAATAGTTTTGATAATGTTTTTTTTCTTCCTTCTAGGTCTTTTGCTAGAATCATTTCTCTTACTGCTTTGATTCTTTCTCCTTCAAAGAACATATGCTCTGTTCTGCATAGTCCAATACCTTCTGCACCAAATTTGATAGCAACTTTTGCATCTTTTGGAGTGTCTGCGTTTGTTCTTACTCCTAGTTTTCTTGCTTCATCTGCCCATTTCATTAAAGTTCCAAAATTTCCACTTAATTCTGGATCAACTACAGGGATTTTGTCTTTGAATAGTTCACCTGTTGAACCATCTAATGTTATGAAATCTCCTTCTTTTATGATAGTATCTCCAACTGAGAATTGCCCTGCTTTTTCATTAACAGTTATATCCCCGCAGCCAGCTACACAGCATTTTCCCATTCCTCGCGCGACAACAGCTGCATGAGATGTCATTCCTCCTCTTGCAGTCAAGATACCTTTTGCTGCATTCATTCCTTCAATATCTTCAGGGCTGGTTTCTGTTCTAACCAGAATAACATCATGTCCTTCTTCTGTTAAATCTCTAGCTTTATCTGCTGTGAAAACAGCTTCTCCAACAGCTGCGCCTGGTGATGCTGGAAGTCCTTTTGCTAACAGTTCTGCTTCTTGTTTTGCAACAGAATCAAGCTGTGGATGTAATAGCTGGTCTAATTGATTTGGATCTATTCTTAATAATGCTTCTTCTTTTGTTATTAGTTTTTCATCAACCATTTCAACTGCGATTCTTACTGCAGCTGCTGCTGTTCTTTTTCCTGTTCTTGTTTGCAATAAGAACAGCTTTCCTTCTTGAATTGTAAATTCTAGGTCTTGCATCTCTTTATAATGGGTCTCTAATTTTTTGTAGATTTCAACTAATTGTTTATAGCAGTCTGGCATTATTTTTTCTAGTTCTATTATTGGTTTTGGTGTTCTTATTCCTGCTACTACATCTTCTCCTTGAGCATTCATTAAGAATTCTCCATAGAATTTGTTTTCTCCAGTAGCTGGGTCTCGTGTAAAAGCAACTCCTGTTCCAGATGTTTTTCCCATATTTCCGAAAACCATTATTTGAACATTAACTGCTGTTCCTAGCAGACCTTTTATATCATGTATTTTTCTGTATGATATAGCTCTCGGATTATTCCAACTGCCGAAAACAGCATCTATTGCCATTCGCAGCTGTTTTTTTGGTTCTTGAGGAAAGTCTTGGTCTGTTTCTTTTTTAACAATTTGTTTATATGTTTCTACTAATTTTTTTAGGTCGGCTGCATCTAGATCTGTATCATATTCGACTCCTTTTGTTGCTTTTGCTTCTGATAAAGCTTCTTCAAATTTTGCATGTTCAACGTTCATTACAACGTCTCCAAACATCTGGATAAATCTTCTGTAAGCATCCCATGCAAAACGCTCATTTTTGGTTTTGTTAATTAAACCTTGAACAGAGATATCGTTTAAACCAAGATTAAGAACAGTATCCATCATTCCTGGCATAGAGACAGCTGCTCCTGATCTTACTGAAACTAATAATGGATTTGTTGGATCTCCTAATTTCATATCCATTTTTTCTTCTAGTTCTTTTAGTTTTTCTTCTACTTGTTTTAACATAGCTTCTGGATATTTTTTACCTAGTTTGTAGAACTCATCACAAGCTTCTGTTGTGATTGTAAAACCAGGTGGAACAGGAATTCCCATAGTTGTCATTTCAGCTAGGTTTGCTCCTTTTCCTCCTAAAAGCTCTTTCATCTCTTTTTTTCCTTCATTAAAAGAGTAAACATATTTCTTTTTTTTAGCCATGCTAAATACACCCCACGAGTATTAATAAGAAAAAGAGTTTTGAGCGGGTTTAAAAAGGTTTTGGTGAAAAACTTAATAAATATAAGCTACATTTTAACCTATATGAGGCTTGGTTATCCTTGCATTAATAGAAGTATTGGCTGTACTGCTAATTCTACTTTTAGGCTTAAGAATTATTCTGAAGATAATTTAATTGAGAAAGTAAGTAATAATCTTAACTGCTTGCAAAGGATACTGGAGTTTAATATTAAGGATAATCTGTTGTTTTTTAGGATTAGTTCGGATTTAGTTCCTTTTGCATCACATCCAGTATGCAGATATGATTGGGCAAAGCACTTCAAGAAAAAATTCAAAGAAATTGGAAATTACATCAATAAGCACAAGATTAGAGTATCAATGCACCCAGACCAATTTGTCTTGATAAATGCAAAAGATAAAGATATAGTTAGAAGAAGTATTAAGGAATTGGATTATCATTGCAGTGTATTGGATGTTTTAGGGTTAGACACATCTGCTAAAGTTCAAATACATGTAGGTGGAGTTTATGGAGAAAAGGATGAGTCAATACAGAGGTTTATTGATAATTACAAAAAGTTATCTAAAAAAATCAGGAAAAGGCTTGTCATAGAAAATGATTACAGGTCTTACAGCCTAAAAGACTGTATTTTAATCAATAAGAAAATAAATATACCCATCATCTTTGATAATTATCATCATGAGTGCCTTAATAATGGAGAAAGTGTAAGAGAGGCTATAATAAAAGCAAAGAAAACATGGAAAAAGAAAGATGGTAGACTAATAGTAGATTACAGCAGTCAAGGAGCAAAAAGAGGAGTACATTCCATAAGTATAAATATTCCATTATTCAAAAAATTCCTTAAGGAAACAAAAGGATTAGATTTTGATATTATGTTGGAAATCAAGGATAAAGAGAAAAGCGCATTAAAGGCAATAAAATGTTTAAAATAAACTATTGGAAATTGGTAGCATCAATTGTAATATGCCAGTTAGCAGGCATTATTGGGTCTTTTTTTACAGTATCATCAGTAAATACATGGTATGTTGAATTAGCAAAACCAAGTTTTAATCCGCCAAGTTGGGTATTTTCTCCTGTATGGATCACATTATTTGTGTTAATGGGTATTTCTTTGTATCTTGTTTGGGATAAAGGAATTAAATCAAAACAATCAAAAATTGCAATAACAATATTCGGAGTTCAATTAGCACTTAACACATTATGGTCGATACTATTCTTTGGATTAAAATCTCCATTATCTGCATTTGTAGAAATAGTATTTCTTTGGATAGCAATCCTGTTAACAATAATATATTTTTACAAAATATCAAAACCAGCTGCTTATTTACTGATACCTTATATTCTTTGGGTAAGTTTTGCAGCAGTACTTAACTTTTCTCTGTTCTATTTGAATATGTAGAAATATATTTCTTAACATCAAATTTAGATTTGTAGCCATTATAGCTCATGTACCTTATTTTTCCAAAAACCTTTCTTTCACCCCATGCTCTGTCATGGACTCCGCCAATAGACCAAGCAATCCCTACGTAACCATTCGGGTCTCTGCCGTCTAATTCATATTTATTATTAAGATAAATTGCTATTTTCATAGCTTGTTCAGGTGTTTTTGTCCATTCCAGTATCTTTTTACACCAATACATCCTCATATAACCATGCATTTTTCCTTTATTTACCATTTGCAGCTGTGCAGCGTTCCAAAGATTGTCATGTGTTTTAGCATTTTCAAATTGTTTTAAATTGTAAACGTATTCTTTTTTATCTTTTCTATGTTTATTTAGGGTTTTTTTTGCCCAGTCTGGAAATCCTTTTACTGAATCATAATCTTTGTTATAGAAACAGAAATTATCTGCTAATTCTTTTCTTATTATTAATTCCTCTAAGAAAGCTTGTTTATTTTTTGCTTTAGATTTCTTAACTTTTAGAGCTACTCTTTGAGCAGATATTTGACCGAAATGAAGATATGGTGAAAGATTAGATAAAACATCCTTGTTTGGGTCATTCCTATTTTGGAATTTACTTAATTTGTTTTTGATGAAATCTTCTAATATATTTATTGCTTGTTTTTCTCCAGGCTTAAGCCAATCTATTTCTGGTACTTTTTTATTAATTTTTAATTTTTTAAATAATTGATTCCAATTTATTTTTGGTGATTTTGATTTACCATTTTTAAGATTAGGAAATTCTTCTAAGAACTCTGGAAGTAATTTTTTAATTTTAGGTCTCAATGTATATGCTCCAAATTCTTGTTTTGGAGAAGCGAACCAACATGGGACTATGTTGTGAGTATCAACTTCACAGAAATGAATTTTTATTTTCTTGTTAACTTGATTTTTCCATTTTTTCTTTATCTTTAATGGATCAAAATCTGTTACTAATGCTCCTATCTTATTTTTCTTAATAAATGGAGTTATTTGTTTTTCAGGCTCTCCTGTTAATATATAAAATGGAATTTTTCTTTTATCAAACTCTTGTTTAACTTGCATCAATCCCTTAAGCATGAATGAATATTGTCTTATTGTTGCCTGAAGAAACTCAGGCACCAAGCAGAAAACAACTATCAGATTTGATTTATTTTTATTTGCAAGCTCTTGTGCATGTGCCAGTGCCCAATTGTCTTTGACCCTTTGGTCTCTGCTCATCCAATAAATAATATTGCCTTTTTTAATCTCCTTTTTATTTAGTTTTCTAATTCTTTTTTGATTCATTACATTATCTGGCGAGGATACCTAGCACTTTAGTGCTAGGAGGAATCGCCATCCTCCATAATATTTTTCTTTGACATTTGATTATTAATGAGTGCGCAACGAAAATTGGCGCACTCATAGCCGATCAAGCTAGTGTGACCTCTCGTTTGCGCGGAGGCAAACAAGATGAAATTAAACCTAAAAGCATCAAAGCATAGTGTTGGACAAAATGTATATCATTTGGTTTTCAAGCCAAAATATGCTAGACATTTGTTCAAAAACAAACACTTTCACAAAGTTTGTGAAGGCTCATTGCGCATGATTGCAATGAGATATGGCTTTCTTATCCATGTACTCAAAGTCATGGAAGACCATGTTCACATGTTTGTTGAATTGAAGCCCTATGTTCCAGTCAGCAAGGCTTTTCAGCTTTTCAAAGGTATCTCTTCTCGCATTTTAAGGCGAACCTTCTCTTACTTAAGAGAAGATGGAGATCACCTTTGGAGCCCAGGCAAATTTTACCGCTCTGTTGGTAATGTCAGTGCGGATGTAATTGATAATTACATCAAATATAGCCAAGGCTCTTGGTCTTTGCCTGATAGTAAGCTTCCATCTTACTATCATCAAAAGCATCTTGCAGCTTTTGCTTGATTAAGTGATACCTCGCACTTTAGTGCGAGGAGTGTCATTTTTTATTTATTTTAGGAGTTGGTTTATATAAATTTTTTTGTTTGGATTCTATTTGGCTTTGAGTATTTCTATTGTTTTTTCTATGCCGTCTTTATACCAATAGTTTAAGGTTATTGTTGAAGGGGTTGTGAAGGTTCCCATTGCACTATAGATATTTGCAGTGCATGTTAAAACATTATCTCTTTGTTCTAGTGCTAATGTTTGATTTCCTAGCTCAAAACCACAATCTATTTCAGAACCTAGTTTGTAGTTATGGAAACTTATATCTTCTATTTCTAGAATGCCTCCTTTTTTACAACCTTCTTCTTGAAAGACAGTACCTGTTCCTAGATTGGATATGTGAAATTTTAATTCAAGTTCGTATATTCCTTGTTCAATAACAGTAGGAGTAGTGGTTTGTTCTATTCTTGTAACCGCGATGGGTGCTCCTTGTCCTCCTGTAAGACCAATTTGTTGATTCTGAGGGCAGGTTTTTGGTGTCTGCGGAATAACCATCTGATTAGTTGGATTTATGCAAATATCAGCACTTGCTATTGTTTTGTATGGATAACAAGCATCTATTTTAATTAATTCTGTATGTCTATCAACAGGCAGACGTTTTTCATTTCTTATTTTAAAACTTATTATTTCTTTACTCCCTTCTGGAAAATTTATGCTTTTTCCTGGAAGAGTTTCAATGGGTTCAGGTTCTTCGATTATTTTTGTGGTTTGTTCTAAAAGCCCTGTCAGGGATAGAATCAGGTTATCTATATCATAAGCACCTTGGTTTTTTATTTCAACAAGAACTTGGAATTCTCTACCTGCTTTGATTTGGTCTGGAGGGAAGTTTTTAAGAAAAGACATTTCTAATGCTTTTGTGCCAACACGATACTCTATTTTTTCTGGTTCTGATGGTTCTGGTCTTCTAGGCGTGATTAATCTACATCCAGAAACAAGGATTAGAAGAATTAGTATGGCTAGGAAGGTTTTTATTTTCATTTTTATGAAGCTTCTTTAATTTCAAATTCTCCTTTTTTCTCAATTTGATAATCATAATTTATTGTTAATGAAAAAGCTGCTGTTTGGATTTCTTCTGGATTTTCAATTCCTCCTTTGTATCTTAGTTTGCATAAAAAGGATTTTTCTTTTTGGTATTCAATTTTTTCCCAAGGTTCTTTATTTAGTATTGTTGTGTCTAGACTAAGATCAGGATTTATAGGACAAGATTCATCTGGTTTAACTGCTAGGAAAGGAGGGAATTCTTCAAAGCTTCCTGAGTTAATTTTTAGTATTTTTCCGAATTTTAAGTTATTTACAATTCCAATTTCAAAATTAATATCTTCTGTTAGGGCTATTACAGCAGAAGATTCTGGTGCTTCTGGATAAATCCGTTCTGTCATCAAGTTTAATTTCACATAACCTGGATCTGATTCTGATTGGACTTTAAGATCAGGATAAATTGCTCTTATGTATGATTTGAATATTTCTTTGTTTAAGAAATTTTCTGCTTTATCTCGGCTGTAAGGAGCTGTGCTTGCTTTCATCTTTGACCACTGTTCTATAATTTTTAGGTTTGTTGGATCTTTGCTTGTTATGAACCTTTCTTGTTCAGTACGTAATACATCAGCGTCAATGAAGAAATTTATAACAATTGAATTAACTTCAAGATCAGGAATATTTCCTGTTGCTTTTATTTCATATTCTCCTTCTTTTAGTGCTTCTTTTGGAGTACAGGTAAATTGTTCAGAGTCTCCAATTTCAGACTGTTTAACTGTCCATTTTGGAAGAGTCATTTCTGCTGCTTTGTTCTCGATTAAGCAGTTGAGATTTATTGTTATATTTTTATTTATAGAAGTTGCACTTATTCTTCCTCTGACTTCTGGTCTCATTGTGGTTTGATCTTTTGGTAAAAAGAAAAGTTGATTAGGATCTATTGTAATTGAAGCTGTTACAGCCTGTCTTAAGGCTCTTTTAATTCTTCCAATTGTTGCAGCCCTTATTTCTTCTTCTGGTGGTGGATGCATTTTTCTTTGGGCACAGGTTTGTAGATCAAGATTTGTCAGTTTGCCTTGCAACATTTCTCCTACACAAGCACCATAAGCTTGAGAACTAGTCATGCCTCTTGCTTCAACTTCTTCTCTTGCAGCTTGTGCTTGCTCAACAGCTAATAGGACTCCTGGTGATAGCATTGGCCAGAATACTAAAAAGAAAACAGTAACTCCATGTGCTATCATCAATATCTTAGAAAGAGGGTGTCCTTCTTTTTTTACTCCGTCGCTCCAAATGGCATAGATAGCCCACCATGGCCAGAATTTAGGATCGAATGTAAAATCTAAACCAGGAATTCCACGCACGATTGGAAGCCACTTAACTAGGATATATACTACTCCTTGTGATGCTACAAATAAAGCCACAGGTAGTGCTGCTGAATAAATTATTCTTAAAATTGGGTTTTTCTGTTGGCTTGCTGCAAAGATCACAATACCTACATAGACAGCTAAAGCAGCATCAATAAAATAGCTAGCTGATTTCCAAGCAGTGAAGTATTTTAAGAGATGAGCTATGCCTCCTATAAAAATCAAGAGAAATATTAGGATATCTGAACTTGTTGCTACTTCTTTTGCCTTATTCCATTTTTTCCCTTTTTGCTCTTTTCTAAGTTCTTCTAATTCAATTCTTGCTTTTTCTTCTTCTAATTTTTCTTTTGCAGTTTTTTCCCTTGCTGCTTCTTTTTCAGCTTTAGCAGCTTCTGCTGCTTCTTTAGCAGCTTTTTCTTCAGCTTCTTCAGCTTCGATGGTTTCTTCTGCGACTTTAGCTTCTTCTGCCATTTTAAATTATAATATAAATCAGAACTCTTTCTCAAGGCACCTCTCTATTTATTTTGTTTCATAAACTACTTTTAACTCAACAACATCAATTGTTTTAAGTGGTTCTATTTTTATTGCGTTATTTCCTTTTTCAATCCATCTTGTTATATCTTCAACAAACTCTATATCTCTTTGGTCTAAACTAAGCATATGTCCATTTATGATTATTCTTGCTATTTTTCTTTCTATATCATCAACAAATCTTAAAGTAAGAGTTATATTTGCTTTATCTTCTTGGATTCTTTTGTACCTTTCATCCGTTATTTCAAAATAATATACAGGATATACTACTTCTTTAAGTTTTGAAGTAATTTTTATTTGTTCTATTAGGTAATTGCCTTTTGAGGTTCTGAATATCAGCCTATTTTCTCCTGAGACTAAGTAATATTCAGGGATTTCTATTGGAGGAGATAGAGCACCACAATCTGGAACAGCTGAATAGATATTATAATTGTTAATCCATACGTCTAAAGGACCAACAAGCCCTGTAATGCATTCTGGCAGAAATCTTAGAACTGCTTTTTCTAGGTTATTTTTTTCAACTGAAGAGACTATAAAGATATTTTTGCTTTCTTGGGCTTCTCTTCTGACTAAATCTGCTGTTATTATAATATTTTCAAGCAGATATTCGTTTGTTTTCCAGAAGTTTGTTGCCGGGGGTGGTGCAACTGAGAATTCAAGAACATTAAAGTTTTTTAGATGTTCTTTGAGTTTTATTGGTTCGATATTAACTGCTTCTATTTCATTGTTAAATATTACGTGGCCATTTAATTTAACGATTAACCTGCCTTCTCTTTTAGTTGCAATAAAATTTAATAAAACATTTTCAGTATTTTCTAAATCTTCTATACTAAAACTAATGTTTGCTTTATCTTCACTAAAAAGAGTTCTTTTAACATATATTGAATTTACTTCTTTTAGAACTTCTGCTTCTGTTATAATGTTTAAGTTAACAGAAGGTATTATATGTTCGATTTCTCTTTGAGCAAGATAGTCTAATCTTCCTGGACTTATTGAGAGCAAAGTTTTAACTTCTTTGACTACTGCTTCTTCTTCTTCAGTTATATTTTCTGCTAATATTCTTTCTCTTTCAGCAGGAGGAAGAACTAATATATAAAGAACAATTAAACCGGCGATTATTGCGACTAATGTTGCTGCTGCTGTTGCAGCTTGGCTTTTTTTTAATTTCATCCATCACCAACCATTAAATTTTTAATATATATTGATATTTGTTTGCATATATAAATTTTTTCCATAAAATGAAGATAATTTACCAGGACTTGAAAAAAGGGGAAATCAAGTTAAAAGTTGAGAATCTTGACGATATATGGTATTTAAGCCATATTGTTGAAAAAGGAGATTTAGTTAAAGGACAGACTTTTAGGAAGATTAAGATAAGAAAAGAAGGAGAAAGAAAAGCAAGAATAGTAAAAAAAAAGGTTTTTTTGACATTAGAGGTTGAAAAAACAGACTATGAAGCAGAGATTTTAAGGATTAGTGGAATTGTTAAAGAAGGGCCTGAAGATGTTCCTAAAGGAAGCCATCATACTTTAAATGTTGAAGACAACAGTATTTTGACAGTGATTAAGCAAAAATGGTTAAAATATCAAATTGATAAATTAAAAGAAGCAGCTACTATTGAAGTACCTGATATATTGATATGCATTCTAGACAGAGAAGAGGCAATATTTGCATTATTAAAGAGAAAAGGTTATGAGATTTTAAGTGAAATAAAAGGAGAGGTTGAAAAAAAGGGGATCGAGGTTAAAGCAAAAGGTTCTTTTTACAATGAGATAATTAAGCTTTTGAATGAGTATTCTGAAAGATATAAGGTTAAGAATATTATCTTAGCAAGTCCTGCTTTTTGGAAAGAAGAGGTTATGAAGCAGATTAAAGATGAAGAATTAAAGAAAAAAATAGCACTAGCGACATGTAGTTCTGTTGATAAAAGTGCAATAAATGAGGTTCTAAAGAGAACTGAGATTAAAGATGTTTTGAAACAAGATAGAATTAGCAGAGAAATGAAATTGGTTGATGCTTTGTTTGTTGAAATTTCTAAGAAAGGAGC
>Ga0209636_10004030_pt1 | contig 15010 bp, 10 predicted proteins | sample DeeMarSWOR152_54_FD_187464 | JGI IMG/M metagenome (GOLD analysis project Ga0209636, IMG submission 187464) | Marine sediment microbial communities from White Oak River estuary, North Carolina - WOR-1-52-54 (SPAdes) (version 2) | ecosystem: Environmental > Aquatic > Marine > Intertidal zone >...
CTACCAGGAGGAGCTCCGATTCAGGCGAGAACTCCATTATCCTCCTTTCTCTCGGTTGGTCAATATAAGGATTGAGGCGGCGAGTGAAAAGAGATCCGTTAAAGCCGCCGGTGAGATGGGCGAGTTGGGAAAAAAGCTGCTGGAGAAGAACCCGTATGAGGGAAACATGGAAATGTTGGGGCCTTCTCCAGCTCCACTTGTGAAGCTTAAGGGAAGGTACCGTTACCAGATGCTCTTAAAGGGGAATCGTGCCAGTATCCTCCATCGATTCGTTGAGGAATTAATGGGTGAAACCAAAAAGCTTTGGGCGGGAGGGAGGATAAACGTAACCGTAGACGTCGACCCCGTCAGCGTCATGTAGATGACTCGCAGTGACCAAAGAGACCGATTTAAGACTTGCCGACAGAGGGGACTCCGATAAGGATGATCACTATATAGTGCTATGGGTCCGTATGAAAAACTCTTTATCTATGAAATATCTGATGAAATTTCGCTGAAAGCAGGTTCCTTTGGGCGGGATTTCATCGGATGTTGGAATGAGGGAGGGAGTTCCTTTCTCTTCTTCTCACAGGATCGCAATCGGGAGGTGAGGGAATGGCTGACCCGCCAGGGGAGGGGAGAACTCCTGTCTCTGCACGTTATGGATTACAGGGATTGGCAGGCAGGGGAGGAACTTAAGTCCTTTCAAGTCGAGAAATTCCTTATTGTCCCTTCATGGGAGCCGGTGGGAAAGGTAGATGACGGAGTTCTTATTCGCCTCGATCCAGGAGTGGTCTTTGGGACGGGGTTTCACCCAACGACCCGAGCATGCCTTAAGACCTTATGGGATATCTGCCAGAGGGATACTCCCCAGAGAGTCTTGGATATCGGAACGGGAACGGGAATCCTTGCCATTGCCGCCGCTAAGCTCGGCGTTCGAGATGTCTTCGGCATCGACCACAATCAACTGGCAGTGGAAACAGCCCGAAATAACGTCCTTCTTAACGGAGTTCAAGATCGCGTGACGGTAACCAGGGGAAAGGCTGAAAGCGTTGAATTCGACGGAGCCGACGTGGTCCTCGCCAATCTACACTTTCAGGCGATTGACGCTTTTCTGAGGAGGGAAAAGTTCGTTTCTACCTGTTGGATCGTTTTATCGGGGCTTCTTTCTAGGCAAGCGGATGGGGCTCTAACAACGATAAAAACATGGCCTTTCAAGGTGCACTCGAGGTTGGAAGAACACCACTGGGTTACCCTGGTTTTGAGGAGGCTTCCATCAATAGTGTCGACTGACGGATGATGAGTAGGGGGTCAAGTCTTGTTTTTTGCTACATTAGAGGCTATCCTGCTCACCCATGAGTAGTGAAGTCCCACGAAGTCCCCCACCTCTTTCAGCTTGTATCCCCATCTGCAAACAGCTTCATGGATAGCGTTATCCCTATCATTCCGACGAAATATGTCCTCAAGAGATGGCCTAGCTGCATACTTCTCTTGCCTCAATGCCTCTTCTCCGCCAACTCCCTCAAGTAAATCCCTCATCTTGGCAACAAATTGCTCCCCACCTAATAGAAACCCTCCCTTGGCCACCTTCAGAGGACTCTCTTTCCCCAGCCCTTCCATTACAAATGAGGTGTAAAGTCTTTCTGCCTGAGGTCTCGAAGGAGAAAACGAAGCGAGTATCCACTCTTTGTGCAAAAACTCGGCTTCCTTACCTAATCCGGCCGTCGCTCTATATGACGACCAAGGCCATTGCTCGGGGGAGGAAACGATTACCGCCCTGACCGGATTCAGCACTATGTAGCGGCAAAGTTCTAGAAGGTAACTGTCTTTCTCCACGATGAAACTCTTGTAGCGTCCCTGAAAAAGGTGTCCCTCGCGGCCGTGGCGAAGGTTGAACAACTGAGCATAAAGTCCATTTAACTGGCGCATCCCCGAGCAAAGATTCGCCCAAGGAGTTTCAGCGAGCAAATGGTAATGGTTTCTCATAAGGCAGTAGGCGTGCACAATCCATCTGTAGCGCTCAACAACGTCTGAAAGGAGATTCAGAAACTTCTCGCAGTCCCTCTTATCAATGAATATATCCTGTCCCGCGTTTCCCCTAGAGGTAACATGGTAGAGAGCTCCTTCGTATTCTACTCTAATCGGTCGTGCCATTGTTCTACGTTTCCTACAAAGATGAGCAAAAAACAAGACCTGACCCCAACCCTTATTCGCTTAATAAGTCCTGCAAAAACTTCATCACGCGAATGTTAAATTCATCGGGCATTTCAATCATGACCATATGCCCCGCGCCGCCAATGATTTCCAATCTGGCGCCTTCGATCCTCTCCGCCAAGTAGTAAGCATACTTGGGAGGGGTCAGCAGATCATCACTGCCACAAACCACGAGGGTAGGAACCTGAATATTGCTCACTCGGTCCATGATATCGAAACGATCGCAGGCCGTAAAATCACCGTGAAGGACCTCTGCTCTGGTCTTGAGCATTGCCTCGATCCCCCTCTCCATCATATCTGAAGGAGATGTCCGGGAAAAGGCATAGCTGTTAATTAACCTAACCGTTTCCTCAAACTTTTCCCGGAGACCTTCGAGGATCTCGGGGAGGACTCTCAGCCGTGCTCCCGTTCCAACAAGAACCAGGGCTTCCACGTACTGGGGGTAAAGGAGCGTAAAGTTTTGGACAATCGCTCCCCCCATGGAATGGCCCACAAGACAAAACATCTCCTCGGGTATTGCTCGGATCAGATTGAGGAGATGTTCAGCATAGGCCGTTACCGATCCTTCCCCCTCGCCCCTTGCTCCTCCATGGCCCGGGAGATCCGGCACAACGACATTGTAGGACTGTTCGAAAAACTGCCTCTGGTAGTTCCAATTGAGCCGAGTTCCCCCAGAACCATGGACGAAAACCAGGGTCTTCCTTTCCTCCTGTATCCCCCATCTACCGGTGACGTAGCTGATCTGCTTTTCATTACTCTCAACTAATGACAAGACAGCTCCTCACACAATCACAACATGTCTTCAGGTCCATATCGCGGGGTTTCGCTTCTCGAGTCAGTTGACCTCGAAGGAAGTTATTCTGATACCACATCCCCTCTCTTCGTCCGATTTCCCATCCACTCCAGCTTATAGCCTTTTTCTCCCCCGTAATTTCTTCGTTGTCGCCATGTTCACAGCGTTGGTCTTGGGGTCGATAACGATGCCGTAATCTTCGCGGGCGCTTTCAATCGAGATAACGCCGTTTCTGACCTCCTTCCCGACCATATTAATGGGTCGCTTCTTGGGGTCACCATAGCCTCCTCCACCCCCTGCCTCCTGATAGTAGATGGTTCCCTCCGGGACGTTCTCAACGAGATCCTTTGTGGTGGCTCGATAGACCTTTCCATCCGGGTAGATGAGCTCGATCTTGTTCAAGGTCCCCGGCTTACCACCGTGAGCGCCAAGGGGAGGCTCCACATCCCCCTCGCCGAAGGTCACCAGCTTCACCTTCTCCCCTCCTAGTTTCAATTTCGTAACAACGCCCAGCCCTCCCCTCCATTGACCCGGCCCACCCGAATCCGTGAGGTATTCGTGCTGCAGAATGAGGTGAGGGGTTTGATGCTCGAACATCTCGTAGTCCTGGTCCAAAACGCCTCCTGAGGCATCGATCATTCCGATGTGGTCGTATCCGTCAGTACCCATGATGCCGCCGGATCCACCCTTTAACCCCATGAAACAGATATCCACGAAGGGCTCCCCTCTGCGGGGATCCATGCCCGTCGTGAGGCTACACAGGAGTTCGTTCCACTCCGCCGTCACCCGGTCAGGGATAACAGGTCCAAGGGCCCTCATAATGGCATCCGCATTGATGGGACAAAGGTGGTTCCCATACGTGGTAGCTGCGGGGAAGGACGCATTGAGGACAGTTCCCTCCGGGATGATGATGTTCACCGGCCTCACCATTCCGTCGTTATGCGGCATATCGGGATTGACCATCTGCAGGAACGTCAGAAGCGTTGCCGAGGCACTGGAAGTGTAGGTCCCGTTTACGAACCCCTCGGTCTGCGGGTCTGTATCGGAATAGTCGAAGGTAATGTCTTCGGCGTCCACCGTAATCTTTACCCGGACCGTATATGTTGACCCCGGATTCCTCCCGTCGTAATAACCCGAAGCCTCCCCGAAATAGACTCCGTTGGGAATAGTTATTATCTCCGCCCTCATCATCTTCTCGGTTGAGTCGAAAAGGTATGCCTTGTGGGTAGTGAAAACATCCAACCCGTACTTTTCCACCAGGGCGAGAAGACCCCGTTCACCCACCACGCAACTCCCGATCTGGGCCCGCATATCTTCCTCGACCATCTTCAGCCGGATATTAGCGAAGATCAAGTTCCACACGTCCTTTCTCAACTTCCCTTTCTCGAAAACCTTTACGGGGGGAATCCGCAGTGCCTCCTGCCATACCTCCGTGGCCTGGGGATTATATCCCCCCTGAACAGCTCCCCCGATGTCGGCCTGGTGTCCCTTGCAGGCAGACCACCCGACGAGTTGATCACCGTGGAAAATAGGCTTGTATACAGCTACATCGTTGTTCTGGTTTCCCATGGAGAAGACGTCATTATGGAAGATAACGTCTCCGGGGTAGATCTCATCGCCGAAGTAATCGACGATGTACTCGCAGACGGGGCCAAGGGAGAAGGCCAGGATAGGAAGGTTTTCCGTCTGCTCCAGCATCTTTCCCCCGGCGTCGTAGAGCCCGGTGACGAAATCCTTTGCCTCACAGAGGATAGGGGATCGTGTAGTCATGGTAAGGGCAATACTCATTTCCTCGGTAATCGATTTGAACCGGCGCTGAAGGATGGAAACCAAAATTTTATCGATGCCCCTTTCGCTCACGCGAGGATCCTCCCCTTAACTTTTTCCTCTTTCTCCTTGAGGAACATGGTGTAGCTCCCGTATTTGTCCACCAAAACACTGTATTCAGGTGTCACGAAAGTGGTGGTATTAACCTGCTCGATGATACCGGGGCCCTCGATACGGTTGCCGTAACGGAGCTTAAATCCATCGAAGACATCAACGTCGGTAAATCTCTTCTGCCTGGGAAGAAACACCCTCCTCTTCTTCTTGAAGGCCGGAGACGGGTCCTCCCCGGCGTAAGCATCTACCATAAACTTGGGTTTCTCGGTCTTGCCAATGCAGGCTACCCGCATATTAATGAGTTCAACGGGCGTATCTTGCTCTTCTGAGGAATATCCATAGAGCTTGTTATGCTGGGGATGAAATTTCCTCGCCATGCTCTCGAAGTCTCCCCCTTCAATCTCCTCCCGGGTTACTTCGACGTTCACCTCGTGGTACTGTTTCACGTATCGCATATCCAGGGAATATACGTATTCAACTCGTTCCTCGGGGATACCTTCGAGCTTCAACAGGGAACCCCCTTCAGCCTTCATCTCCCCGAAAAGGGAAATGAACCTCTCCGCATCCGCATCCTTGAGCAACGTGGGATAGGACCTCACGAAATTATGTTGAAGATCGGACATGAGCATCCCTGCGGCGCAGAAGATGGATGACTCCCTGGGAATGATCATAACCGGAATCTCCAGTTCGAGGGCGATCATACAGGCGTGGTTTGGCCCTGCTCCCCCGGCTACTACCAGGGGGAAATCCCGCGGGTCCTGGCCTTGTTTTACGGATACCTCCCGCACAGCGGCGGCCATATTGACGTTGATGACATTATACATCCCCAGGGCGGCCTCGTAGAGGTCTACTTTCAGCTTATCGGCAATCATCTCCTTAATGGCCCTCTCGGCCCTGGCCAGATTCAAGGACATTTTCCCTCCTGCGAAGTAGTCCTTATCCAGATATCCCAGAACCAGGTCCGCATCGGTGCAGGTAGGCTCTTCCCCACCCAAGGCGTAACAGGCAGGACCGGGTTTGGCCCCTGCACTCTGAGGCCCCATGCGGAGCAAGCCCCCCTCGTCAATCCATCCAATGCTGCCCCCTCCCGCCCCAATGGTAACAACGTTGAGCATTGGAAGCGCCAGCCTAAGCCGGTTGATCTCTCCAACAGTTGTCACAAAGGGGGTCTTACCCTTAATCATGGCGGTATCGAAGCTCGTCCCCCCCATGTCCATGGTGATGCAATCGTCATAACCCTGGATGGATGTGTACGCAATCCCGGCTATGGGCCCACCTGCAGGACCGGAGAGCAGCGTCACCGCTGCACTGTCAATAGCTACCTCGGGAGAGATCACTCCCCCGTTGGACTGCATGATAAGGAGGACTCCTCTAAACTCCTCGGCCTTTAGGTTTTTTAGGAGGGAATTGAGGTACCCTTTGAGAATGGGACCCACATAGGAATTTAACACGGTAGTGCTTACCCGATCGTAGAACCGGATGGAGGGGAGTAAGTGGTTGGAGACCGTGAGGTATGCCTCGGGAAGCCTCTCGCGAATGATCCTGGCCGCTACCTCCTCATGGGCCTTGTTGGCAAAGGCATTCATGAAACAGATGGCGATGGCCTCCACTCCTTCCTTCGAAAAGAGCTTAGCCCCATCGGTAACATTTCCCTCGTTGATGGGAACGAGGACATCCCCCTTGTAGTCGAGGCGCTCACGAATGGGATATCTGAGATATCGCTCCACCAGGGGTTCCACGTTCCGATATCGGTTGTTGTACTGTTCCTCCCGGATCCCCCTTCTCATCTCCAGGGCATCCCTCACCCCCTCAGTCGTCAAGAGGGCAGTCTTGGCCCCGGTATAAGTCAGGACCGCGTTGGTCGTTACGGTGGTGCCGTGAACGATGAGATTCACATCCTTCAAGAACTCTTTTGTCGAGATTCCCCTCTCCCGGGCCATCTCCTGAATACCCTCCATGGTTGCAATGGAGGGATTGCCCGGGGTTGAGAGTACCTTGTAGATCTCCGTACTCCCATCGTCCATGGCCAGCAGGAAATCTGTGAAGGTACCCCCAACGTCGATACCGATCGTATACTTCATACGTGCCCCTTAGGTCCCTCAATAACGGGAGCCCATCTAATGAACTGTTACTCGTGCTATGGGGCTCCCAGGATAGTAAGGGAGGTAATGGCACAGGGGCCGCCTATATTATGGGCGAGTCCTAATTTGGCACCCTGAACCTGCCTCTCGCCCGCCTTGCCCTGAAGATGCCTTGTTATCTCATAGATCATCCTGATACCGGAAGCCCCAACGGGATGGCCACAACTCTCGAGTCCTCCGCTGACGTTCACGGGGAGATCTCCTTCGGCCGTTGACCTTCCCTCCTCGACGAAATACTTCCCCTCACCCTCCTTGCAGAACCCCAGATCCTCGTAGACAATCAACTCAACGGGGGCGAAGCAGTCATGAACCTCAGCTAGGTCGATTTCCTTCACCGGGTTCTTAATGCCAGCCGTATGATAGGCCCTTTCAGCAGCCAGGCGGGTGGAAGGGAAGCAGGAAAATTCATAGCGCGGATCGAAAAAGGGCAGATCCCATCCGGTGTTTACGATCAGCTCCTGTGCCTTGACAAGGACGTAGCCCTCGTTGAAGTTTCTCGCATCCTCGGCCCTTGCCAACACCACGGCTGCCGCTCCATCGGTAGTCGGGCAGGAACAGAGAAGGTTGATGGGGTAGGCGACCATCGGTGAGTTCATGATGGTTTCCAGGGGGATTTCCTGCCGATACTGGGCAATGGGATTTTTTATCCCGTGTTTGTGATTCTTATAAGAAACCATGCAGAAGTGGTCCAGCTTCGTCCCGTATTTCTCCATGTGTCTGGTTGCGTATACGGCGAATTGCCCCGCCGCCGTCTCCCCTTTTTGTAGGAACTGGTGTTGTGCAACAACCATCATCTTTACCAGGCTCTTCTGGGGCGGACGATCCCTCTGTTTCTCGGCCCCGGCCGCCAAAACGATGTCGTGTACCCCGGAGAGCAACCCCAAACAGGCCTCCCGAAATGCGTTTCCCCCCGAGGCACAGAAATTCGAAACCCGAGTGATGGGGATATCGAAGAGCCCAACCGGCTCAGCGAGGTCCATGCCGGATCGTCCCTTCATGGCGCTTCCGTCCACGAATGCGGTTGAAAGCCAGGCTCCGTCGATGTCCTCCGGCCCAACCCCTGCTTCCTCGAAGGCTTCAAAACACGCCTCGGCTAGCATGTCCCCATAACTCAGCTTGAAGTTCTCGGCAAACCGGGTACATCCTGCGCCCACGATGGCTATCTTATCCTTGAAATCGACCGTCATATCTCCCCCGTGTATCCCGGCTCCGTTAATCGGAGAATATGGCCTTGAGAGACAAATGCCTCACACGGATACCGATCACGGACCCGCCTCACGCACGGACGGGTTTGCACTTCCAATAGTAGTGCGGTAAATCGAGGGCTTCGTGGTATTTCCTCACGGTCAAATCAACCGGCATCCCAATCTTGACGATTCCCGGGTCAGAACAATCCGTCATCTGGCAATAGATCCTCCCTCCCCCCTCTAGATCGACGACGGCGAGGGTCGTGGGAGGTTCAGGCGACGGATAATACCATTCCTGGGTGAAGGTAAAGACGGATCCCTTCCGGGCGAGCCTCAGATTCTCAAAGAGATCCTTCTTTCGGCAGTTGGGACAGACCCTGAGAGCCAGGGTGGTGATATACCCGCAGTTCTTACATTTTCCTCCCATGAGGCGCGAGAATCGGTCCCGCTCCCTGAAGAGGGCGGATATTGAAGAATAGTAGTCCTGAAATTCCACCTCAAAGGTCTCCTTGAAAGCCAGATATTTGGTATAGCTGGACATCAATTCCTTCCGGTCCAAAAGGACTTTGAAATCAATGTGCTCCTTATATGCGGGCAAGGCGTCGGTTGCTTGCAAGATGAGAACATCGCTTCCGTCGCCGTAGCTAGCCAGGAGGACCTTGTCCCCCGGATTAACCTCCTGTAAAGCTGCCACGAGCATTACGAAGGGATGGGCCGCCCCGAGGGATCCGATAAGGCCGAGGAGGGGATCTTGCACCTGTTCCTCCCCATTGAAACCGAACTGCCTCATGAGGGCCTGATGACTCCTGAGGTCGGGTGCATCCACGACAACCTTGGCGAAATCCGAGGGCTCGTACTGGGTCTTTCTCAACATATTCCCCACGGACGCCTCCATGATGCGGGCGTATCCCATTACTTGGGGGAACCGCATATCCTCATATTTCATGTATCGATCATCGGCCCTTCTCCAGAAGTGGCTGAGTTCGTCGGAGTAGGAGGAATGGTGGAGGATGTTCAGGATGACATTGTCCTTCCCAACAGCCAGGGCTGCGGCCCCATCCCCCCATGTCGCCTCATTTGGACCGCCCGGCACTTCGAGCCGCCCGCAGTCCGCGGCAGCAACGAGCACACTCTCATACGTGCCCGCCTTCACGCTCTCCATCGCGGCCAAAAGGGCACTCGTCCCCGACCTGGGTGAATTACCGATATCCAGAGTACGAGCTTCTGGGGAAAGGTTGAGAATCATGGCCATTTCCGTCGAGGCCAATTTTTCCCGATAGGGAGACGTAGAAGAGGCGAAGTACAGCGCCTCCGCCCTTGCGATTTGATCACCATTGGGGACGCAAAAGACGGCGGAAAGGCCCATGGTGAGGCTATCTTCGTCGAAGTAACCGACGGTCTTCTCGCCTCGACCCCCGGGTCTCCCCCATGCTTCGTTAATCGTCTTGGCCGTTAGTCGATACCGCGGTAGGTATGCCGCACAAGCCGTTACCCCTATCATAGCTCCTCCCCGTCCCCCATGTCCCTGCATTCCGGGATTCTCCGGCAAGTATTACTCTAAAACATACTCGGCTCCCTAAACTCCCCATACACCTCCTTGAATACCCGGGTCATCTCCCCAAGGGTTGCGTACGCCTTTACCGCTTCGAGGACATACGGCATGACGTTTTCCCCCTTTCTGGCTACCCTCTCCAGATCTCTCAGTGTAGTGGCGACCTTCCTCTTATCTCTCGTCTTGCGGACTTCATTCAAGGATGCTATCTGTACCTCCGCCGCGGCGGGATTATATGCGTGCAACTCGATCTCTTCCTCCCCCTCCTCTTCGCGGTAGATATTGACTCCTACCTTGTGTATCTTGCCCTCTTGGAGGGCCTTCTCATAGAGGTAAGCCTGCCTAGCCACCTCCCTCTGAACATAACCCATCTCCACCGCATGGGCCATCCCCCCCATCTCCTCGACCTTTTTCATCTCTTCGGTTATCTTCTCCTCCATCTGCTCGGTAAGGGATTCCACGTAGTACGATCCTCCCAGGGGGTCAACCGTGTCCCTCAGGCCCATCTCTTCCAGCAGGATCTGCATAGTCCGGAGGGAAACGATGGCAGCTTGGGGGGTTGGGATGGTGTAAGCCTCGTCAAAGGAACAGAGGGCCATGGTTTGCGTTCCGCTGAGGGCCGAGATGAGGGCATAGTAAGCCCCTCTGACGATATTATTCAACGGTTGCTCCTTCGTCAGCCCCCCGCCTCCTCCGCCGAAGAGTCCTCGCAGCCACATGGATCGTGAATTTCTAGCTTTATATTTCTCCTTCATCAATCGAGCCCAAATCCTCCTGGCGGCCCTGAACTTCGCCACCTGTTCGAAGATATTTCCGAATATATCAAGGTTGAAGGAGAGCCGAGGCGCAAATTCATCGATGTCCACTCCCCTTTGGAGGACGTGATCAATATACGTCATGGCAATCTCGAAGGCATAGGCGATCTCCTGAGCCGGAGTACAACCCGATTCCCGTATGTGGTATCCACAGATACTCACCGGATTCGTCCGCGGCATTACCCTTGCGGAATATTCGATGGTATCCCCGATGAGGCGAATGGACGGTTCTACGGGAAAGATCCAATTTCCCCTGCCCACCATCTCCTTCAGGATGTCGTTCTGAGGGGTAGCGCTGATCCTATCCAAGGGAAACCCATATTTCTCCGCAGTTGCCTGGTACATGGCGAGGATAATGTTGGCAACGGCGTTAATCGTCAACCCGGTGCCTATTCTGTCGAGGGGAATATCGGCAAAGGCAACCTCAAAATCCCTCAGGGTATCTACGGCCATTCCGACACGACCGACCTCACCTTCGGCAAGGGGATCATCGGAATCCAGCCCCAGTTGCGTGGGGAGATCAAAGGCCACGTTCAACCCCGTCTGACCATGGGCAATGAGAAATTTGAACCGCTCATTTGTCTCGTAAGGGGTGCCGAACCCGGAATACTGGCGCATGGTCCAGGGACGTATCCGGTACATACCGGGATGAATTCCCCTGGTGAAGGGAAATTCCCCGGGATTGCCAAGATCCCGTTGGTAGTCGAAGTCCGGCAGGTCCCCGGGCCCATAGACCGGTTTTACGCTCACTCCGGACTGGAGGATAACCTCCTCAACCTCCCCCCTCTCATTCTTGATATAGGTAGCACCGCCCATGAGACCCCCCTCCCTAGCTTAATCCTCGTATAGTTCATTCCCAACCGGTGAAAGCGGTCCTATCTGACGTTCTCGCGGAGAAATCGAATGGATTCCTCAAAGCTGGTGCCCCCGGGGAATACCCCTTGTATTCCCATATCCTTTAATTTCCCGATATCCCCCTTGGGAATGACGCCCCCAACGACAACCATAATATGGGATAGCCGTTCCTCACCCAGCCTCCGCATCAATTTTGCACAGAGAGGCATGTGGGCCCCGGAGAGAACGGAAAGGCCGATGACATCCACGTCCTCTTGGATGGCAGCGTTAATGATTTGATCTATGGTCTGGTGCAACCCTGTATAGATCACTTCCATCCCGGCATCCCTTAACGCCTGGGCAACGACTTTCGCTCCCCTGTCATGTCCATCGAGCCCGGGTTTAGCAAGGAGCACCCTTATTTTCTCACCCGTCATGCGGTTTCCTCCCACCGACACCCAATAGCCATGAGATAAGCCCCATAGCCGACCCCCTTAGGATCGTCTTCTAAGGATCCATAGAGGAAGCCCCCGAGCTCACTGACCCTACTATACGGACAAGCCTAAAAAGCTGTCAAGGAAATTCCAGCCGGAGCTGGCTTCTTGGGAAAGGCGGTTGTGAACGTGGAAAATTTACGGAAAAGGTGCTCTGAGCGCGAATGGCGAGTTTTGGGTTTGCAGTGGAGCGAACGTTAGAATGGTCAAAACTTATTTTCGGTGAGGGAATGGGTTTTGGGCAACAGCCCATGGTGTGGCGAGAAGTGGCTTTTCCGGAGATCTCTCCGTGGACACCAGTGCTCTTCCAACCCCCGGAACTTCCACTTCCGGTGCTGTTGACATGTCAGGTGGGCTGTGATAGTGAGGAATGGCAACCGTACAGAACCGCTTTATGGAGGGAATTCCTATGGCTATTCGGAAAATCGGCGTAGTAGGTGCAGGGACGATGGGAAGTGGAATTGCTCAGGTAGCGGCCTGGGCTGGCTGTGACGTGGTCATGCAGGATGTGGCAGCCGAATTCGTGGAGAAGGGGTTGAATTCCATTGACCAGTTTCTCACCAAGGGGATCGAGAGGGGAAAGGTAACCGAGTCCCAGAAAAAAGAAGTCTTGAGCAGGATCAAGGGGACGACAAAGGTCGAAGAGCTTAGGGACGCCCACTTCATCATTGAAGCCATCCTCGAGGATTTACGGCTAAAACAGGATGTCTTCAGGGAACTCGACGACCTTGTTGGCCCGGAAGTAATCATCTGCACGAATACCTCCTCAATCTCCATAACGGAAATAGCCACCGCTTCCAAGCGCCCGGACAAGGTTGCCGGCATGCATTTCTTCAATCCTGCCCAGCTCATGAGGCTTGTTGAAGTTATTCGAGGATATCACAGCTCCGATGAAACCATAGAGGCCGTTGTCAATTTAGCAAAGAAAATGGGAAAGGAGCCCATTGAGGTGAAAAAGGACTCTCCGGGCTTTGTGGTCAATCGCATTATGATCCCCCACTTCATAGAGGCAATTAAAATCGTGGAGGAGGGCATTGCCACCGTAGAGGATGTAGATAAGGCGGTGAAACTCGGATTGAACTACCCCATGGGACCCTTTGAGCTGATGGACCTAACCGGCAACGATATCGGGTACCACGTGATGGAGTATCTCCATGGGGAGCTACCCCGGGAATTGAAATGGTCATCACCCAACCTGCTCAAGACCCTTATCAGGGCCGGACGCATGGGGAGGAAAACGGGAGGTGGATGGTATGACTACTGAAGACGGTGTGCCCTCTCACGATGGGAAAATCTTCGCTTGAGGAATTGACCTGTGTATGACCGATCACACGCCATTACCTCATCTATTTTCCCGGCAGCCACGACTTTGCCGCCTCTATCTCCCCCCTCCGGACCGAGATCAATGATGTAATCCGCATAGAAGACTACATCGAGGTTGTGCTCGATTATGACGAGAGAGTGACCGTGGTCCAGCATCTTGTCGAAAGTCTTGAGCAACGTATCGATATCCGCGAGATGAAGCCCGGTTGTGGGTTCGTCGAAGATGAAGAGATTCTGGGATCGACCGACGCTGCCTATGTAGTGAGCCAGTTTTAGCCGCTGCGCCTCCCCCCCACTGAGGGTGCTGGTGGGTTGCCCCAGGGTCAAATACCCCAATCCCACGTCGGAAAAGACCCGAAGCTTCGAGGCAATCTTCCCGTTATCCCGAAAGAACTCTAGGGCCTCGTCGCAGGTCATATTGAGGATGTCATGGATGGTCTGATCCCGGTAGCGGATTTTCAAGATGTCGGGATGAAAGCGCTTTCCCTGACACTGTTCACAGGTGACGGCGACGTCCTCAAGAAATTGCATGTCCAGGGTGACCATGCCCGCTCCCTGACAACTCTCGCACCTTCCTCCAACAACGTTGAAGGAGAAGTGTCCCGCTTTTAATCCAGCCCTCCTTGCCTCCCTCGTGTTCGCAAAGAGGTTCCGAATCTCCCCGAATACCTTCATATACGTTGCGGGATTTGACCTGAGGCTTTTACCAATGGGGGACTGGTCCACCATAATGATATCCCTAACCTGCTCAAGCCCCTCGATGGCATCAAAGGCCCCCATTTCGTACTGCCCGTTATTGAAACCCTTTGCTCCCGCGTAGAGGACGTTATTGACCAGAGATGTCTTCCCCGCACCTGAAACCCCCGTGACGCACACCATTATCCCGAGGGGAATCGCAACATCTATGTGGTCCAAATTATTCTCCCTCGCGTTGCGAATACGGATAAATCCGGTGGGTTTGCGGACACACGCTTTCTGTGACAGCCTTCTTGTTTCCCTCAAGCACTGGGCGGTTTTCGACCCCGCCTCCCTCAATAGTCTCCGGTACGTGCCCTGGAAGATCAGCTTTCCGCCATGCTTGCCCGCCCCAGGGCCCAGGTCGAGGATTTCATCCGCCTCCCCGATGATATCCGCATCATGCTCCACGACAACGATCGTATTGCCCGCATCTCGCAAACTCCTGAGGACCTCCAGAAGCCTCCGATTGTCCCGTGCATGGAGGCCGATGCTCGGCTCATCCAGGACGTAGAGCGTATCCGTGAGGGCGCTGCCGAGTGCCCTGGCAAGGCTAATTCTTTGAAACTCCCCGCTGCTCAAGGTTCGCGTCTGGCGGTTCAGGGTAATGTAACCGAGGCCAACGTGAAAGAGGTACTGAATTCGGTTCCGAATCTCCCTCAGTATTCTTCCAGCAATGTCCTCCTTTAACGGGTCTAGCTTCAGGACCGAGAAGAAGTCGCGAAGGTCTTCAATGCTCATCTGACAGAGTTCCGCGATATTCCTATCGGCAATTCTGACACTCAGGGCCTCCGCCCTCAGCCGGGAACCGTTACATGCCTCGCAGGTCGTATACGCCCGATATTTACTAAGAAAGACCCTCACGTGAACCTTGTACCTTTTGGTCTCCATCCATTGGAAGAAATCCTCGATTTCGGATATGACAACGTCCTGTTTCTCCTGAGATAGTTGATCAAAAGGCTTATCCATAGGGATATGGTGCTCTCGGCATGTTTCCCGCAGGAAATCATATGCCTCGTAGTAAGCGGGCGAGTTCCACGGAGCGATAGGCTTCTGCTTGAG
>Ga0209636_10004031_pt1 | contig 15010 bp, 16 predicted proteins | sample DeeMarSWOR152_54_FD_187464 | JGI IMG/M metagenome (GOLD analysis project Ga0209636, IMG submission 187464) | Marine sediment microbial communities from White Oak River estuary, North Carolina - WOR-1-52-54 (SPAdes) (version 2) | ecosystem: Environmental > Aquatic > Marine > Intertidal zone >...
TGTGAACCTGGTGATGGATACCAATGACTTTAGCTACCATCTGGGCATCCTCAACCTCATCCGCAGGAGTTAACGGTGAGTCAAAAGTCACTGCAATAGCCTTATCGTTAAGAGCCTCAAAGGCTAGAGCCGCTACAACCGAGCTGTCGACTCCACCAGAGAGGGCAACCAACACACTTCCTAGCTTATGAAAACGCTCAATAATCCTCTTCCGTTTTTCATGAAGAGTCAAAAGGTTGTTTGCAGTCGTTAGCAGTTCCCTCCTTTTTTGGAGTACTCAAGACGAGCAAGCGCTTCCGCCTTTCGAGCGATTTCAACTAATGGTTCACCGGTTTTCTTTGTCGCTGCTTTGACATCATCAAATTCAGCCTTTGTTTGAATGATTGCACCAGTTCGATCAGTAGCGATTTTTACACGAATGGTCACTTCCTGTTTTCCACTCTTGACTCGAACCGAATGAATTTCCCTGGCTAAGAGATGCCGATCACTTCGAATTACCCGCACTCCAAGGCTTCCAGTTTCAACTAATAGAAGATGTGTGAGCAGTTCTTCATGTTCCGGTGCTGCAATCACGGACACTAAATGGCCGGGTCGGTTCTTCTTCGTCGTTGTCGCAACTATTGACACGTCCTTAGCTCCTGCTTGCATTAACCGTTCAATGGCATAACCCAAGGTTTCACCGGAGACATCGTCTACATTCGTTTCCAAAATAATGACTTGATCTTGATAGAGCCGTGGTTGGGGAATCGATTCTCCCATTACAAATCGCAGAAGATTGGGAATATCTGGCAACTCAGCTGTTCCTGCACCATAGCCTACAGTTAGTGGTTGGAAAAGTGGGTAGGCTTCTGTAGAAGTGGGGTTCAATGCGGCAATAAGTGCTGCTCCTGTTGGCGTTGCCAGCTCACGCTTCAGGGGGCCACCTTTGAAGAGTAATTTTGATTGTGTAAGGATTTGGGTCACTGCAGGTCCTGGGGCGGCTAGTTGTCCATGTCCGCTAGGAAACGTTCCGCCACCCACTGCAATGGGTAACACGAAATACTGTGTAGATTTTGGGTTGATAATCTCAAGCTGTTCTAGCGCTGTAGCTGCTCCGATGATGTCAATAACGGTATCTACGGAACCCGCACCATGAAGATGAACTTTCTCGGGAGTATGTCGATGGACGGCAGCTTCACACTCAACGAGGCAATGAATGGCTCGATTGGCATAGGCTCTTGCCTGAGATGATAATTTGAGGTCCTTTCCCATTGTGTCGACGGCATCAAGTAGAATTTTTCCCGCCCGTGTTTCATAGGACTCCTCGATTTGGATATCCAAGTATAGACCACCAATATGGCTCCGTGTAACGTTTTTGGGTGTTACTTTGATGCTTTTACAGTCTGGTACATAGCTTACGGCAGCCTCCATCGCAGAAATAACGGCTTCAAAGTCCGCTCCCAGGTCGAGAAGCGCTGCTACGAACATATCACCAGCAACCCCTGCCATCTGGGCGTCGATAACGAGAACTTTTTCACTTGACATCAAGGATTCCCACTAGATTTGACAATTCTTCAAGCTTTAATATGCTTGCTTCATCTATGAGAAACTAGTGGTGAATGCAATGACTGACCTTCGAGATACCCTAGAAAAACTGGCTAAGGGTGAATGCTCCGTGGAAGAAGCTGAAACAAAGCTACGACTCTTTAATATCATCGAAGTTGCACGGATGGCTAAACTCGATGTATCCCGAGAAACGCGAAAGGGAATTCCAGAAGTAGTGTTCGCCAAACACAAAACAGCCACAGATTTAGTTGAAATTGTAAAAGCTGGTTTGGAAGCGAAACCCGTTATTTTATTGAGTCAACTTTCAGAAGAGCAAGAACAAGCCCTCAAAAAGCAGTTGAGCAAAGATTACATCATTGACGTAAAAGGTGAAGGAGCCATTGCGGTTATTCATGAGCCCAAGTTCAAACCAGACTTTAAGGGTGGTAAAATTGGGATTGTTGCCGCAGGAACTTCTGATCGTCGAGCCGCTGAAGCCGCCCAAGTAATGGCGGAACAAATGGGGTGCCAAGTTTTTACAGCTCATGATGTTGGTGTAGCGGGTGTACACCGCTTGTTTCCTGAACTTGAGGATATGATTAAACAGGGGATAGATGTCCTCATCGTTGCCGCGGGAATGGAAGGTGCTCTCCCTTCGCTTGTAACGGGGCTAGTTGATATTCCCGTGATTGGACTTCCTGTTTCCACTGGTTATGGTCTTGGTGGTGAAGGATTAGGTGCATTGATTTCCATGCTACAATCCTGTTCTCTCGGTCTCGCAGTTGTAAACATCGATAATGGAATTGGTGCTGGTGCGATCGCAGCTCATATCGCAAATCGTATTGCTCAAAAGTGAAAAATGACTTCTTTGAGTAGAGAAAACCGCAACAGAAGACGCTCTTGGAGATATTTTGAGAGTAGCTTTAAGAAGGACCTAGCCAGCAATTACTTGTATTCCTCGAATAGCTTTTACCTGTTCCGTTGAGGAACGATGGGGACTGAAAACAATCCAGCGGGTAACACATAACACTCTACTCCCCAGTCTCAATGGAAAACAACAGGGAAGGGTAGTGAGACGTATTGCAGCCAAACCTGATAGGATGGGTCTCTTCAGGAGATGGAAGCCCAACTCGTAAAGCAGTATTAAAGCTAATTGTAGTAGGGGATGGAGGCGTTGGTAAAACTACTCTTATCCATCGCTATTTGACAGGAAACTATCTTGACCAACGAATGACTGTTGGTTCAGGTTTTGCAACACGCGATATCGAAATGGAAGGCGTGGTAATTACACTCGCAATCTGGGATTTTGCTGGTGAAGAGCGATTTCGGTTTCTGATGCCAAGCTATTGTCGAGGCGCTCTTGGGTGTATTCTTGCTTTTGACTTAACTCGACCGCCAACCTTCTATCATCTCGATGACTGGTTAACGCTTGTTCGAGAAAATACCGCCGACATTCCTATTCTCTTGGTTGCCACCAAACGTGATGCAGCCAAATACCCATCTGACGAAGGGCTGCGTTATGCCCAAACCAACTCTCTTGCGGGTTTTATAGAGACTAGCTCCAAAGAAGGCTATAACGTAATTGAAGTATTTGACACAATCAGCTCTTTGATGTGGAATCGCCTAATTACAGCAGATGCACAACAGGTGAGCTCGCTAGCCGTTTAGAGCTCCTTACTCCTTCTGCTTGACTTGCCTTAAGAAGAATTCAATAGCTTTTCCATATTGTTGTTGCAGATGCTCTAGTTTTTGATGTCCATGCCCTGCTTCCTTTTCAACGAAAATCTCAACCTGCTTGCCCAAGGCAATGCCCTTCCCCATAAAAGTGTAGATGGGTTCCACTGGGCATCTTGAATCGTTCGCTCGATGAATTATCATTAGCGGTTCTTGGAGCTGATCTATGAAATTAATCGCCGACCGGTCTTTGTAAAGTGCTTCATTTTCTTCGGGTTTTCCAAAGAAGTGTTCAGTGAATGCCTTGAACACTGCATCACCCTGTCTGTGCATCTCAAACCAATCAGTTATCCCGACAATCGCTGCTCCGGCATCAAAGCGTCCGGGATATTTCGTCATACCCAGAAAAGTCGTAAAACCCCCATAACTAGCCCCTGTTAAGAGTATCTTCTTGGTACGTGGATACTTCTTCATTAGATGGTCTCGAGCTGCTATCACGTCTTTAAGATCTGCCCCACCCAAATCCAGAATGTTGGCTTCATAGAATTCCCGTCCATATCCCGTGCTACCTCGGATATTGGGGCAAAAGACGCGAAATCCAGAAGCGGCATAGGCTTGAATAACCGAACCCATAGCCATCCAATCATGAGAGAACTCCCAAGAGGGTCCTCCATGAACTAGCACAATGATAGGATTTCCCGGTAATTCCGGTGCATCTTCATTCGGTGGTATATCAAACGCGGGAATAGACAATCTATCGAAGGTTGGATAATGTACAAATTCACCTTTCGATAATTTCCTGATAGCCTTAGGTTTGGATTTTACCAGAACTTTGAACTTCCCGGTTTCAGGTAAGTATTCCCCTATCTGCGTTGGTGTATCAAAAGTCGACCAAGCAAGGAAAATCCGTTTAGTTTTCTTATTTATCCTGATTGCGCTGACCCACCCTGTCATTATAGGCAGTTCGACTGGTGGTGTTGACGCATCTATAGTCTCACGGAATAATTTTGTTTGCCCATCTTTTTTCGCTGCATAGAGAATCTCTTTAGTTTTAGGAATCCATTTGACATCCGCATAATCGAGGGCGAGTCCCATTTCCGTTGCTCTGAGATAGTGAATGTTCTTGTTTTTCCAGTTCCAAACCGCCAGTGTTGGTTCACCTTGTGCATTGGTCGAAAAAATTAGGTTTTCCCCCGTTTCATCCCACACCCAGGGACTATCAAAGCTCGTGCCCGACGCAAATATCGTATCAATGACTTTACCTGTCTTGTAATTAATCGTTTTCATGACTGTAGATGTTCGGGATCCTTCGCGGTATTCCATCCAAGTGACGAGGGGCTTTTTTGGGTTTAGAGGTCCCATCCCTGCCAACTGTTTTGTTTGGTACAATGACGAAATGGACTTGTCTGAAAAGTCATATTTCCAGAGACCAATAGCTGTTGGAGAGGACCCGTCATAAAGAATGAAGTTATCTGGTGTCCATTTTGTTTCGTAGATACGGATCGAATCTAATTCTTGTAGAATCGACGTTTTTCTTGTCGAAAAATCATATACATATAGGTCGTGTTTTTCACTGCCTCCGGTTGCTTTCGGAAACAGAAATCGTGAATCATCTTTGAATAACGACCCAGATAAAACGCGGTCTTCACCCGAGGTTATTGCTTTCCACTTATCCGGGTTATTCACAGGAATTTGGTAAACCTGATGGACATTTTCCTTATTACTCACAGCTAACAGAAATTTTCCATCATGTGATACGTCTAACAACATTAAGTCGGGAATGCCAAAAACGTCCATGGCCTTCTTTCTCACTGATACCATCTAAGACCCTCATGCAAAAGAACTTGAATCCAATTATGGTGCTTTCTCCTTGAAATAGTTACTACAGGTGTAACTTTCCACGAATTCACCGTTTTCAAACCTCGAAGATGAGAAACACACTTAATACTCTCTCCTAACCATTCAAACCCCAACTGAGGGGGAAGAATTCAATTTCGAGATGCAAAGAAATGACCCAAGCTGAACGACCACCCACAAAAGAAGAACTCCTCGAAAAGGCTAAACAACCCGCCAAAGACGCCCTAAAACTCCATCCTTATTACAAAGGAAAAATCCAGACCATCCCTAAATGTATAATTCGCGGATTTGATGACTTCGCTATATGGTATACGCCAGGTGTTGCTGCTGCCTGTCGTGACATTCAAAAACATCCCGAAAAAGTCTGGGAGCACACCAACAAAGCCAACATGATTGCCGTTGTTACAGACGGAAGCCGGGTTCTAGGATTAGGGAATATTGGACCTGAAGCAGCTGGTCCAGTTATGGAAGGAAAAGCCCTCATTTTCAAATACCTTGGTGGTGTCGATGCTGTTCCCATCTGCCTAAACACACAAGATCCTGAGAATTTCATCCGAGCGACCAAACTTCTCCAACCGAGTTTTGGGGGAATCAATCTTGAGGACATTTCGAAACCAAAGTGCTTCAACATTCTTCATCGGTTACGAACGGATATGAACATCCCAGTTTGGCATGATGATGCGCAGGGTACAGCTGCCATCATACTAGCTGGACTTCTTGGAGCCCTACGGCATGTAGGAAAAGAATTAGATCAAGTGCAGATTGCAATGCATGGTGTTGGAGCTGCAAATACCACCACGGCGGAAATTCTCATGGAAGCTGGTGTACCGCCAGGAAATCTCATACTCTGCGATCGTAAAGGGTTACTCTACAAGAGCCGTGAAGATCTGAAGCAAATGAAAGATGATGAACACGAAAAGTATGACTTGGCAATTTTAACTAATAAGGAACAGCGGTCCGGAGATTTTGGTGAAGCCCTCCGTGGCGCGGATGTGTGCATTTCCGCGTCTGCTCCTAAACCGGGTTTGATAAAGAAAGAATGGGTTAAAACCATGGCTTCAGATTCCATTGTCTTTGCCTGTGCAAATCCCCTCCCTGAAATTTGGCCATGGGAAGCAAAAGAAGCCGGAGCAAAAGTTGTTGGAACTGGCCGATCTGATTTTGACAACCAAATCAATAACAGCTTAGGGTTCCCAGCGATTTTCCGTGGTGCATTGGATGTCCAAGCAACAACAATCACAGATGAAATGTGCATTGCTGCCGCTCAGGCTCTTGCTGACATTGCGGAAGAACGTGGGCTTCGCGATGACTATGTGATTCCCGGTATGGAAGAATGGGAACTCTACCCACGGGAAGCAACTGCTGTCGGCATGAAAGCCATTGAACAAGGGGTAGCCCGGAAAGAATGGGAAGAAGCCGAACTACTCAAACACGCAACCAAGATTATTAAACGCTCCATCGATGTAACCCAATCATTAATGGATAACGGATTCATACCCAAAGCGCCCGTCTAATCGAGGAGCGGCTATCGGCGTGCCAATCATCGTTTCTGATCTTGATGGAACAATTCTAGATGTTCGCAATCGATTTGCTCACGCACAAGTCAATGCCCTAGCAAGCTGTGGCTATACAGTGACCGTTGACCAAGTTTCCCCCCTCATGCAATTGGCCTTTGCCATGGATTATGCGAACTTCCTAGGCGGTCTCGATATCTCCATGACCCCAGACAAACTCGTCCAATATTTCTCTCGAATTGAAGAAGAATTCTACAAAGGCTGGCAACACTCCTTTGTATTTCCCGGCACCATCGAAGTCCTGAAAGCGGTCCGTCCACGAGTAGATGCCCTACGACTAATTACATCTCGAGCTTGGGTAGAAGAAACACGACGCGAAGTCGAATTCTTTGGACTTGACCAAGTCTTTGATCACCATGTATTTACGCGGGGTGACCTTGCACGGGTAGATGGAGTTAATGAGGTTCCATTATACCCCTTCTTTGAACATCGACAACGTCTCATCAAACTAGCTATTGCTGATCTTGACAATCAAGATGATATCTGGGTTATCGGGGACTCAACCGTTGAAATGCAAACAGCTCAAAAGCTCAATGCCACAACTGTAGGTGTCTTAACCGGGTTCTCCACAAAACAAGACTTGGAACCTTTCTGTTCACATATCCTCGATTCCATCGCTGATTTTTCCACACTTCTCTAATCACTTTTACCAAAGCCATAGTCAACCTTATAACAAGACTAAACCTCCTTTTCCACCATCGACAATGATGCTGAAGGCTTTCTTATCCGATCTCGATGGAACCCTCCTTGACACACGAGAAAGAGCCATACACTCCCACGCCAACGGACTCCAGGTCCTTGGATACGAAGTGACTCCCGAGCAAGTCCGCGACTTGTACAAGTATTCATTTGATGCCAGAGACCTGCTCAACCGATTAAACATCCACCTCTCAGATAGCGAGTTCATCCAATACATCATCGGATTTCGTGATTACTTCTTTGCTAACTGGCAGCTATCCACGGTCATCCCTGGCGCCTTTGAAGCCCTCAAACAGGTTCAACCCCTCACAAACCACATGCGATTAATCACATCACGACAGGCCATTGATCAAACCCGTCAAGAAATCCATAGATTTGGTCTCCATAAGTGCTTTGAGCGAATATTCACAAGAGGTGATCTAGCCCAAGTAGAAGGGAAAGAACGCATCCCACTTTTTCCCTTTCTTCCACACCGGCGCCGACTCATTCAACTAGCTCTTCAAGACGTTAAATCTGAAGGTGATGTCTGGGTTGTTGGCGATTCAGCAGGAGAACTCGAAGCCGCGAAAAATCTTGGTTTTGTGACGATAGGGGTTCTGACAGGCTTTGGCACCACCGAGGACTTGAAACCCTTCGCCAATCACATCCTGAAATCAATTGCAGAAATTGAGCAACTTATCTAGCTCGTTGCCATAGGAAAAGTGAAGATGTCACCTACTCCCCCCGCAGAACCACTGGATTGCGATTCCGACACCCCCCGATTTGACACACGACAATATCAAGAGCACATTCTCAAACGCGTCAAGGAAAATCGCAACAACAACATCCTAGTGGAATTAGATTGCGGGCTTGGAAAACGCGTTCTCACTTACAAACTTGTCACCGAGCTCTTCCCCACCACACGTTTTGTAATTACTGTCAATTCTTCATCCTCACTCCAAGAAACTGCCCAATATCTCGAGGAAGAATACGGTGGTGTCGAAGGGTTGGGGGTCCTCACACCATTTGTTCGTGGACCCCAACGTGTCAAACTCCTACGCGACTCACGCGTCGTTCTTAGTACCGCTCGCGTCCTTGCGAATATTCTCCGAAAAGGTGAACTCGGCCCTGAGCATTTCGAAGGACTCCTCATCAACGAGGTAGATACCATTCTCCGTCGTGTTGGACATAATCAAGTTCTCATCCAACCCTGGAGCTTCCTCCTGGACTTCTTTAAAGATCGCTGGATTATTGGGCTTAGTGGAACACTTCGTGACGACCACGTCATCTTCAACGACGCGCAAATTCAAATTCGAGATGAACTCCAAACCCTCGCCACTTTTCTGACCAATGTTGAATTGATCAGCATGGATGAACTCGTAGGCACTGACTTGGAGCAATACATCAAACCCACCATCCTTGACGCAGCTCCGGTCCAGAATCCAGTCATCCGGACAATGGCATTGGTCCTCGATGACCTAATTCAGTCGACTCGAGAAGAAATCTATGAAACCGTTCGAGAAGCTACAAAAGAACCCGTCGGAACACTTCCCGAGAACACGCGGTTACTCCACTTGATGCTTCACGAACTACCCATCTCTGAAGAACTCGGACAAAAATATAATGGACTTCTGATGATTCGGAAATATCTCTACGGCATGTCTGCAAAGAGTTTTCGACGGTATCTTCATCATCCCACCATTAAACCCCAAATCGATGTCAACCGAATGATGCAAGATTGGCCCAAAACTACACCGAAATCCATCGAAGCCCGAGATCTTGCTCTTAATGCAGAAAAAACCGTAATCCTCTCCTCATACCTTACTGTTGTCAGTGAAATCGATAGGCTCCTCACAGAAAAAGGAGTCCAAACCTTTCAGCTTACTGGGCGGACGATGGACAAACAAGCTTTACTCTCAGAGTTCAGGCAAGCCAAACCCCCCGCTGCGGTCATCCTCTCACCTGTAGGGGAACGTGACTTGGATTTACCAGATACAGATTTACTCATTATCTGTGATACAGTGAACACAACAAAGACAATTTATCAGAAAATGAAACGCAGTCGTGGTGGACGAGTTGTCTTTCTAGTTTATTCAAATACATCTGAAGTTACGAAGCTACGTCGCCTACTAGATAATATCATGGAGCGCTATCCCTGGTCTAGCAAACTTGGTGATACCTCTCATCTTAGCCAGTTTTAGCCATTTTTTCAACTAAGATTCAATCAGAAGCAGAAATTCATTCTTTAACAGATAGACTCAACCACTTGCACCATGTGATAGCACTCATCGCAGCAAAAAAGAATCCAGCGACTCCAAAAAACACCATGACAAAGAGCCATTCCATTACTACAAAGGAATCAGGTATTGTCGCACTTGGGATTGTTATGCCTACTAAATAAAACAATTCAGCCCAGCAGCAGCCTAGTATTAAGAAGAACATCAAAAATCCAATAACTACCCATCGAGAATAATCAGGGGGATATTTAGGGTGAGTAGTATTGAAAATCACGATCATAGTGTACCATATTCCCACCAGCCCCGTAACGATCAAGATGAAAAAGAGACTGAAGAATTGGAGAATGCCAATCGCTAACCCCCAAACACCTCGGATATAAGTAAGCCGGGAAATTCCTAAGATAACAATTGCAATTATGAACAGACAGGTTATGGCTGCTGAAAGAAGAACAAATCCTATACGCCAACCTTGTTGAGCCCTAGGATTGCTTTCTGTAGGTTGTTTCATTGCTATCCAACTCCCTTTCCATTTGTGATAGACTGCTTGGAAATATATGGGTGTATCACTAGGATTTAACTATTCATAATCAAGTGAAATGGTGTGAACGGCTCATGTCAAATCAAGATATTCCCATGGTAAACAGTGATACATTAATCGATGAACCAGTGTACCCAGTTTATGTCTATAAACGGACCTGCCATGAGATATTCAATTTTTGTCATCAGGAAGCAATACGGCAGCCACCGCGTGAAGCGCTCGGGGTGATTCTCGGCTTCCGCCGTACATGGCTAGATGAAAATTACATCCGAGTAACTGATTGGGCCACTGGACGCGTTGAAGCAAGTATGGCGTATGCTCGGTTCACACCAGAAGGCATTCTAGAATACCGCTTAGCATTACATGATCGATATGGGACTAATCCACATACGCCTCGCGTTGTAGGGCTCTGGCATTCGCACCCATTCGGTGGCGACCCGCAGTTCTCATCCACTGATTTACGCACTTTCTTCAATACACCATTCTGTGCTGAGGGTAATATCTTCTTCCTCATTGACCCGTTGAGTCGCATTTTCAAAGTCTATATGCTTCGTCCTCGACCCGATGAACCAGGTCTTCAACTCGAACAGGTAGACTGGTGTACTTACCAACCCTCTGTACCAATTGACGAAAGCACACCAACTTCTGAAGAGACCCAACAGGATGAGGAGGCTGAACCTCATGACTAAGGAATCACCCACGCCAATTGAACTTAGTTTTTTCGAGCGAGATCAACACGATCGGACTCGTCGCTGGCTGGGAGCTAATAATCTCGAAACCATCCAACAATCTACAGTACTCATGGTAGGCGCTGGTGCTGTTGGAAATGAGGTATGTAAAAACCTTGGATTACTTGGCGTAGGCAAAATTATCTTGGTGGATCCGGACAAAGTTGCTGCATCGAATCTTAATCGTTGTATCTTTTTCCGCCCAGGAGACCATGAAGCCAAATTCAAAGTGGAGGCGGTAGCTGAACGGTTACCAGAACTCGCCACGAACACTGTAGTCGAACCTCACGCAGCGACTATTCAACAAGCGCCCGATTCTGTCTGGGATACTCAACTGGTCTTGGTTGGTGTAGATAATCACTATGCACGCTATCTCCTAAATGCGAAAAATTTCAGCTTTAATCCACCACATCCTCTCATTAATGGGGCGATGGGCAAGGATTTTGTCTCAGTTGAGGTGCTTGCGCCTCCTCACACAGCATGTCTTGTGTGCTCGTGGAGTAAAGACTTCGTCGACCACGTTGTCGCCAATGAGGTACGGACACGATGTGACCCTTTCTTTGTGGACACAGTTCCGCGATTTCCTATGATTAGTTTTGTGACCTCAGTGGTGGGTGCTGTAATGGCTTGGGAGGCGGTTCGCGTTCTTGTGGGGTTGAAACAGTGGCGAGAAACGGGACAGTGGCAAGACGGTTTGGAACCTGCTTTGGGTCGGTTTATCAAGTACGACCTAAATCGACATCAGGCTGCGTCGGGTCAAATAATGGTGAACCCACGATGTAGTGAGACATTTTGTCGGGACAAACGAAAACACAAATAACTAGCTTGAATTTAAGATACTCACAACTTTCGTGACTTTCCATTTTGAACCCAATTGTGGTGGAGTTGTTTGTGGTTTGTGCGACCATGTCATTTTGAACTCTTGGTGGATACGAATATCCATCCAGTTACCAATAATGAGGGGAATGTGACGGTTGGTCACGCCCAACCAGCCACTGTTGCCATACCACGTCGGATCAACGGGAATCCAATTGTCCTGAATCCACACTACACTCCATGCATGCCGCTCCCACTTTTTCCTATTATATGCAAATCCCGCTTCTAATCTTGCAGGAATTCCTTTCGCCCGACAGAGGGCAGTAAATAGTGCAGCAAATTCGGTGCAATCTCCGACGTGTTTTTCAATCGCAAAAGCAGCCCCGCGCTCATACTTCTGAGGAGAATATCGAATTGTTTTTGTTACAGCACGCATTGCAGCTTTCACGAATGGAATGGGATTGGGGTTTTTGCTGGAAAGGTCACGGGCTAGGTCTTTGATTAGGTGATGGTGAGATTCTATGAAGTTTTCTGGTTTGGTGTATCCAACGAGGCTGGAGGGTACTGAGGAGTTTCTAGTAGACTGGGGCAGTCTGTAATGGATGGAACGATTCCGGACCAACGCAGTGTAACCACAGGTGAATGTTTCCTTTCCAGCTAATCGGTCGCAGGTCAAATCCAACCAATGATTTCCCTTCAAATCTGTGGCCTGACGACCCGAAACAGGAATTGATGACAGATTAATGAGTTCTTGGCGAGGAGGGAGGGGTGGTGGAAAGGCAACAAACACACGGATCCCAGAGAGTGGATTATCCGAAGTATTTTGAATCTTGGTTGAATAGGTGACTCTGTGAGAAAGAATTGTGGAGGAAGTTTTCATTGCTCCTGACCTTGCGTTTCTTCGTCAGCTTCGCCTAGGGCTTCATCGTCATCAAGGATAATCACTCGACCACCGGGTGAACGGGGCTGATTCCGTCGCACATCTTCTAAGATTTCCACCGTTGAACGAATTTCAGGTAACACAACTTCTGGTTCATCTCGTGGACCGAGGAACCGTGTGAAATGGGGTGGGTGAGATTCAACCCCCCGAACGATTGTGCCAGGACAGGTTCCCTGTCCAGTTTCAAGAAACAATGATCGACAGTTGGGACACATGTAGCTACCACATGTTGTACAAATCCACCATTCACGTCGTGCTTCATCCAGTGAAACTTGGTTTGCACAGGCTACGCACTTCATATGCGATGCGCCATGCACACTCACTTCTCATTCTCCTCCGAACTAGTGTCTTTCTGCACACGGTGCACTTTAACTGCAAAGTGTGGTGAAAAATTCGGTGGGCGTTCTTCTTCAAAGGGTATATCCCGTTCATTTAATACAACAATGCGATTTGATGTCGGTTCCTCATCTTTTTCCGATTCTTCCTTCTCTTCTTCCTTATCAGGTGGACGGTCCGACATTGCGCAAAATCACCTAAGAATCGTCATTTGAAGATGAATCATCTAGAATTCGTACTGTCCCAGACCGCTGTTCTTTCACATCCAAAATACGTGGTGGTCGTCGACTTGTTCTAGCTGGTTCAGGTTCACCATCAAGAATTCGGACACGCCCTTTCAATGGAGTCATAATAACGCTAGTCTGATGACGGTCTTCCCAAAGACGGTCCAGAGTATTCACGATATTCTCTGTATCTTTTTCATACCAGGCCATAGCTGCAGCATTCAGACCTCGGTCCGATTGGAATTGAGATGGCGGTTCCACACGGTCTGGTTTCAACAACACAAAGAATGGCAGGTCCTCTAAAATGCGGTCCAATTCCCCGCGAACTGAATAGCAAGCATGTCCAGTTCCACTCGCTGATAGCCGGGGATGAAAGAGTGGTAATTCTGCTGCGGGTCGAATCGTACCAATGTTTTGGGGATACTCCCGGGGAAGATCGAACACAAATCGATGCTCATACCGTAAGGACCTTGTGCTTGTTAACGAGTCAGGCTCCCGCACATATCCAGGGAGGTTTCGCATAATAAACCGTATTCGTTTATATGTTCCATCACGATATCGGCTGATAATGGCTACAGTGAAATCTGCATTTGACCATGTGGTGTCCTCCCGAATTGGTGGGTCCGGTTGCCAACCCCTTCGACCGTACAGATTGCTCATTGTATCGAAGAACGTGTGAATCTGAGTTTCGACTCGAGCGTTGAATAACTCCGTTGAGAATACTGGACGCGACATGGCAAGTTTCCCCTAATCCTCTGATTAGCAAGGAGTAAGACTTCTCTCATTAGGACGAGAACCCTACTTCTGGTACGACATCTAAGAGGAAGAACTCATCATCAGTGATTTTTGGTTCCAATTCCCCAAAGGTGGCACCGGGGCTTAATCTGGTGGGTTCTGGGGCTTTTCGAATTAGAACGAATTCTGGGCGTTGATCTCCAATCTTTGCTTTCGCCCAATCATCAACACTCACGCCTTCATCCCGAGCTTGTGTTACAAGGGTGCGAATTACTTCTTCAACTCGGGTTTCATCATCAATACCAATTCGAAATTCCTTCTGGCGTGGCTCAACGTCCACAATGATTGAGCGCCAAAAACCTTCTTCATTGCTCATGACAAATCACCTATCTGGGGAGGAGCGTAGCACACACTTTAACTTTTCTCGATGCTAACTCGCCTTCTCGTCCTTGTTTAATCAAGGCTGGAAATATGTCGGGACAAAAAAGGTTAGAAGTGGCGCCCTGTCCTTCGATTAAGTGAAAGTTTAAGAGTCATGGTCTAGTTTGAGTTAGTGAATAACGTCACCGAATGAAAAACGCGTGGGAGATAGGTAGACGTATGACCACTGGGCAAGAGCTATCGCCTTCAATTCCACCATTGGCATTTCGTAGCATCCGCCTAGTGAACTTTGTCATTCACCGCGACACCACCGTTCGATTAGATGCCTCTCCCATTGTTTTGATAACGGGTTCTAATGGAAGTGGAAAAACCCTAATTCTCGATGCTCTACTCTATGCCATCGGTGTAGAATCTCGACGGGTACAGCGACAACGGAACGCAGCCTTCATTGGGCGTTTTGAAAAATACGCTGAAGTTGTTTTGGAACTGAATAATTATCAATTGAATGGACGACGAATACTTACTAGTCCTGATCATGCATTGGCGAAACTCCTTGACCGGGACATAGTATCGATTCGTCTCCGAATTCATCCTAGTAACCGAATTTCTTACTGGATTAATGGACAACGATCACTTAATGGTTCTCAAATCACGCGAACCGATATTCGGAAACTCTTTCAAGCTGCAGGACTATTTGGGGATTCACCACTAGCAATCACCGAAGCCGAAACCCTCGACCATTTTGCCTCCCAATCACCAAAACGAAAA
>Ga0209636_10004032_pt1 | contig 15009 bp, 14 predicted proteins | sample DeeMarSWOR152_54_FD_187464 | JGI IMG/M metagenome (GOLD analysis project Ga0209636, IMG submission 187464) | Marine sediment microbial communities from White Oak River estuary, North Carolina - WOR-1-52-54 (SPAdes) (version 2) | ecosystem: Environmental > Aquatic > Marine > Intertidal zone >...
ATGCCCACGGCTGCACCGTGAGCGCCAACGCTTTCACCATTATGGGCAAGGACGCTCTGAGCATCGGGCCCAAGAGCGGGCGTGTCACGGTTACCGGCAACAACTTCTCCAACAGCTACATCGGCGCCGGCGAGACAAAGCGAGCGGCAAATGACCAGGCGGCAGGCGGTATTGTTCTCAACGGCACATCCGGTATCACCGTGGTGGGCAACCTGTTTTCGAGCGTGCGGCCGAAGGCTTTGACCGTCGAAGGCAAGCCCAGCACGTACGTTTTGTTCGCTGATAATGTCCTGGCAGACGTCGCCAGCGACCACCAGAAGTTAGACGCATCATTGGTCAAGGATAACCTGGAACCGGCGAAATGACAGCAAGTCGTGTTGCGTGACGCATTTGCGGTGTTGTTCACGGCATGCAAGCCAGACCTGTTTCGATTTGCAATTCGGGTTGTGCCAGGCCGGGGAATTCGCTTCTCCGTGCGGAAGTCCGCCGGTAGAATGGTCTTGCAGATTGTGCGGCCGGCAATCAGAGCCACGGTTTATCGTGGGGGACATTAGGATAGAGAATGGACCGACATGTGGGAGATGAGATGCCCAAAATGCGGAAGCGGGATAAAATGGTGGCCGAGTGACCTGTTTCAGCCGAGCTGTGACAACAAGAAGTGTGTGCATTGCGCCGAAGTGTTCGAAATTGCCAATCCCACTGTTTGCTCAGCAATCAACGGTTTGATATTTTCAGGCATCCTCGTGGCACTTGCCTTCGTTGGTTTTGGCTGGCAGTGGTTAAGAGGATTGGCAGCCGGACTTGTCTGCTGGTTTGTTCATCCTTTCATTGTCCAGATCTTCGGGCGATGGCGCAGCCGCTCTTACCAGCCGGAATGTCTCGGGAGGGCGCGAATGTGGGCGATAGTCGGCAACGTGAGCGGATGGGTCTCCGGCATCGCGGCTGCGTGTACCATAATCGGTTTTGTTCTGCTTTATCGAAAAGTCTTAATGAGCTTAAGCGCCACCGAAACAGCTTTGGGTTCGGGGGTGGTTGAAGACTTTACAGATCGTATTAGGTTTTGGCTGCCTATAGGGGTCGGTGTTGGTGTCGTCGCCCTTGCCCTGGCGAAATTTGCCTCGTTGATGAGATTGCAGCTACGAACTGAGCAATAGCAGAAAGGTACAACATGAAGCCAGTAGAGATACTACTGTCCGCACTATTCGTTGGCACATTTCTGGGAGCCTGTGAGGCAAGAGCGGGCAAAACAGATTGGGTGTATCCGGGGAAGGAATGGGCCACCAAAAGGCCACAGGAAGTCGGCTTGGATGCAAACAAGCTCAAGGAACTGAGCGATTACGCCGGCGGATTCGGCTGTGTGGTGCGGCACGGATATCTGGTGTATACCTGGGGCGATGTGAGCAAGCGAAAAGACGTCGCATCGGCGGCAAAACCTTTCTACTCACACTTTCTTTTCAAGGCCGTAGAGAATCGCAAAATCTCCAGCCTGGACGAGCAGGTCAGCAGGTGGGAACCGCGGCTGAACCAGATCAACAAGGCCCTCAGCTACAAAGACCGAGACATCAGGTGGCGGCACCTTGCGAATCAGACATCCTGCTACGGTCTCATTGAAGCACCGGGGACAGCCTACGCTTATAACGACTGGCAGATGGCGCTGTTCTGGGATACGCTGTTCAAGAAGATCTACGGCGCCAGCTACGAAACGGTGGACGCTGATGTGTTGCATCCTATGCTCACCGATCCGCTTCAATGTCAGGATAATCCGACGTTTATGGCTTTTGGCGTAAAGGACAGACCCGGCCGTTTAGCGATTTCACCGCGTGATTTTGCACGTTTCGGATTGCTGTATCTTCGAAAGGGCCGATGGAAAGACAAGCAACTGCTCAGTCGCGAGCATGCAACGATGGCAGTAACGAACCCGTTGCCGAACTCGATTCCGCGCGCGGGTAACAAGGCGGCCGACATGATCCCAGGCCAGCGTTCCATTGGCTCGAAACGAATCCCGGATAATCAGTGCGATCATGTCGGCAGCTATAGCTGGCTCTGGTGGACAAACGGTGTTGCCCGTGACGGCGCACGGCATTGGCCGGACGTACCGATAGATACGTACGGCTGCTTCGGGCATGGGGGGCCGCGCGCTATGGTTGTTGTCCCAAGCCTGGATTTGATCATAAGCTGGAACGATACGAAAATCCAGGGAAGCGAGATGGAAAACCACGCGCTGCGATTATTGGTGGAAGCAGCCGCCTCAAATCCGAAGCGCGCGACAGGCAGCGTGCGCAAAAAGAATGTCGAAAAAGTTGGTGGCCAGGGCAGGGATTTCGGCGATAGAGCCGGGATCATGTGGAGATGTATGGAATGGAGTGTGGAGGGTGGTCCGTATTCGGGCAATCCTTTCGACGTGTCGGCGACAGTAACCTTCGGCCATGCCGGCAGCGGCCAAAAACGTACGACTGAGATGTTCTACGATGGGAAGGGTGCGTGGCGATTCCGCTTCACCGGAACTCGGACAGGCAAGTGGACCTTCAGGACGTCAAGCAACGTGCCTGGATTCAATGGCCACATCGGCTCGGTGATTGTTGCTGAGAATCCCGATCGTAACATCAGAGGTTTTCTGACACATGTGGGCAACAAGTATGCAATCCAGGTCAAGGATGACACGGACCTGCGAGGATACTTGTTCAATGTCTATATGGGCCGGGTCAAGCATCCGGCCTTTCTGGATGACTTCGGACCGGATAGGGGGCAGGTGAAGAAGAAGACCCTGGCATACCTGGCGGACGCCCGAGCGAACGGCTTCGAGATACTCTTCGTTCACGTAAACAACAATTGGTTCGAGTTTGGTGCCCGCCGCCACGATGAACACGACAGTGAGAATCCGGACCCGTTGACGTTTCGAGTGCTGGAGACCATTATAAAGACGGTGCACGGAATGGGAGGAAGGGTTCATATCTGGGCGTGGGGAGACGAGTCCCGCAAGTGGACGCCGAAAGGGGTCCCCGGCCGAATCAATGGCGTGGCGGACCGGCGCTTGCAGCATTACATTGCGGCTCGGCTCGGCCCTCTGCCCGGCTGGACAATGGGCTATGGATTCGACCTCCACGAGTGGACAAACAACGATGATCTGAATTCGTGGGCGGAGTACCTGCATGAGCATATGGGTTGGCAGCATCTGCTCTGTGCCCGAGGATATCGACTTGGCGGGCCCGACAACATCAATGCCTATGACGGCTTCGGGCGGGATGTGCCGCTGGCGACAACGGCACATGGGCCGCAGAGCTACCAGGAGATCGTCGAGGATTTGAACAGCGAGATCACGAAGCCGCACCTCTACGAAGAGCGGCACAGCTATAAGCGAGAAGGCTTCAATCTCGACATGGACGGCACGCGGCGACTGCTGTGGTGGGAGGCGGTCTCCGGCGGTATGGGTGGATTCTTCGGGTTCTATCCGGACAGCCCACACCCGTACCCAAATCCCGAACAACTGCGGACGCATTACACGTTCTGGCATATAAAAAAGCGATTTGCGCTGGACATGCAAAGGGCCGGCGGGTTGGCGAGTGGTGGTCATGCGTTGCGGGTTTCCTCAAATACCCACTACGTTTTCTATAATGAAAACACTTCGTCGATTCGTACGGATCTGTCACGTATGGTAGGCCCACAGCCGGCAATTGCCGTGGATACGAAAAGACAATACAATGAGATCGAGATAGGGACAGTCGGCAGCAAAGAGCATATTTGGAAGGCGCCTTATCGCTCCGATTGGGCAATTGCGGTGGGTGACTTTGGCGACAGCAGCCTCGCTGTACATGAGTCCAATGCCTTGGTCGAACCAATTGGATCTCGAACCGATCAGATTGTTGCCGATTCGGAGCATCCCACGTGGCTCAAGCGCAAGGAAGGCGGGCCTTTCTTTATGTGCGGGCCCGGTGACCCGGAGGATTTTCTCTATCGCGGCAAGTTGAAGCAGGATGGAACTCGGGATGGTGACCAGATGAAATTAATCGAGAAAATGGAGGGCACGGGAGCCAACTGTATCTATCTGATGGCGGTGCGCTCGCATGGAGGGGACGGGGACAAGACGCACAATCCATTCACCAACCACGACCCGGCCAAAGGTATAAATCCCAGAGTGCTCGACCAGTGGGAGCAATGGTTTGTCGAGATGGACCGTCACCGCATCGTGATCTACTTGTTCATCTATGACGACAGTACGCGGGTCTGGAACACGGGCGATGAGGTGCGCGAGCCGGAGCGTGCGTTCATCCGGACGCTGGTGAATCGCTTTGAACATCACGGCCACCTGATCTGGTGCATTGCCGAAGAGTACGCCGAGAGGCTCAGTGCCGAACGCGTCAGGAAAATAGCGGCGTTGATTAAGGCCACGGATGATTACAATCACGCCGTTGCCGTTCATAAGAACCACGGCCTGGACTTCTCCGAGTTCGCCGATGACGTGAACATCGACCAGTTCGCTATTCAGTACAACGTCAAGACCGCCGAGCAGTTGCACGCGGGAGTTGTCCAGGCATGGCAGGATGCGAGAGGCCGCTACAGCCTCAATCTGTCCGAAGCAGCCGATTGGGGAACCGGCGAACAGGCACGCAGGAAGAGCTGGGCCTGTGCGATGGGTGGTGCATACGTGATGATTCTGAGAATGGATATCGCCACGACGGCCCAAAGCGACCTGGAAAACTGCGGCCGACTGGTGAGCTTCTTTGAGTCCACCGATTTTGACGAGATGTCACCGCATGATGAGTTGAAATTTGCGGGAACAAAATATGTATTGGCGCAGCCGGGCAAGAGTTATATCGCCTATGCGCCCGAGTTGCAGGGTAAGATTGGCTTGAAAAATACCAAGGCGGGGGTGTACGAGTTTCGTTGGTTTGATTGCGTCACCGGCAAAGAGGTTGGGCAGGAAAGAGTGCGCGTGGCCGGCGGCAGCCAAAGCTGGGACAAGCCCCGCGGTATGGGGGACGAATTAGCGGTCTATATCAAACGCATCGGGAAATAATGAAAGGGGAAAGAAGTCCGATGAACAATATCCAAATCTTCACGACGCCAATCTTGGACGGGATCAGGATCAAGGAATACAAAGGTATGGTGATCGTGCGGAACGTTCGAGCCGTCAACGTTATCCGCGATTTCTTTACCTCATTCCGCGACATCTTCGGCGGACGATCGGCCTCATATCAGGAAGTGATGAAGCTGATGCAGGATGATGTGATCGCCGAAGCGAAGGAAGAAGCGAGCAGGTTAGGCGCAAATGCCATTGTCGGTTTCACCCTGGACTACGATAACGTCGGCTCCAAAAACAAGTCGCTTGTGATGGCATCCGCCAGGGGCACGGCGGTTGTTATCGAATGAGCTGCGGTATCGTTTGAACAGGGATGCTGTGGCTAAGATGCGGACAGGCGTTCGACCAAATCGCGTCGGGCGTACTGTATGCTCATGGGAAGTTATCAGCAATCACCTCAAAAGAACAAGTGCGAAAGGACCAATGAATGAATCCACTTTTGCTTCTCAGCGGCGCAGGGATGATGGCTGTTGCTGTGGTTGCAGTAGTCTATTGGAAGATTCGCAGCGGAATACTCTGGCGGCTGTTTCTCTGGGGCGCTCTTGCGTGGACAGTGGGAGTAGGTCTGAAAGCCGCAGCGGCTGCACCGATGGTGATGTTAATCCCTGCTCTTCGAAATCACCTGCCGAAGTATGCTTCCGAGCCGATTCTCTGGCTATATGTCGGTCTGTTGACAGGGATCTTCGAATGCGGCGCGACGCTTTGCTTTGCGTACATAAGGAGAATTCGCACGGCCAATTGGAAACAGGTCGTGGGTTTCGGCTTGGGTTTCGGGGCGTTCGAGGCGCTTCTGGTTGGCTTGGCGTCTTTTGTTCTCGTCCTTGCGGTTGTCTTAATCCCGGACAAGTTGCCGGCAGAGATGCTGGAAAAAGCCGGCTCCGGAAGTGATTCGCCTCTGGTTATTCCCGCTCCGATTGTCGAGAGGATTACGGCGATCTTCCTGCACGCGTTTTCGTGTGTGCTTATTGTCTACGCCGTGCGGACGAAACAGTGGAGATGGTTCTGGGTGGCCTTCTGGTATAAGACTGCGGTCGATGCGATCGCCGGGTTGATGCATTTGGAGAATTTGCTCCAGGACATATCGACGCTGGGAACGTGGGTCGTGGAGATGATATTTCTGCCGTTTGGCATTGTCGGCCTGTGGGGTCTATGGGTATTCCACAAGCGATGGGAAAGTCTTGACGCCCAGCCTAAGACCTCAGAGGATGAAGATGCCAACAAACGGGAATAATGGTGTGTTTGCCGCAGGCTTCTCAGGGGTACAAGTGCCGGCGAACAATGGCAGAGAACGGACTATAGGTGATTACTGTGGGAAATAGAGTTGCCGTATGGGCACTGGTTGTGATTGGCGGTGTCGTGTTCGGCTGTTTAGTTCTGCATCTGTTGGGCTCGGCGCAGCGGCATGAGCCGCCACCAATGCCTGTCGAGGATGAGCCGTCCGGTGTAACGTCGAAAGCCGAGCCCAATGACGCTGCGGCACAGGCAGAACCCGTCGAAGTAACACCTCAGGGCGAACCCAACGAGGCGACATCGAAGGTCGAATCGATTGAGGACGGTTTTAAGGATGAGCCCGAGGCGCACGCCCTGTACGAAAAGATGATTGAGACTATGCGAAACGCCGAGACCCTTTACTATAAAGGCGACTGTGGCGATTGCACCTACATGATCTGGATGAAAAAACCCAACTACTTTCGCGTGGAGACAGTCAACGCCCAGGGCGTCGAATGTGGGACCCTTGTCGGCGACGGTGATTATCTGTGGATTTACTGGCCCCAAGACCGTCCGCATTTTTCTTCTGAGGACAGAGACAGCTATGAAAAAACGCGTTCGAATGTTTATATGACAAAGGGCACTCCCATAGGAAGGCACTCTATCGGACACGAGGTGGGTCTGCTCGGCGCGGGAATGGGTATGACGATAATCGATCCGAGCACCTTTCACGGATACACGGATTCTCTTCAGCCCTATTTGGACGGCGTTAAAAGCTGGGGCACAGAGAACGCAGGGGATCAAGAGTGTGACGTAATTGAGGTCAGCTTCATGAAGCGTCAGCGGATTTGGTACCTGTGGCTTTCCAAACAGGACCATCTTCCGCGGAAATTGAAGCAGGTTGTCCGAGTAGCCCGTCCTATCGTCGGATATGAACACTGGTCGGAAGTGACCATCAATGCCGAAATACCAATGGAGAAATTCGCCTGGTCCCCGCCGGAAGGCTGGCAACAATGGAGTTTGCCGGGCCCGGAGGAGAGGCTTCTCAAGCCCGGAAAAGAGGCGCCAGATTTCGAATTACTCTTGGCTGATGGAAGCAAAATCAAGCTGTCGGACTGTCGCGGCAAAGCTGTCTGGTTCTACATGTGGCGGGCCGGGTGACCGGCCTGCCGTGAGGAGATGTGCCATCTCCAAGAGCTATACGAGAAGCTCAAAGACAAGGGCCTGGTAATTCTTGGCTTCAACTGTTCGGATGATAAACAGATTGCCATGGATTTCATGCGGGAGAATTCCGCGACCTTCCCGAACATTCTCGATTCTTCCAGCAATGCTGTGAGGATCGGATTTGACGGCTATAAAATGAGTGGTGTGCCGCTGAATTACATTATCGACAGGGAGGGAAAGGTCGTCGATGCCTGGTACGGCTACGAGGAGGGGCATAAAAGGGCCCTTACGGTACTGGAAAAGTTGGAGATCAGATAACGGCACAAGTGAGTTGTCCCGAGAGCATCTATCGAAGATTAAGTTTGACGTGCAAACGAAATGGAAATATAGAAAATAACGGATCTGTTCTTACCGTCATGCCGAGTGAGATGACAAATGTGTAACTGCTCGGTATAATGATGCTAAATCGGGTAATGGGTTAATGTGAAATAGTTGCCAAATAAGATGGGGTGTTAGTTATGGACAAGCTACATGAACAATCGGAGACGGGCTGCTGCCCGAGATTCGATCCCGGGCCGTGGGACGAAAAGGAAGTGACTTTTCAGGACAAGTTGTTCGTGAAAGACCACGTCAGGAGTTTCTTTCACACCCCGCTGAACTTCGGCAAGGTGATGGTAAAGAACATGGAAAGGATTAAGCAGGCAGGCGCTCTTGTACCGTTACCGGTGATGCTCTCGGATGAGAAATCGCTTTGGGGAGCCGATATCTATATCGCCGTGGCCAAGGAGGTGCCAGGAGCGGAAATGGCCAGAATATCAGGCACCTTTTTGACGAAGGTCTTTGAAGGGCCGTACCAAGACATCGGGAAGTGGGTGGAAGAAATGAACGCCTATGTCAAATCGAAGGCCAAAGAGATTAAGAAGATGTACTTTTTCTACACCACCTGCCCGAAATGTGCCGAGTTCTACGGTAAGAATTACACCGTTATACTGGCACAGATATAAGTAACGACCGCCCAATAGACTGGCGGGCTAATATTACGAGAGTTCAAGACTATGTTTGGCGACAGTGCGACTGCTATAACGATACTTTTTATCATCTTTGCCGCGGCGGTTGCCGCTTTTGTCAGGAAAAGAAGCAGAGATAAGTGCCTCAGAGATTTTGAGCGGAACATGGTGACGCTGGAGGATAAATCCGGCAAGACAATCTGGGGCCGATTGAGGGTGGAAAATACCGGGCTGGAATTCATTTATCCCGAAAAGCACAAAGATGAGGATGGGCACGATGAGGCGAGCTATATTTTATATAAATACGAATACCCGAATATTGGAGCCGTGATTCGTTTTCACGATGAGCTCAGCGAACAAAATAAGAAGGCAAGAGAAAAAGAGCTGAAAAGGACGTATCATCCCGGGCCGTGGCGCAGACTCAAAAGGAGCATACTGAATGTTTTTCGAACGGTGAGAGATTCCGTGGTGGAGATTGTCAATCTGCTGATCAGCCAGGCTAAGAAGGCTACACCTGCGGGTAAGATGCTGACTTCACAAGATAAGTATGTCTCCCAGATGCAGCAGGAATTGGTGGGTGCGGCGGGAACTTCCTTTGAGCCTTTGCTGGAAAGGTATATCGGCCGTAAGGTTGTGCTTGAGTTGATGAAGGATGACAAGACGTTCGAATACTGCGGCGTGCTAAAAGAGTACACAGCAGAGTTTATTGAAATCATGGACGTTAATTACGCGGTTAAAGGGGACCAGCCGACCAGAAAAGCAGACTTGGTGGTGCCTCGCAAATACGGCGTCATCCGACATCTGGCAGAATAGTCGTGGCATGGTGGATTCGCGACGCTTGGCGAATTAGAAGGTGATTTTGAAATCCGTGTATCTCGGGTCGGGGGGGACTTCCTGAATTTTGGCCTCTCTTAAATAGCCGGCAAAGTATTCTTTAATGTCTCGTATGCAATCATCGATGTCTTCAGCGAAGCCCTGGGTGAGCATCTCGACGTTGCCGTCCGGCACGTTGCGGACAAAACCGGTGAGCTGATGTCGACGGGCTATCCTGTTGGCTGTGAAGCGAAAGCCGACACCCTGAACGCGACCGGTGAAAATTATATGCCTGGCAACCATCTTCTAACGCGTTACGAATTCTTTCTCAGCAATCGTCGGTTAACGAATGACCATGGCGATATGTTAATCGATGCAGCCCGTAGCTGCAAGCGAACAATCTCGCCAACCAGCAGTAGAAACTAATTTGAGTTTCACCCAGAGGTGCAGGTGGAGTATAATCCAGCGGTTTGGAATCGTGACTGATTATGGCGAAAAAAACAAAGAGACAAATAGAGAGAGAGGAGCAGATCTATCAGCTTAGTACGCTGGTGGCGGGGGAGTTCTCGCTTCAGGAGGTGCTGGACAAATTAGCTGAGGCGGCAGTGAAGATTGTCGGCGTCAAGGCCTGCTCTATTCGCCTGCTGGACGAAGAGGCAGGCGATTTGAAAATGCGAAGCACCTACGGACTCAGTGAGGAATACCGCAACAAAGGCGTCGTTTCGAAAAATGATGTCGTCGTTAAGGCGGCTTTTGCAGGCGAAGCGGTGGTCCTCGACGACATGCGGGTAGACGGCCGGGTCGAATACAAAGAGGCAACGATCAAAGAGGGTCTTGTCAGCCAGCTGACCGTTGCGATGCACTTTAGAGGTAAAGCTATTGGCGTGCTTCGACTTTATAGTCCGAGGCCAATGCACTTTCACGAAGATGACATCCAATTAGCCAGAGCGGTCGCCTCGCAATGTGCGGTGGCCATAACGAACGCCAAGCTGTATGCAAAGGCGATAGAAGGTGCACGAATGGCCGAACAGATGCGACTGGCAGGGCTGATCCAGCGAAGGATGATTCCGGAAAAGGCCCCGCAGATTCGGGGCCTGGATATTGCGGCAGCGTATATTCCGTGTTTCGACGTAGGCGGTGACTTCTACGACTTTCTTCAGATTAGCGACAGCCGCATCATTATAACGATCGCTGATGTCATAGGTAAAGGTGTTCCTGCTGCGTTAATGATGAGCTGGTTCCGCGGCGCCGTACGTGCCTGCACCGACGGCTTTCGAGAGGCTCTGAAAGGCGACGACAGCGTCAAGCGCGAAAAAAACGCCGGCCTAATAACCGCAAAAAGGACACAGAATGCGATAGAAAATTTCAATAGACTGGCTTGTAATGAGTGCAAGGACGGAGAGTTTGTTACACTATTTTATGCGAGTATTGATGCCCAAGAGGAGACGATAACCTACTGCAATTGCGGGCATGAGCCACCAGTGCTGATAAGAGACGGACAGATCAAGGAAGAGCTGAAGAAAGGCGGACTCGTACTTGGGCTCGGTGTAGAGGCAGAATATGAGATTGAAACGGTTAAGTTGAAAGGCGGTGATTGTTTGCTGTTTTATACCGACGGGTTGACGGACGCCGTTAACTTTGACGACGAGTTATGGGGTAGAGAAAATTTGCTGGAAGCCGCAAAGAAATCTACAGGCGGTTCAGCGGAGCAGATGATCAAAAACATCCTCGGATATAGAAGGCGGTTTGTCGGACTTGCCAGCCAGATTGATGATACAAGTATGGTTGCGGTCAAAGTCGTCAAATAGTCACAAATCACCAGTTGCCAACTACTATTTACTGAATCTGAGATGGCGGATTTAGTTATTACGATTGATGGTCCTGCGGCAAGCGGTAAGAGTACCGTGGCCCGGCTTTTGGCCCAGAAATTAGGGGCGAGCTTTCTCGATACCGGCGCAATGTATCGAGCGGTCACGTTGGCTGCGATGCAGGCCGGGGTCGATTTGAGCGATGAACAAGCGCTGCTTGGTGTCACGGAATCGACCGAGTTTCGATTCCCGTTCGAAGAAGGCAAAATGATGGTCCGCATCAACGGCGTCGATGTCACCGAGCAGATACGCAGGCCGCAGGTAACCACCAACGCCCGACATATTGCTTCTGCGCCGAAGGTGCGAGAGAAATTAGTACAAATGCAAAGGCAATTCGCAGCAGAACAGGAGAAAATCGTCACCGAAGGAAGAGACCAAGGCACGGTGGCATTCGGCGATGCGGACATGAAATTCTACCTTACCGCCAATGTCACCGAGAGGGCAAGAAGAAGGCAGGCCGAGCTGCGGGAAAAAGGTGACACCGAAAGCCTTGGTCAAATACAAAGGGCCCTTCAAGAAAGAGACAAGAGCGACGAAAGTAGAGCGGTCGGGCCATTGAAGCCGGCCCGTGATGCCATTGTCATTGATACCACAAACTTGAGTGTAGAACAGGTCGTGGAAGAACTCCTGGGTCATGTGAAAGAGGGACCCCATTTCGCAGAAAGATGGTAAAGTGGGAACCCAAGGAACAATGCTTAAAGAAGTGCTGAAGGCAAGATGGTTTTGGCTGGCGCGCTGGATGTGCAGAGTTTTTTGCATCATATTCTTTCGGCTGCGCGCCCACGGCAGAGAAAACGTCCCTGATAAAGGGGCTTTTGTACTGGTCTGCAATCACCAGAGCTATCTCGACCCGCTATTTTGCGGAGTGCCTTTGAGGAGACATTTGAGCTTTGTCGCGCGTGATTCGCTTTTTTCCAATTGCTTTTTTGGCCCTCTGATTTCTTCGGTGAATGCAATACCGGTGAGGCGGGACGCAGCGGATCTCTCCGCGATGAGGAAGGTAATCGGCAGACTTAAAAATGGCGGAGGAGTCTGTCTTTTTCCGGAGGGGACCCGTACGAACGACGGGAGAATCACGGCCTTTAAGCCGGGCTTTGGCCTCCTGTGCAGGCGAGGCGCAGCAACGGTCGTGCCGGTCGTGATTGACGGGGCCTTTGAATGCTGGCCGAGGCATAAGAAGATTTTTTCACGCGGTTCGATTTCGGTCTGCTACGGCAAAGCCATAACGGCCGAGCAGGCAACGAATATGGGCGACGACAAACTGGCGGAGGTCCTCACCGAAGCATTGCGGCAGATGCAAACTGACAGCCGAATAAGACAGGGCAAAAAACCTTACGATTATTGACTAATCGGTGCTTGATATTCGATGCCGGCTGGAGAACAGGGCTTTGGCGTGTATCAAAGATTAGGGCAGAACAACAGGCATGTTGGCAGGGAAATTGCGCTTGACCGCTGCGTCGATGACAAGTACTCTCATGAGCACCAAGCGGTTATTCTCAGCACCTCCAAGCAGGTTTGAGGGTGCCAGCCGGTGCAGCTTTAATAACGCAACGTTCAACAGTTGAAAGGAGTATTAATGAAAGAAAAGAGTCACAGAGAAAGTGGTAAGCTAACTCGCAGGGATTTTGTCAGAACATCGGCCGTGGTGGGAGCAGCTACTCTGGCGTCGAGCGCGAGCAATATGTTTGCCGCAGGCTCCGACAAGCTGCGCATCGGTCTTGTCGGCTGCGGCGGACGGGGCACGGGGGCCGTGAAGGATTGCGTCGCCTCGTCAAAGGGTGTTGAGCTTGTGGCGATGGGCGATCTTTTCAAAGACCGTCTGGACGGCTCGCTGAAGGACCTGAAGAAGAATCTGGGCGGCAAGGCCAAGGTGACCCGCGAGACGTGCTTTGTGGGATTTGACGCCTATAAGAAAGTCATCGCCTGCGATGTGGATATGGTCATACTGGCGGCGCCGCCGGGGTTCCGGCCGATACAACTAAAGGCCGCTATCGAAGCGGGAAAGCACGTCTTTATGGAAAAGCCCGTGGCTGTGGACCCGGCGGGCATTCGTTCGGTTATCGCATCGTCGGAGCTGGCGGCGCAGAAAGGTCTGGGTATCGTCGCCGGGACGCAGCGCCGGCATCAGAAGCATTACATTGACATTATGCAGCGGATTCACGATGGGGCGATCGGTGAGATTCGAGCCGGGCAGTGCTACTGGAACGGCGGCGACATGATCGGTTATTGGAAGTGGTGGGAGCCGACCGCGACGCTCAAGGGCATGGAATGGCAGTGCCGGAGCTGGCCGTGGTTTACGTGGCTTTCCGGCGACCATATCGTCGAGCAGCACGTTCACAACCTCGACGTTATAGCCTGGGCTCTTGATGCTCACCCGGTTCAATGCGTGGGCGTGGGCGGCCGCCAGGTCCGCACACAAGGCAACATCTACGACCACTTCGCGGTTGAGTTCGAGTATCCCAACGGCGTGCGGATATCGAGCATGTGTCGACAGATAAACGGCTGCACAAACAACGTGTCCGAAAGGGTTGTTGGGACGAAGGGGACGAGCTACACGGATGGTTCGATCGGGCAGATTTTCGGGGCGAAGTACTACAAGTACGAGGGGACCAATCCGAATCCCTACATAGTCGAGCACACCGATTTGATTGCGAGCATTCGTGCGGGCGAGCCGCTGAACGAAGGAAAACGCGTCGCGGAAAGTACAATGGCCGCGGTCATGGGCCGGATGAGCGCCTACACCGGTCGGGCGCTGAAGTGGGACTGGGCGATGAACGCGTCGAAACTGGACCTTAGCCCGGAGCAATATGAATTCGGTCCGCTGGCGACCAGAGCGGTGGCGGTCCCGGGCAAGGAAAGCCTCATTTAAGAAATCTTGCGGTCTAATTCTAAGTCGAAAGGGGTAATTCATGAAAGAGAAATCAAGACAAGAAACGCCGGACTTGTCGCGGCGAGACTTCATCAAGACGTCAGCGGCGGCGGGCGTGGCGACGTTAGCGTCGGGGACAAATCGCATCTTTGCTGCTGGTTCCGACAAGGTCCGCATCGGTCTGATCGGCTGCGGCGGACGCGGCACTTATGATACCACCAACTGCCTGAATTCCGCAGAGAATGTGGAGCTTGTGGCAATGGGCGATCTTTTCCAAGACCGCTTGGACATTTGCCGTCAGAGGCTAACGAAAGAGTTGGGCGAGAAGGTAAAGGTGACTAACGATACTTGTTTTGTGGGGTGGGATGCTCATCAGAAGGTTGTGGGTTGTGATTTAGACTTGGTCATCCTGACTGAGCCGCCTTACTTTCGTCCGGAGCATTTACGCGTTGCCGTTGAGGCAGGCAAGCACGTGTTTATGGAAAAGCCGGTCGCGGTGGACCCGGTAGGTGTTCGCTCTGTGATTCAGTCATCGCAGTTAGCGGACCAGAAGAATCTGACGATAGTGGCCGGCACGCAGAGTCGTCGGATGGCACATCTGGTAGAGGGAATGAAGAGGATTCATAACGGGGATATTGGCCGGATTGTTGGCGGCCAGTGTGTCAGAATCGGAGGCGGAATGCTCACGTGGTCGCAGGCAACTAAACAGCGGCAGCCGGGCTGGTCGGATATGGAATGGCATCTGCGACGGTGGCTGTTTCTGACCTGGCTCAGCGGCGACTTTATTGTTGAGATGCACGTCCATAACTTAGACAGAATGAACTGGGCCCTGGATGCACACCCGGTGCAGTGCATCGCTCTCGGCGGCCGGCAGGCGCGAACCGGTCCGGAATACGGCAACATTTACGACCACATTTCCGTCGAGTACGAGTATCCTGACGGGGTACGGATTGGATACATGGGTGCTCAGATCGACAAAGCAACCGTTCGGCAGGACGCACG
>Ga0209636_10004034_pt1 | contig 15003 bp, 14 predicted proteins | sample DeeMarSWOR152_54_FD_187464 | JGI IMG/M metagenome (GOLD analysis project Ga0209636, IMG submission 187464) | Marine sediment microbial communities from White Oak River estuary, North Carolina - WOR-1-52-54 (SPAdes) (version 2) | ecosystem: Environmental > Aquatic > Marine > Intertidal zone >...
GAAGACGCGAGAAAAGCTAATAAGGAAACTTTATTGAAACATATTTCACGGAGGTAGAGAGGTTCGCTTTATGATTATTGACGCCCATACCCATTTGGGTTACGACTATGTCTACGAAGAAGATTTGACTCTTGAACCTCTATTATCAAACATGGAGAAAAACATGATTGATGTAAGCATCGTACAGCCTGGCACCGTGCTTGACCTAGATACGGTTGTTAAAGAACACAACGAGATCGCGGCCCTGGCTGAGGATATGCGTGGTAGAATCTACGGTATGGCCAATCCGAATCCTCATCTTCCAACAGACCTCTATCGCAAGGAACTTGAGAGATGTGTAAATACTCTGGGGTTTGTGGGAGTAAAGCTTCATCCTCAGGCTCATGCCGTTAACCCTTCATCGTCCATGGGTATAAAGGTTTTTCAAGCTGCCCAGGACTTGGGAATACCCGTCATGGTCCATACGGGAGAAGGTATTCCTTGGACTCTTCCATCCACATTGATACCAATAGCTAAGGAGTTTCCAAATCTGAAAGTAATTATGGCGCATTGTGGTACTGGTATGTTTGCAGTTGAAGCTGCACTGGCTGCGCAACTATGCCCTAATATTTATCTAGAGCCCAGCTGGTTGCCAAACTTTGCCATACGTGATTTGTGTAAAAATATCGGAGCTGATAGAGTTATGTTTGGCTCTGATATGCCAGAAAATGTAGCACCTGAACTCGCCAAATTTAGGTCAATAGGACTTACAGACGAGGAGTTGGAGTGGTGTCTTTGCAATACGGCGTCTAAGGTATTTAAGATCCCCTCGAATTAGCTTTTCGATTAACGAGATGACGTCAAAACCAATCTTGGCGCTTTCTCATTGTCGAATAGAGTCCGGCTAACTCACCAAATTGTATATGCGACTTGATGATTTAGGAGGTTATATGTGAATTAACGGGTTTCTGATTGTTGACTGGTTGGTTACGCGTAGAGGTGACAGGCTATTTTTCGGTCTTCTAGATCTATCCAAGGAGGCCTTTTTTGGCTGCATATGGGCATTGCTTCTGGGCATCTGTTGCAGAATTTGCAGCCGACGATTGTTTCAAGTCGGGCAATCTCTATGTCCTGTAACTCTACTCTTCCTTTCCATCTGTTCTTGGGATCGGGTTGAGGGACAGCCGAAATCAGCATCTTAACATATGGATGCTTGGGATTATTGATGATTGTCTCAAAATTGCCTTGTTCCATTACAGATCCTAGGTATAGTATGATTATTTCGTCACTGATACAGTATGCGTTGGAAAGATCATGAGTTATGTACAAGCATGACAGCTCAAATTCTTTTTCAAGTTTTTGGATAATTCTAAGAATGTCAGCCCTCAGAGAAACATCTATCATTGATACTGGTTCATCAGCGAGAAGGATTTCAGGTCTGAGAGCAAATACTCTTGCTAGCATAGCCCTTTGTCTTTGGCCACCGCTTAGCTGATGAGGGTATTTGCCAAGAATTTCACTAGCGTCCAAACCAACATCATAAAGCGCTTCACTTGCAAGTTTGACAGCCTCATTCTTCGATTTTGCCAACTTGAATTTTCTTATTGGTTCAAGAAGAACATTGTCAATTTTGTAAAAAGGATTCAGAGATTCATATGGATCTTGGAAAACTGCTTGCACTTCTCTGCGATATTTTCTCCATTCTGAGCCTTTCAACTTCCATATATCCTTCCCACGGTATCTAATCTCTCCATAGGTTGGCCTTATAAAACCCAACAGCAAATTGGCGATAGTAGTTTTGCCGCTACCGCTTTCGCCGGCTAAAGTAACGACTTTCTGTGTCCCTTCCTTCATGCCAAAATAAAAATCTTCTACCGCGGTTACGTATTTCTTCTTAATGATCCCGCCGAGAGAGAATTTCTTTGTGACATTCTTTGCTTCTATGATATTCTCCATGAAGTTTCACCTCATCAGTATAGATGGCAAGCTACGAATTTTCCAGGTCCAATCTCATCATACTTCGGTTCTTCCTTTCTGCATATGTCCATTGCTTTATAGCAGCGAGGGTAGAATCTACATCCGCTAGGAGGATTTCTAAGATCGGGTGGTAGGCCGGCTATACTTCTTGGGATTCCCTTCGTCTTGAAACTTGGAACTGAATCTATTAACGCTTGAGTGTACGGGTGTAGTGGCTCTTCGAAAATACCCATCACGTCTTGAATCTCCATGATTTTCCCCGCGTAAATTATCGCAATCCTATCTGCAACCTCGGCTAGTATTGCAATATCATGAGATACTAGCATCACCGATGTGTCCTGTTTTTCTTTCAGGGCAACGAACATTTCCAGAACTCCCCTTTGAACAACTACGTCCAATGAGCTTGTAGGTTCGTCAGCAACAATCAATTCCGGGTCCAAAGCCATTCCCATGCCTATAACCACTCTTTGCTTCATTCCTCCGCTGAGATTGCATGCGTATTCCTCAGCTATCCGCGGTGGCAAGGCGACACTCCTTAGCAAATTGGAAATATGTTTTATAAGGTCTTTCTTGCGTTTCTTCCCTCTATGAGCTTCTATGGCATCCGAAAATTGACCGCAAATCTTCATGACGGGATTCAGTGCGTTCATTGACGACTGAGGTGAGAAGGCTATGCTCTTCCACCTAATTTGCCTTAGTTCTTCTTCGCTCATGCCGTATAGGTCCTTACCCCTATACAGCACCTTACCTCCAGCCATATACGCGGGGGGTACAATGAGCTTTAGGATGCCTGATGCCAATGTGGACTTTCCGCATGCTGATTCGCCCGCAAGCCCGAGAATCTCTTTTTTCTTAACACTGAAGCTCACTCCGTCTACAGCTCTAACAGGCAATGTAGTTGTCTTGTAGTATATCTTTAGATTCTGCACTTCAAGCAGACGCTTTTCCATCTGATCACTTTACCTTAAGCTTTGGATTACCAATTTCATCGAGCCCAAAACTGACAATGAAAAGACCTACGAAAATCCACACTAGCACCAGAGCTGGTGGAAGCCACCAATGGATCAGACCCCTAGTGAAAGCAACGTGTCTCATTGCCCAGTTAAGCATCAGACCTAGACTAACTATGGTTTGTGGTCCAAGACCTATGAGTTCCAAGCCTGCCTCTGCCTCCATTGCTCCTATTACAACGAATGCGAACCAAGCTCCCAAGAATGGAAGCATGTTAGGCAGTATGGATTTTATTACTATTTCTAGTCCGTTAGCCCCAGATAGTCTAGCAAGCTTGATAAAGCCTCGTTCCTTGAGGATCAAGGCTTGGGATCTAAGCACTTTGCATGGAAACGCCCAGCCAAAGACGGCGAGTAACAGTGCCATTGTTATTACCTCAATCCTTCCGATTACTGCTGCCACAATTAGTAGAATAGCCAAAGAGGGTATCGTGATAAAGATTTCGGTAACCAGACTAATTACGCTGTCCAATATTCCTCCGTGGTAGCCTGCAATCAACCCGAGTAGCGTAGCTACCATAAAGGCCACAATTCCTGCTGTGAATCCAATTTGCATCGAGTTGATGCTTGCATGAACAAGTTGCGTGAAAATATCTCTGCCTAAAGGATCGCTACCCAATGGATGTTCCCAAGAGGGGGGCAAATTAACAGGAACGTCCCCTATTGTCCTAGGTCTGTAAGGTGATAGATACGAGGCTACTATCGCAAAAATGTACCAGCCAACAGTCATACATAACCCTGTCAGGATTTTCTTGTTTTCAACAACGACCCGTAGTCCTTTAAGTCTACTAAGAAATCCGAGTCTTTGGTGCCTATTCATCACTTTTCACCAACTCTCGGATCCAGAAACGGATAAACAAGATCGATAAGTAGAGCGGCCGTTGTAACTCCGAATACCACTAGCAAGGACACGGCTTGAATCATGGGGTAATCAAGCTGCATCACTGACATATATAGTAGGCTACCAATTCCAGGGTAAGAAAAGACTATTTCAACTAATATTGCGCCTGAAGCGATTGAGCCTAGCGCAATAACAAGATCTGTTAATATTGGAAGAGTTGTATTTTTCATTGCGTATTGCCTGAATATGTACCTTTCCTTCAGACCTTTTGCCTTCGCCAGAAACAGATAATCCTCGCCTAAAACGTTCACCATTAAGCCTCTAGCTTCTATAGCCCATCCACCGAGTTGCGCTAGCACGATTGAGAGCGCCGGCAACGTTGCATGCTGCAATATGCTCACTATGTATTCAATTGTCCCCGGTATAGCCTGCGGGTCCACGCCACCTCCGTAAGGAAACAGAAATAGCGTATAGGTAAAAACGTATACTAGTATCATGCCGAGCAAAAAGAAAGGGAAACGGCTTAATAGCATAAAGATCGTGAAGACAAAGCTCGTCCATCTTGATACTTTTCCTTCTCTATTTGTCCAGCCCATGAAAGCCCCTAGAACGAGGCCACCAGCAAAGCTCATTATCACAGTTACGCTAAGCAATCCTATCGTCCATGGAAGTCCTCTCATTAAAATGTCCATAACCGATGCAGGGAAGTATAAAATTGAAAAGCCCATGTTGCCCTGAATCAGGTTCGAAAGGTACAGGAAGAACTGTACGTACATGGGCTGATCCAAAGCGAACAACTTTGAGTATTTTGCCACAAATTCTTCACCTCCAATATGCACTCCAAGACGATATAACGCAGCAAGCCTAGCTTCTATTGGGTTCCCAGGTATTAACCTTGGAACAATGAAATTTATGGTGATAGCTAAAAATAACGTAAGAACATATAACAGAACCCTTTTTACGAGATATTTCATCGTATACATGGTTTTCGGTTCTCCGGGATCATATTTTGATGATTTTGACATACTTAAGTATGTCGACGCTTAGCTAGCTAGTGACCAAGGAGCATCGCCTAGCTAGCTAATAATGCTCGGATGTGGTTGCTACGCATGACGAAGAGCTGAAATCTTCTTCCGAAAGGGTTGGCCAGCTATGCTCTGTATTGGTCGGCTGCTACGGGAATATTTAATGATGGAGAACACCGCCTAAGTGTAGGACCGAATTGTAGGAAGGTGAAGTTAGATAAAGTTAGGACGGAGGAGGAGAGAATTATCGTTCGGATTTCCTTCAATACTATCAGGATAACAGTATCCAGAAAGGAAAACGAAGAGCAATTGGGCAGACTTGCTGAAATCTATCTTTGATACGGGAATGGAACTCGGAAAGATCGCATATGATATCGGAAAAAACTAGCATATATATGTACAACGCGCGCATTCATAAGAAATAAATATAAACCCAAATAACCAAACATACAAAATACCGAGGGAAGAAGAATGGAAATTGCAAGAAATGTCTACAGGGTAGCGGGTCCTCCGTATGGTACTCATGAAAACGTATATGTGATCAAAGGCGAGAGCAATCTGGTGATGGTTGATACGGGGATAGACGAGGAGGAACTTGCTGTTGCGGATGAGAACATCTCTTATTGGGGCTTGAAAGATTATCCCATTTCCCACGTTCTAGTCACACACTCTCATTATGATCATTGCGCAAATGCGCACATTTTAAGAAAAAGGGGCGCAAAGATTGTTGCAGGTCCAAGCGATGCTGAAGGAATAGAACTCGGTGATGATAGAACGGCCAGTTACGCCTTTACCCACAAGAGGAAATTTGCTCCCTGCCATGTAGATCTAAAAGTCAAAGATGGTGATGTCATTAATGCTGCAGGGCTCAAGATTGAAGCGATTCATGTTCCGGGATATACTAGAGGTTCTATGTTCTATAAGATCGTGGCTGAAGGAAAAACCATTCTTTTCACAGGCGATGTGGTAAGAGTGGCTTTCCGACAACTCAATTTTCTGCACGCCAAACTGGGGTGGTCTGGAGGTATGGATTACGACCGAGAGGAATATTATCGTACGCTTAAGAAGATATCCAACATGGAAGCAGACATCCTTCTCCCAGGACATGGGGCATTATGTATGAAAGAAGGCTGGCAGATACTGAAGAATGCATACGCTACGGCACGGTTTCAATGGTATAATCAGCCTACCTCCAAAATAGAAACCTCCAGCGCGCGCGCGGGGTCACAATGAGGTGGAAAAATGCAGATACTGAAAAACATCTATCAAGTTACGGGCATCGCCTATGGATACACACCTAGCGGTCCGATAGGCAATAACACGTATGTGATCAAAGGCAAAGATGCCCTTGTAATGATGGATTGTGGGGGATCAGATGAAGATGTTCGGGTAATAGATGAAGGACTCAAGTACTGGGGATTATCAAATTATCCGATATCTCATGTATTGATAAGCCACGCGCATGCCTATCACATGGGAAACGCTCATGTGTTTAGAAAGCGGGGCGCCAAAATCGTAGCAGGAATAGAAGATGCTGAAGCCATCGAGCTCGGAGATCACAGGGTTGTTGATTCTGGACCTTTCAAGCTAAGACCCTATGTGCCTTGTAAAGTAGATATAAGGGTCAAGGATGGTGATATTATTCAGACAGCAGAATTAAAGTTTGAAGTAATAAGCGTTCCAGGTCACACACCGGGTTCCACATTGTATAAACTCGTTATGCACGGCAAAACAGTATTTTTCACTGGAGATGCTTTGAAGGTAGGGGATGATTGCAAAGGCTCCGTGTTAGGATGGTCTGGTGGTGCTGGGTACAACCGTGAAAAGTATTTTGAGTCGATAAAGAAAATATCTCAGTTACATGCTGATGTTATCCTTCCCGCAGAATATCAGATATGTTTGGAAGATGGTTGGAAAATATTGCAGGATTCGTATCTGAGAGCTTTGCTTGAATGGAGGCAACCTGCAGAATACGATGATTAACGATGAAAAAAACCATATGCAACTCTTAATATTACCAAGATGGCTGCAAAACCAGCTTATAGTATCCTTTGGCTCCACCGTTCTTCTGTAGGATACGATCTATCGGGAGTGCAAGAGAGTTCAACTAGTGTAAAATAGAATTATCCGAGAGCTTTCCTTTTTTCTGAGTGTTTGTTTAGCTAGCTAGCATTGTTTTGATCCTTAATAGTTTGGTTTATGAATGGCCTCCTCTTACTTACCCATACACGATACACGGTTGTGTCTCCAAATTAGTATCTGGTTGATTGTTTTTGTTTGGGAGGTGTTGTTCGTCGAAGGTGTATCGTTGACTGTGTTTCTGGAAGCTGCGTGTAGGGCAATCGAGAGCCTGCCGGATGTTTTAGAGAGGAAGAGGGCTGGTCGGCCTTGCTTTGATTCCAGGAGCAGGATAGTAGCTGTGTTGGTGAAGGCTTGGTTGGACAGGAGCTACAGGGATGTGGAGGTTTATCTCCACGATAACAGAGAGACTTTAGCTCGATTCAACCTTAAGGTGCATGACCACAACACCCTATGGAGAACAGTGACGTTTCTCCCAGAGAAGTATCTGAAAGATTTGAACCGTGAGGTTGACTGGCTTCTGAAAAAGGGGATGAACGGATAGCTGCAGATGCGACAGGCTTCGGCACCCAAGACCTATGTGGGGTGGAGAGACCCTAGACCAAGGAGGTTGAAGCTTCGAGACTGGCTGAAGCTCCATGCTGCCGTGACCAGCATCCTCAAAGCCATCCCCAGCATGGAAGTGACAGACGGTGAAAAAAGCGACTCACCGCAGCTGAGGAGGCTGCTAGAAGCATTGCCTCTGGACCACGTAGAGGCCGTCGCTGCGGACAGCGCATACCTTTCAAGATAGAACTGCGACCTCATAGAATCTTTGGGGGCGAAACCGTACATCAAGCCGAAGAGGAACAGCACAGCGAGAAGCCACGGCTCCAAAGGCTGGAAAATATGATCCTAGACTACAGAGGAAATTCTGAAGAGTGGAAAAGAAAGTACCACATCAGATCCTCAGCTAATGACCAAAGTCATAGCGTACAACCTCAACGTACTCGCCAAAACAGCAATTTGGAGACAGAACCCCCCATACACATAAAGCTTATAAAGAAAAAGACAACATCAAAGATCGAGGAGTAAAGATGAAAAGAAGTCATAGATGTACTAGTATCATTGCGACTGCTATACTACTGTTCTCAATCGGTGCTTCAGTTTCTCTAGTACCTATCAATGCTCAGGTCGGAGCGCTTCCACGTGAAAAAACTCTCTACCTATTCATAGATGGCGGAAAGAAAAGCAGCCCATACCAATACAACCCATATGTAGCGGATTGGATTGGCTCCGCTGGTCACCATCAGCTAATGATTGAATTCATGTCCTATTTTTCTTTGTCCTATACTGCAGAATTCTCACTTTGGCTGGCGACAGACATTGAACCATCTTCCGACTTTAAGACATGGACTATAACGCTGAGGCAGGGGGTGAAATGGAACGATGGAGAGGATTTCAACGCGGAGGATGTGGCGTTTACCTATAACATGCTACTAACGCCTCACGAGCCGCCTCTATCCTACGAGTTCCCGGTGCAGGAGCAAATAGAAAGCGTTGAAGTTGTGGACGACTATACTGTCGACATCAACCTAAAGCAGCCAAATCCACGGTTTTACGCTAGTGAGCTTGTTGGAGCCCATGGTTGGAGCGGCTTGCCTATAGTTCCTGAGCATATTTGGAAAGACAAGGACCCTACAACATATGATGGCTCTGACAATGTGTGGACTGGACCCTACAAACTTATTAGCGCAGCAGAGACCGGAGACCGGTTTGTCTACGAAAGCGATGATAACTGGTGGGGAATCAAGGCATTAGGAATACGACCTGCTCCAAAATATGTCGTTTATGTATGGTATGCAACGGCTGAAGCCACATCTCTCCAGCTGCTCACAGATGATTTGGACTGGGGAGATTTGTCTGATAGGTATACATTTGAAAGTTTAAGAGACCAAAATCCTTTCATAAGGGCTTTCAACCGGACTTTGCCCTACGCATTCCCAACATGGGAAGACTTTAGATTGGCTATCAACTGCAAACGTTATCCATGGAATAACGCAGAGGTGAGGAAGGCCTTATCCTACTATATTGACCGAGGTGCGCTTAACGATATTAGCCAAGGAGGAATAGCACCTCCAGCTGCTGGGCCAGTAGGACCTTTAGTTAGGCAAGAGTTCAAGGATATCGAAGACGCCTTAGTCGCCAAATATGATGTTTTGGAGTACAACCCGAGCAAAGGTGATGAGATTCTCACAGGTTTAGGTTGGAGCAAGGGAACTGGCGGCATATGGGTTACCGAAAACGGAACGCGCGCAACCTTTGAACTATTCATATTCTTGGGATGGGGTACCTTCCTAGAATACTACGGCAGGCAGTTAGCTGACCAGTTGAGAGATGCTGGATTCGATGTTGTCGAGTTAGCCCTATCTGGAACCGCGATGATAGACGCGTGGGGTGGGTCGAGCTGGGACGGCTGTCCCGACTGGGCCGGCGGAGGCGCCTCAGACGAACCTTTCCCCCAGCTTGAATATTTGCACAGCAAATACATAGTACCCGAGGGAGAACCAGCTCCTGGAAACATTGAGAAATGGAGCAACTCCGCTTATGATGCCATAATTGATCAAATGGCGGTCATGAGCCCATATGATCCAGAATACCTGGAGTTGTACGAACAAGCCTTAGAGATTTACTACCAAGAGATGCCCGACATATCAACAATATTCTTGAACCAGATCATACCCTTTAGCACTAAATACTGGAAAGGTTGGGCCACAGCTGAGAACTACTACGTTACTCCGTTCCTCAACGCCTTTGCATGTTGTCATATAATATATCTGGAACTTTATCCAGTCGACATTCCAACTGTAACGGTATACTGGACTAGGAGCACTACCCAATTCAGATCGGAAGGAACCTTTAGAGCTGTAGACAAGTCATGGTACGGCCCATTCCAGGAAGGCGACGCCGCGATAATCCCTGTAGACGACGCTGAATTCTGGGTAGCGCAAGGGTACGCGTCATATTCACCAGTCACCCCAACTATACCCACAGAATTGTTAGAGACCATAGCTGAAGATGTATCAAGCCTAAAAGACTCAATTGAAGCAATGCCAACAGTTGATGTTGCAGGACTAGCAACACTACTATATGCTATAATCGGTCTACAAGTTATCGCAATAGTAGCTGTTATAGCGGCTGTAATGATGAAAAAATCCTAACACCCCACTACCCTTTTTTTCCGTTCTAACCAGCTTAGATTTATTGCGGTTATGGAAAAACATGATTTCAGGTAAACCATCCGAAAAAGACGCGTCTAAATTAGTCTTCGGTTCAATTGATCAAATCCATCAGGTTATTCAATTCTTTTAGATCTAATCGCTATGAAAAAAATCAGTCCCATGGATATCAAGATAGATATTAAAGTAATGTGAAGAGGTAGGGTTAGTGCAGCCGCTCTAATACGTATCCATACGAAACCGGTTGAAACAAGTAATTCAGTGTGTTGATAGAAAAACATGTTCAGAAGGAAGAGGATTAGAAAAGGAGAGATAATAGAAAACATTATCCCTTCAGCTAAGTACTTCCACGACTTCGCTTCATAAATTTCCCTGTTTACCCACCATGCAATGATTCCTCCGATGATACTACCGCAACTCGCAATCCAGAGGGAATAGTCGAGAAATTCAGGAAAAGCCCATTCAAAGATAAGGTAGCCAACGAAGAAGAAGAAAAAACTCAGAGATAGCGGAATTAAGAACCAAGCAACGGAAATTCTCTTAACAATATGCCCACAACAGTGATTCTCTGTTCGAACATCCACCTGCCTGCCGCAGAACGGGCATGCCTTGACTATTATCTTCCTATCCAAAAAAGAGGCGTAAATCTGCAATCCGTGTCCTAAGCCGTAGAAAACCATCAGCAAATGGAAGAGGGAGAAGTATCCTGAAGTTCCATAAGCAAACGATCCAATTACAGAAATAGCTAGACCAATCGCGATAAGCCAGAGATAACAGCTTATCAGAGTGAATGCCGCTATCCTGTCCAAATTCCTGACTCGGCTGATATTAACGAAAAAGGTCGCAACGACGCAAATGATTGACAGAACTACAAACCAAAACCATTCCTGGTTCCAAGATGGGGAAATTATTGACGTTGTAATAGAAAATGTTCCTTTGTGCTGTTCTGAATCCAGAATAATGTAGTATCTTCCGCCCAAATCTGCATTGAAGGAGGAAAAATTGTACGAACTCAGCCCATATTGATAAAGCTTGTAAAGGCTTCCTTCGGGTATTATCTCTTTGAATAATACGAAAACCCTGATTCTTGGGTTGAGAGCGCCATTGGGGCTCGGACTTAATAGAACTCTGTCATCTTTCCTTAAATCAATGTGAAAAGCGACTTGACCCCCCTCCAAAGGCAGAGACTTAGAGCTTACTTCGCTTAATGGTTCGCTGATATCTACATAGAATCTATAGAAGACAGTGCTGACTTGATGGTTTGATAGTAGAATCCGTATTTCACCTTCCTTGCCTACGTAGTAGACATATGACTGTGGCAACCATATTACATTGGTTCGTGTTTTATTCGCAACCCCTTCAATTTCTACTTTCAATTCAGCATTTTCAGTATCAATTAGCAAATAGAAAATCAATAAAGACTTTTCACAGCCTTTGATTACGTAAAGCTTAGAGCTGTCAGAGTGAAGTAGATCGTTGTATAGCACATCCTCTTCTAAGTAATCCATTGATTCTATTCCAGTGGTGTTTGTTTGAATTTTGGCTGAGGGAAAAGAGGATTTTCCATGTATGCATACAGGAACTAAAAGGTCATTGTTGATTACGTATAAGACAGCACTACTGAACAAAATAAGACAAGGAATTATCTTCAAACAGAATGTCGTTTTAGTGACACCGAATTCTTTACTTGAGAGGTTGTTCAACCTGCAGATTGACAATGTAACTCCTCTTGAGGAATATAAGATAATATGGATTGTAGATGTTTTGCTCCTCCCTATGAAGGCAATTGGGTGCCCAGCATAGGCAATTCCCCTACTTGCCTTAACCAGTCACAGGAAGATAAAGATATAATTGGAAATAAGAAGCGGATACATTATCCACCCCGTTTCATATTCCAGAGGTTCTCCATTCCGGGAGGAGGAAAATCTGGGTTTGATGCGTCATCTAGCACAATCAACCAGTCGCCCTTTCTTGGGGGACCAAATTTCCTAGACTTTTTCGTTGGGTATTCGCCAGCCGATGTTGCTTTGCCATCCGACGGATTGTACCACCATACCTTTACTCTGTTGCTGTTTATTTTAGATAGCTCAACCGTGATAGTGCGGCTTGTAGGCATGTATGCTATTACACAGCTACCGTCAGTTGTTTGAGCGGCACTCAGGTAGTCTAGGCCACGAAATTCGCCTAATCCTTCCGTTACTACTTCATGTTTTTGATCTGGAACGAGGTCATACCATTTACGTGAATTGAATAATTTTCCCCAATACATCATATTAATTGATCCCGAGTAATTTAAGGCATCTTGCCATCCATTATCGAATAGCCATATCGGACGGTTTCCGAATACGTGACCGAAAGCACCGCATAAGATCGCCCAATACGCTTGGCGCCTAATCTGTGCTTCAGATGCATTGTGCTCCCCTTCATATGTTGACTCTATCAGTATGAAGGGCACGGTGGGCGTGCGGTTGTAATCATAGAGCAACTTGCGGTGAACAATCGCATAGGTATAAGTAGTATTGAAGTCCAGCCATCCACCGCCAGAGTACTGGTCCATGGCCGAAGTCTCGGGGTGACAATGGGCGGTGAACAGATGGCGTTTATCATATTTCTTGATGCCTAATGCTATCATGTCGACATGTTCTAATGCTGGACCTGGGTTACGATCGCCTCCCATTAACCAGATGATATTATCAAAGTTCTTGTAGCGGTTGCCGACGTACCTACCATATTCAAGGCATCTATCAGGACCTGCTGCCAAGACTTCCTCAAACCAGCCGTCATCAGTTCCTTCATATCCTAGATAGATCGGAGCCAAGAGCACTTGTATACCATATTCAGCTGCTTTTTCTATGACCCAGTCTACGTGAGAGAAGTATTCCTCGTTTGGAGCCGAGAAATCTCCGGGTTTGGTGAATGGTTCCTTACCGTAAGCGTTCCTTGGCGGGTTTCTGCAGAACTTATGTTCTATGAGATTAACCATAAGTGTGTTGAAGCCTTTTCTATATCGGTTTTCGAGATATTGCTCAGCCTCTTCCTTCGTTAGAGCTACAATCAAGGACCAAGGAGCAGCACCTTGTAGAAGGAAGGGAATATCGTTTTGATCAACAAGATACCTTCTATTTTCGCCGACCTTGAGAGGGTATACAACATCCAACATTTTGTTTACCACATTTTATTTCTCTTTGTATGTGTCTCTTATATAAGGCAGGATCTTTTCTCCATAGAACTTTATGAACTTTGGTTCATCTGGGCTCGAGCTTGTAAAATATAAATGATTGAAACCAGTTTTCATGTACTCTTCTATTCCTTTGAGATGTTCCTCGGCTGTTGTGCCTATTATCCATGATTTCGCTATAGCTTCGTCTCCCACATACTCTCCGTGCGCCTCTATCTCCCTAGGATCATATATGTCATACTTGAAGAACACAGGTAACATGCAACCTGCCCAGAACCTACATGCTTTTAATGCTGCATCGTAATCTTCATCGTAGGATACCATGATCTCTGCTACTTTCTCTAATGAAGCCACTTCTTTCCCTGCTTTCTTGGCACCGTTCTCAAAAGCTCTGAAAAGATTCGCCCGATCTAGGGAATCCAGCAAAAGCCCGTCGGCATATCTGCCAGCCAATTCCGCAACTTTTGGTCCTCCAGCTGCAACATAGATCTTGATCGGTTTGTCGGGTTTTGTGTACAACTTGGCCTTCTTCAGTCTATAATATTCTCCTTCGAAGCTTACGAAATCTCCACTCCACAACCTTTTGATCACGATTACAGCTTCCTCAAGCATCTCCACACGTTGCTTTGGAGAGGGCCAAGCATAACCTAAAGGAGATTCGTTCAGTGCTTCTCCCGCACCAAGCCCAAGGAAAACTCTTTCCGGATACATATAAGCAAGCGTTGCGAAAGCTTGTGCTACGATCGCAGGGTGATATCTAAGGATAGGTGCGGTTACGGAAGTTCCTATCTTGATGTTTCTACTTCTTTCTGCCGCAGAAGCCATCCATACCCAGGCGAAGCCCCCAGCTGCATTAGTATGCGCCCACGGGTGGAAGTGATCACTTGTCCAAAGCGTCTCGAAACCATACTTGTCCGCCAAGACGGTGTGTGTAAGAAGCTTATCAGGCTGATATTGCTCATGGCAGGTTTTGTAGCCTAGAATCAAGGTCTTTCAAACACCTCCTAGCGGACTTTCAATAAATGTACAGCTATCTAGAAGAGCGTTTAGCATAAAAATCTATACCCCAACACAACCCACGCAGCAACACTGACACTACTTCTTTCCCTGCTGAGGTAACAGACGAAATCGATCGATCGATTCCTGGCACATCTACAAGATCTTCCTCATGTGGGCAATGTGATTCCTAATGGCCACCGGAAATCGGAAATAGGTCTTAACTACGGCTGAAGACGCTACCAGTTTCCCGCGACTTCCAACATGTGCAGCCAGTTTATGTCCAGACTGCGGAAAGCTGCCGATTCGATCCATAGAATACTCCGGTTATTCTATGAGCAGTCTGACCACTACTAAATGATATGGACGTCACAAAATGCATCTGCTGCTTTTAAGACATTTCCTCTTCAAGGATTTGCTTCAGACGTTGCATGAGTTCTGCAGCCAAAGCACCGTTAGCAATCCTATGGTCAAAGGAAAAGGTCACATGCATTGAAGCTTGCTCTGACCTCTCCTTCAACTATGACAGGCTTCTCGCTGATGGCACCTACTCCTAATATGGCGGTCTCCGGAGGATTGATTGTCAGCAAAAAGGATTTCACTCCGTACATGCCTAGGTTTGTTATCGAGCGCGCCAGAAGCTTAACCGCTGCTGCCATGTCGCAGAAATGCAGTGACCGGATAGTGCTAGATCCCGATA
>Ga0209636_10004035_pt1 | contig 15002 bp, 13 predicted proteins | sample DeeMarSWOR152_54_FD_187464 | JGI IMG/M metagenome (GOLD analysis project Ga0209636, IMG submission 187464) | Marine sediment microbial communities from White Oak River estuary, North Carolina - WOR-1-52-54 (SPAdes) (version 2) | ecosystem: Environmental > Aquatic > Marine > Intertidal zone >...
CGGGTCAGCGGCGAATACGATCTTCGCCCTTTCGAGAATGGGGTTCAATACGGCATTTATCGGTAAGGTGGGCAAGGGCGAGGATGGCGATTTCCTGGTCCATTCCTTAGAGGCGGGGAAGGTTGATACCCGCTGGATAAGGAGGGACGATAAAAGTGGCATTTGCCTGATAGTCCTGGACAAGTCTCAAGATCGATCCATTTTCCTGCAACCCAATGCCAACGATACCCTTTGCGCCGATGAGATCGATGGAGGGCTCTTTTCTCAGACCCGGCTTTTACATATAACTTCCTTTGGAGGGAAGTTACCCATGCAGGCCCAAAAAGTGGCAATCGAGTATCTCTCTCCCCACGGGAAAGTAAGCTTCGACCCGGGGGAGATATATTCCAGAAGGGGATCGAAGGAGATAGAGCCCTTCATAACGAGGTGTTCGGTGCTTTTCGTTACCGATAGGGAGGTAGCACTCCTTACATCGATGGATTATGAGCAAGGGTGTAGGAACCTATTGGATTGTGGTCCCGATGTTGTAGTTTGTAAAAGGGGAAAGGAAGGGTCCTATGTCTTATCCCGAGAAGAAGCCCTTAGGGTAGCCGCCGAGGAGGTTGAGGTCGTGGATAATACCGGGGCCGGCGATGTATATAATGCTGGATTCTTAGCGGGCATGATCCTGGGCAAACCCTTGGAGGATTGCGCCCTCTTCGCCACCAAAATTGCTGGTAAAAGCCTGACCGGATTTGGAAGGAATTGTTACCCAATAGAGGAGGATTTGATCGGTTTTTTTCACCCGATGGAGGAATAATGGAAGATGAATTATATCATTGGATGGTTTTCGACGGGGCGTGATGAGGCGGCAAGGGAGTTATTGCAGAGGGTTTATGAGAGCATCTCCAATGGGCTTATTCCGGGGAGGATTGGCTTTGTGTTTTGCAGTAGACGGCCCGGAGAGACCCTTGAGAGCGACCGGTTCATCGAACTGGCCAAGATGCTGGACATAAAGGTGATCTTCATCTCCAGTTCTGAATTTGATCCACACCTACGGTTGGCTTCACCGGGTATTTGGCGTACCAAATACCACGAGGAAGTGATGAACAGAGTGCAACAGTATAGAGCAGAGGTCATCGTATTGGCGGGTTACATGTTGATCGTCAGCCCGGAGATGTGCAGGCGCCATATTATGATTAACCTCCATCCCGCTCAGCCGGGTGGACCTAAGGGGACCTGGCAGGAGGTTATCTGGCAACTGATTCGATATAAGGCCTCCGAAACGGGGGTAATGATGCACCTGGTTACAGATGAATTAGATGAAGGGCCACCCATCACGTATTGCACCTTTCCCATTCGTGGTAAGGGTTTTGATCCCCTTTGGGATGATCTGGAAAGGAGGCTGATGAAAAAAAGCATGGCCGATGTAATCAAGGAAAAAGGGGAGGAGAATCCACTTTTCATGGAGATCCGTCGGCAGGGGGTGAGGAGAGAGGTTCCCCTGATGATTTTTACCTTAAAGGCCTTAGCCGAGGGAAAGCTAAGGGTTATGGAGGGGAAGGTAATAAACGAAAAGGGGGAAGAGGCTGGGTCGATTCTCCTGAATAATGAGATAGAAGGGTATTTGAAGGAAATGAAATCAGAATGATGTCAGGGAATGGATCGATGCGGCAGTGAATGATGAGGCACATTTTCTCATTCCTTCTCAATTGGAAGGGAATCGATGTAGGAGAGGATGTGAAAACGAGGCAATTTAATACCGATTGTGAGGGCCCCATCTCAAAGAATGATAATGCCATGGAACTTGCTGCCTCGTTTATCCCGGATGGAGGGCGGTTTTTCTCCCTGATCAGCAAATACGACGATTTTCTCGCCGACGTTGAAAAGATGCGCGGCTATAAGGCAGGAGATACCCTAAAGCTCATTTTGCCTTTCTTAAAGGCCCATGGATTGACCACCGCGGAGATGGTGAATTATTCCAGGAGGAACATCCTTTTGGTCCAGGGGGCGGTGGAGACATTGCAGTTTGTCAATCGATTGATGCCCTCCTTCATCGTCAGCACGAGCTATGAACCCTATCTGCAGGCCCTTTGTACCGTGGTTAGGTTTCCCATGGATCACGTCTACTGCACGAGGGTAAACATCGATGCGTATCTGCTGGGTAAAGGGGAGGAGGAACGCCTGAGGTCGTTTGCCTCCGAGATTGCCCGGATGAAGATGATCAACTGGGGAGACGGGGCCATGGGCATCGAGGATTTATCTGCTGAAGATCAGGGGACGGTGAGACGATTACACCACATCTTGTGGGAAGAGATCGCCGAAATGGAGATAGGAAGGGTTTTCAAGGAAGTGAACCCCGTAGGGGGAGTTGAGAAGGCCAATGCGATATTGGATAGTCTGAAGAGGACTGAAACTGGGCTTGCCGACGTGATCTATGTTGGGGATAGCATTACCGATGTCCAGGCCTTTAAGCTGGTAAGGGATGGTGGCGGAGTGGCTGTCTCCTTTAATGGGAATGGTTACGCTCTTCGATCGGCGGATATCTGCTGCATCTCCAATGATACCGTTGTGCTTTCGCTGTTGGCCTCATCCTTTTCTAAAGGGGGAAGGGATAGGGTATTGGCATTGGCCGAGAAGTGGAGCCGGTCCTCCATCGAAGAAAGAGGTGTGGAGGAAGAGCTAAAGATCCGCCTTCAATCCATTGCCGATGAGGACTTCCCCAGGATGAAACTCATCGCTGAATCCAATATCGGTCAGCTCATCGAGGAAAGCGAGGGATTCAGAAAGCAGGTGAGGGGAGTGGAGATTGGTTCCCTTGGATGAACCCGGAGGCCAGGAAATGTCGGAAAATCGGAATTTGATTTCGGGCATCGAATATTTCGATAAGGGGATGCTCGAAAGTGCAATACATGAATGGCAGAAGGCCCTTGAGTTGAACCCCCATCGAGCGGAGACTCACAATATCCTTGGCTTTGCGTACGAAAAGAAGGGCATGCTGGAAGAGGCCATCGCCGAGTACAAAAAGGCCATCGGCATTAATCCGAATTATGCCATGGCTCATATTAACCTGGGGTTGGCTTATGGCAAAAAAAGACAGTATGGAGATGGATTCATCGAGCTGATGAGGGCTTTAGCAAAGGGACCTAATCTGATAGAGGCCCACCATAGCGTGGCCATCGCGTATGTCAATGCCGGCAAATTTGAAAAGGCCATCTCCGAGTGGAAGAAGATCGTATCCCTCTTTCCAGGCATTGCGGGGGTTCATTTCAATCTTGGAACCGCTTACAGGAGGATAGGCCTCTACCATGAGGCTATCTCCGAATATAAGAAGGCGGTTCAGATCAAGCCCAACTATGCAAAAGCCCACAACAACCTGGCCATTCTCTATTCGACCATTGCTCATTATGATCTCGCGTGGAGGCATTTCAAGATTGCCGAAGCATTGCGATATCCGGTTCACCCAAACCTGAAGGGCCTCTTTAGGGGGATATTCAAAAAGACACCTCGACGCTAACCACTATCACGGGTCACCGAGTTCTCGCAATGGACGCATTCTCCTCATTTGACGAGGTTGGAGGGAAAGCCAATCTACCCCCTTTGGTCTGGGGCGAGGATAATGGACCGGGATAGATGTGGTAGGGGTAAGGATGAGATTTATCGATACGTCCTTTTCCTGCCAGGGGAGTTCTTCGAAGACCTGAAGGTCATCAACGACGGCAATGACCGGAGTTCCCTCCTCCGCTGAGCCGATCTCCCTTAAAATCATATACTCTAGATCGAAATATCCCGTTCCCTTTCCGATGCGATCTCCTTGGCGGCTGACGGCAACGGCACCCGTTACCAAGAGGTCGAAACGGCCGATTTCGCCCACTGTGGTTGCCAGTTTCCTCCCATATCGGATTACTCCAGTGCTGCTGACGGCTTTAGCCCATTGGGAGGGAGGTATTCGATTGCCAGGTATTTCATAGAACCCATCCCGAAGACCCGGTGTAGCCATGATCAACCTCTTTCGATCCTGGAGGAGATTGATCCTCACCTGAAGTTGGGGCCGATCGGGGGGCACCATAACGCTGAGGCTCTCTTTATAGAGGGTCGTTCGCCGTAGTCTTTCGGCGGCCTTATTCTGGCCAGGGAAGGGGGGAATCCTTCCATACGGATCCCCATAAAGACCCCCCTGGGCCATTCTCCTCCATACCTCCTCCCTTATCCCTTGTTTCTCCATCGGTCTTTCCTGAGGGGTAGGAGCATGGAATTCCTGGAAAAGTCGCTCTTCACTGCTCACAATAGTTTTTCGACTATCTTAACCATACCCTAAATACACCACAAGACCGCATGACTGCAGCACTGCAGAACCGTATATTTTCGCACTCAGAGCTCCTTTTCCAGATGTTTCGTGATTTCAAGAGACCCCGTTGACAAGCATAATGGATTTTACGTTAAAATAGTAGGTAAATAATAAAGACTACACGGATATTTTAGCCCTATGGGGAGAAGGAAGGAAAAAAAGAAGAAGGCTAAAAGCATTTCCTATACCGATGAGACCCTTCAGGCCGTACAAACCATCATCGATAGGATCAGCCTGTATCAAAGGCAGGAAGAGGATCCACAGCGTTCTTTTGAGTTTATATCACCATTTTTAGGAAAGTCGGTCGAATTGGATATGGCTATTACGGAGGGCTTGGCAAGGATCCCATCAAGGGCTACCGCGATGATCCTGATGGAGATGAAGGCTTCTTGCCGGAGTAAGGCCGTGCTCAAGGCCATCAAAAAATCTCTTTACCGGTTGAAACAGAAGGGAATATCCCTCGATGATACGAAGGAAGGGGAGAGGGGAGTCCCGGTGATTCGGCCCATTCCGAGCAGTCAACCCAAGGGCTTTATGAGTGGGATAGATTACTTGGGAAATCGTCTCATCATTCTGGCGCTTCCCAAGATTCCTAGAGGCCTCCATACCCTTGAGGCTCTGGTAAGTGATATTGAAGGCCTCGTGAATTTCCACCGGATTGAGATGACAAGGAAGACCTTTCATGCATTTTTAGGGAATTTGAGGGAGAGGGTTAAGTTCCCCATTGTGGAAATTCCACCGGCATATGGACGCTTCCTGTTGGAGGAGGCATATGCCCTCACCGAGAAAATGGAGAAGACCCCGCCACAGGATTTCCTTATGGCTAAAAAGGAGATCAGCGACATAGGGGATGAGATACATGGTCCTCTGGTCTACCAATTTCTGGATCAGGATGAGATTAAGGGGAATGATCGTTTCCTTGCCGACTCTAAGAACCTCCTTGCAAAGGAGGAAAGTATCAACTGGATGCTGGAACCAGAAGAGGTTGCGCCTTATGTGAAGGCCGTGACTGAAGCGGAGGAGAGCCGAATCTTACTCAATCCGACGCAAAAGGAAGAGTGGCTTCAGGGAATATATCAGCGGGCCCTCGGAGAACTCTTCCCCACCGAGCGCAGGCTCCTCTACAAGAGGAGGCTCGAGGAGATGGCGTACATCCTTTTCAAACTCAATCGAAGCGATGAAGCCAGGTGGTGCCTTGCAGCAGCCCTCGATTTGGAAAAGGAGATCAGCTCGTTTCGCCCCAACCCTTTTTTGCTCCAACTGGTGATTATATCCATGTACCGCGTCATGACGGAGAAACAGGAGAAAGCGAAGGCAGAACCCTCCTTAATCATAAGACCTTAAGGCTTCCAATCACGGTATGCTTCAGGTGCTGCGGTTATGTAGTGCTGGAGTGCTGCAGTTTGGGAGGACCTTGTTTACCATCTTCAGAGGACCAGAGATATGGATTTCATAACCACAGCGATTTTACCAGGATGGAATGGTTGAGGACTATTGCCACATTCCCTTTCGCTCTCTGAAAAGCATGCTTAACCATTCTCAAGTTCGCTTCACTGCTTCGTGAGGTGACCCTTTCGGGGGTATCAGGCTGGGGAGACTTGCATCTTCCCGCAGAATTTGGGTACTGCCGTATGCATGATGAATTTATGCTCAGGGAAAACGGTTATCTACAGAAACCCGGGGAAATCCATTTTTAGGGATTTTGGAATCGCTTGCCTCGGGTGAGGAGGAATTGAGCACGGGAAAGGTAATCCTAAGACGTCCGTAAGGGGAGGGGGGGAATCCTGTGAATTTGGCCATTGTCTCTTGTTTTTTCATTGTGATGATCTTGATTGGTGTCATGAGCTCCAGGCGGATCAGAGGAACCGAGAGCTTCTTCGTGGCCGATCGCAGGGGAAGTACCCTTTTAGTTACTGGATCCCTCATGGCAACCATTGTGGGAGGATCCAGCACCATCGGCATGGCCGGGCTGGGGTTTGAAAAGGGGCTCGTCGGCGCATGGTGGTTATTGGTAGGGGTGATAGGACTTGTGATCCTGGCCTTTTCCATGGCTCAACGGGTTCGGAGATATGCCTTTTATACCCTGCCTGAACTCCTGGGAGATCAGTACGACTCCAGCGTGAAATTGGTGGCCTCGGTCATTATAGCCATCGCATGGCTCGGTATCATCGCGGGTCAGATGGTTGCGGCGGGCAAGATCCTCAATGTCCTCATCCCGGGATACTTGGATTTGATGATCCTCCTCTCGGCCGTCGTCTTTATCATTTACACCCTATCAGGAGGGCAATATTCTATCCTTCGTACCGATGCCGTCCAGTCGGCCATCTTGCTCCTGGGTATTTTCGTCTGCCTCCCCCTGAGTATAGGAAAGGCGGGTGGCCTTGAATCATTACGGTTCAACCTAGGTGCCTCCTATTTCTCCTTCCCCATAAATACCTATGGCAATTGGACCTATGTGATCACGCTTTTGCTCATGGTTGGCTCCACCTATGTAGTGGGCCCCGATATCTATTCAAGGCTTTTTTGCGCGCGAAATGAGGGGGTGGCGAAGAATGCGACGGCCATTACAGCCCTGATCATGATCCCCTTGGCCTTCTCCATTACCCTTATCGGAATGTCGGCCAAGGCGATTGCCCCAGGGATTTCCCCCGAAGGGGCCTTTCCTATGGTGGTCAGAAATGTCCTCCCCATGGGGATCAACGCTCTGGTTATCGCAGGGCTGCTTTCTGCCGTGATGTCATCGGCGGATACGTGTCTGCTTACAACGAGCACGATTATCTCGGCCGACATTATAAAACCATGTGTGAAGGGTAGCATAAAAGATGAGCATCTCCTATTTATCTCCCGGGCATTCATCGTGCTGATTGGACTCCTTTCCCTGGGAATCGCCGTGAAGCTGAAAGGAGTTATTAAGGCGTTGCTCTTGGGCTATACCATTTATTCCTCCGGTTTGGTCTTGCCCGTGATTTTTGGGTTTTACGGGAAAGGCCTTCGCCTTCACCCCTTGGGGGCAATGGCCGCCATAATCGGGGGGGGAGGAATGGCCATTTTCGGTAAATGGATGGGATATTCATATTTCGGCCTGATGGGAATGGGCCTTTCCGGAATATTGCTGTTCGTGGTCAGCTGGATGGTTCGTTTCTTGGAAGGGGGTATAGATGATGATTAAAAAGGACATTCTGGCGCTATTGCTCTTGATAGTACTGATTTGTTTACCTTTGGGGGTCGGGTCCTCGGATGACGTGGTGGAAGAGGAGGTATACCTCTTGGTGAGGGAGCGGGAGCTTTTAGCCTTTTCGGCCGTGGGGAATCGTTGGGTGACTCAAAATCTCATCTCTGGTGAACGGATTCTCCAGAGCAAATACGGGGGACATGTGGCGGTAGTGGTTACAAACCTCCGGGTACTCGGATTCAGTGCTCTTGTCGACCGGTGGGATGAGGAGAAATTGGAAGTGGGCGAGTCGATGGTTACCGTAGAAGCCGAGGGCAATGTGGGGGCGGCCATAACTAACCTGAGGGCCTTCGGTTTCAGCGCGAAACTCGGCAGGTGGAGCGTTAAGCGATTTCACCTGAAATGAGAGAGGATCTGTTGGGTGGCCGGATGTATGAGAGGTTTCCATTGAAACTCAAGGGTGTTGATTCGCCCCCCGGCTTAAAGGGCTTGTTGAGCACGATGATATGCTATGAGAACCATGACCATAGAATGGGGATTAGACTGGGTTGGATGTGGGTTGTCCTTCTCGATATATGCCTTCGGAGACTTTTTCCTTCCGTTGCTTCAGCTTGTTTATGATGGGGTTGATCTTGATGGCCCAACTCAAGTTTTGGGCATTGGTGAAGATGCCCTGGGATAGGCCGACAAGCTCGTATTGTCCGTCGCGGATGGCGATGACCGGAGTTCCGCTGTCACCGGGGTTTACGCCATTGGAAATCATAAAGGCATTTTCAAACCGGGGCAAAATGGCGGCAATGGCCTCGGGGGCCATCATTGAACTGACAATCCCCTCCCTTACGTTGATCCCATAATTCATGGGATTTCCGATGACGTAGAGGAAGTTGCCCACCTGGAGTTCATCGCTATTGCCGATCTTATAGGGGAAGGAGTTAAGCTGGAGACCGCCCGGCACCTTGAAGATGGTAATATCGTCATCTTTGCCATTCACAACCCTCTCTAGGCTGATGCGGCTACCGTTGAGCTTGAGATAGGTATGTTCGCTCAATTTTTCCGCGGGCACGTCTATGCTTTGTATTCCCATGGGGGTGAGCATTTGCACCTGAAGGATATCTTGGGAGACGGCGTGGCTGACGGTGAGGATGTACCTGTCGAAGATCAAGACGCCGGCGCCTTCCAGTTCTTCGGTGATGACCTCTCCATCCTCCAGCTTGAATTCGGTATCGGTGTGGAGGAAATAGACGGAGTCAATAATCCTTTCGATCTCCATAACCCGTTGGTTGACCAGAATGGGATTATTATCGTACAACCCGTCTAACATCGGGGGCAGTACCGAATTGGTCTCATTCCACGGAGAGGGCGCGCATGCGGAAAACAGGAGAGATATCATAAAGAGGAGAAGGAACTTTCTCATGATTTTTCCCACTGAAATAGGAATCATGTAAAGTTTAAAACCTCGTTTATTTTTTAGCAAATACTATGCCATAATTTACTAATGATTTATAATATATTGAAATAACAGGATATTTTTATCTGAACCAATGAAAAGGTTAAAGGGTTTTTCGTCCTCGAATGTGAAAAGAATTCCTCACCCTCTGACAAATTTCGCTACCACCTCACACCGATATTGTGCAGTAGGTATCTACCGGACAATAGGGGTGTAAACTGGGGAAGAATCGAATAGAGGGTCTATTGTCCGCGTATCACATTCCCTTGAGCGAGCCTTTGAGGCTTCTTCAAAAGTCCATTCATTGAACAAAAGGGGATTGAGGCAACAGCCCGCAGGGGGATTTTTAGACCCTTTGATGGCAGTCCGAGAAAATGTTTGCCATCTTAAGGCTAAGATGTTAACATAAAAATTGTTTTTTAGGACGAAGATAATCTCTGTAAGGGAGTTGGGGGATGAATTGTGCCATTTGTGTGAGGAAGGCATGCGGCGAGGGGATGGATTGTACGGATATTCGGAGCGATGTGATTAATGTCTATAAGGATCGAAAAAACCGCAAGATGTTGAGGATAGCTTCCACAATCGAGACCAAGTTTCATATGAAGATGAATCGGCTCCAGGAACTCATTTTCTTTTGCAGGAAAATGGGTTACCGACATTTGGGTATCGCCTTTTGCATTGGTCTTGAAGAAGAGGTGAGAATCCTTTACGAAATACTCGAAAAGCGGTTTAAGATTTCCTCTGTTTGCTGTAAGGTTTGTGGGATCAATAGAAAGGCCTTTGACCTCCCCAACCTGAAGGAAGGCAAAGTTGAGGCAACGTGTAACCCCATCGCACAGGCCCGAATACTGAACCGAAATCGGACCGATTTAAACATCATCTTTGGTCTCTGTATGGGAAGCGATATCCTGTTTTCCAAATATTCGGATGCCCCGGTGACGACATTAGTGGTCAAAGATCGTGTCTTAGCCCACAACCCCATTAGCGCGATCTACTCGACCCATTAACGGAAGGACTTATGGAGGTTGTGAGAAAGAATTCGTTAGCAACATTACGGCTTAAAAGATGATTTGATGGAACCAATGCATTGAGCTATGGAGAAAAGACGCTTTCTTAAAAGAGATGGGGGCGTGATAGATTCCTTAATGGAGAATCCAAGGGTAAAAGGCTCGGGACTTTCCCCTGAGGAACTCAGCGAAGTTGTACGAGAGGTTCAAAACGAGATTACCTATGATGAGGTGAAGCGCCTGGTCGATGAGGTTGAAAACATTATCGAGATCAATCCCAATTTGAGCGAGATGGAAATATTGGAGCGTGCGGCAAAACATATCGTCGAATATTTGGGAGCAGCAGCAGCTTCCCTTAGAATTTTCGATCCCCTCAAGAGGGAGATGGTCTCCTTCGGCTCCTATCTCTACGACGGTGGAAGACGACAACAATCCATTCCCTTCGAGGACAGCATTGCAGGAGAAGTCGTGAGGAGGGGAAAGAGTTATCTTGTCCCGAATATCATGAAAGAGGCTATGTACAGGAATAAAGGGATCGTTCGTAATATGGGGATCCACTCCATGCTTGCCGTTCCGATGGATATTCCCCGGTTTACCATACGGGCATTGGATACCAAGGGCGTTATTCAGATCTATTATCAGGAGCAGGATAAGAAATTCACCTCCTTGGAGCGTAAGGTTGCGGAGGTCCTGGCGAGAAGAGTGACCTACGTTATAGCCCGAAAAAGGATCCTCTGCCTCCAGAGATTGAACGAGACCAAGGAGAAGATCGTCGAAAAGATTTACCTGAAATTGGGCAAAAGGGAGGGGATTCGATTACGGGATTTCTTTTCATTAATCATCCCCGAAATAGCCGATCTGGTAAAGATCCAAAGTTGTTCCCTGTTCTCCGTCAGGGGAAACCGTCGAGAAGTAGTCTTAGAGGCAGGTTATCCCGAGGAGAAAGGGTATCACGGTGTAGGGACGATCTTCGATGTAAGGGAAGAGCCCCATTTCGATGCCGTCATCAACCAGCAGCCCTTGGGCGAATATGAACATGAGGTTATTACGCCTTCCTATCTCCTGATTAAAGAACCCTTGAAAAGCCAATTGATCACCGAGGGGTTGAGGCATTTCACTCAGGTCCACAATATCCATTCCATTCTGTATATCCCCCTAAAGGTGGGTGACCTGGCAACCCACTTCATGGCTTTCGACGCGCTGGACCCTCATAAGAAGTTCGAGGAGGAAGAAGTAGAGATACTCACCTTCTTCGGCAAGGAAGTGATGAAGGCAGTTCGATTGGAGAGGTTACACGATATCCTTCACGACTTCCGAAACCCAGCCATCGCAACGGCCGGATTCGCCAAAAGGGTGAAACAAAAACTGGATAAAGGGGCATTTGAAACGAAAAGGGAGACGATAGATCGGGACTTGGACATATTGGTCAGGGAAACCTCGAGGATGCAAGAACTTGCCTTCAAAATCTTCGGGGAAGAAAAAGAAGAGCTTCTGAACGTCACGGCTGAATTGATCGAGCGGTTTGAGGTCAATGAGGTAGCCATTGCGGAACAGCAATTGGGAAATATCAACCTTGTGAGGGAGGAGTTGCAACCGGACCTCTTTGTCCTTGGCTGTTCCTTACATCTCGGAAGGATTTTCGATAATTTACTCAATAACGCAACCAACGCCATATCGAAAGAGGGGGGAGAGATCGCCATCCGTAGCGTTAAGCGGCGGAATTCAGCAGTGGTGGAGATCGCCAATACGGGTGAGATCCCAAGCGATGAGATTGCTCGGCTTTTAGATGGTGAAACTAAGGGAAGGGGTTTGGATATCACCAAACGGTTGGTCCAGTTGATGGGGGGGAGGCTCGAGATCGAAAGCCGTAACAATCGGACCACCTCTCGGATTATCTTGCCCTTGAAGATGCCGGGTGCTGTGGAGTAGTCGCCCGAGGGTTAAGGGCCGATGGGACTTTACCGGGATCATATGGATGCCAAGGATTCTTGTCGGAACCAGCGGATATAATTATCGGCATTGGTGGAATGGCGTATTCTATCCCAGCACCCTACCCCAGAAGGGATGGCTTGAGTTTTATAGCCGATTCTTTGATACGGTCGAACTGAACGTCTCCTTCTACCGCCTTCCAAATCGAAAGACCTTTGAGGGATGGTATCAAAGGACTCCCGAATGCTTCCTCTTCTCGGTTAAAGGAAGCCGATTCATTACCCATATCAAGCGACTTAAGGATTGCCGAGAACCCCTGGAGGCCTTTTTCGACCATGCCCAGGGGCTGAGGGAAAAGTTGAGCGTAATGCTTTGGCAACTTCCTCCCAAATTTACCTTAAACCTCGAGAGGGTACAGGAATTCTGCAGTCTCCTGAGAGACATTTCCGCTTCAAACCCCGTTCGACAAGTCTTCGAATTCAGGGATAAGAGCTGGTTCTGTCCGGAGCTCTATGGGCTTCTGGAGAAGCACAATTTTTGCCTTTGCCTGGCACATTCATCAGTACTTCCCTACGTGGAGAGGACGACGGCCGATTTCGTCTACATTCGATTTCACGGAGGCGAATCCCTTTATGGATCCAACTATTCCGAGGGGGAACTTCGCGACTGGTCGAAAAGAATCGGGGAATGGCTGAGAGAAGACCTGGACGTCTATAGCTATTTCAACAACGATGCCTTTGGGTTTGCCGTTAAAAACGCCTCGGCATTGAGGGAATTGTTGTGCTCAATCCCGCCTTCTTTGAGTAGGGAGAAGTGATGGATTGCAGGAGTCTTAGAACTGTCGCGGGAAGATCAAATTGAAGTGATTGATATAGCCGGTGCTGGAATTTCGGTACTCCAGTATCCATACGTGGATCAAGAGGGCGAAGCCATGAGGCTCTAACCGGATTTCCAAGGAAAGGGAGGGGTATGTAATGGACGATACCGCGGAAAGGTTGGATGAGGAGATTGACTTTCTGAAAAATTCGGAAATCTTTGGTCGGCTCTCCACAAAGGAACTCAAGATCATAGTGGATAGTGGCCGAATAAAAACCTATACGCCAGGTAGCACTATCTTCAGAATTGGGGATCCTTCCGATGCCATCTATGTGGTCAAATCGGGAGTAGTGGAGATCTGCCGTGCAAAGGGAGATCGGGATAAGATGGCGGTGGTAGCGTACCTGGGGGAGAGCGATCCCATTGGCGAGATGGCTATCATGACCGGGTCTCCGAGAGCTTCCCTGGCTCGGGTACCTCAGAGAGCCAAGATATTGAAGATCGAAAAGGGGACCTTTAAGGACCTTTTGAGTCAAATGCCGGAGTTATCCATTAGCCTGTTGGCGATTCTTTCGAAGCGTCTGGAGGATGGAATAAGAAAGCAACGGGTGGCAGCTCGCTATCAACACCTTTCGGGAAATTTGGAATATTTCGATCTTCCTACCATTATTCAAACATTGGCGACCTCCGAGAGGACGGGGACTTTTACCATCACCGACCAGTTGGAACAAGTCTTCGCAATGATCTATTTTGAAGCAGGGAAGATACTATTCGCCAAATTGGGCCATTTGAGGGGGGAAGACGCCTTCTACCAACTGTTCCAATCTCCCATCCAGGATGCCTTTACTTTCAAGGGTGGATTGCTCCCCCCCGTGGAGCTTGAGGAGGAAGTGGAGATCGGCACGACAACGATGGGCCTCTTGATGGAGGCAGCAAGGCAGCAGGACGAATTGAAGGTATTGAAGGCCACGTATACCGACCCCAACCGAGTCTTCCGTCCGCAATCGAAGAAACTTACATGGGATGATGAGGAAACTAAGGATTTGGCCAAAGAAATTTGGGGCCGTTTATATCAAGGCGAAACGATCAACCAGATGGTGAAGGAAATCCCTGCCTGCGAATATCGTATCTACAAGGTATTGTCCGTAATGCATGAGCAGAAATTGGCTGTGTAAGGGTTGATTGGAGGCCCCGCCCATACCAAGGAGATTATTTCAGCAGCGATTATCGAATTTCTCATGGTCTGGAGGAATTATCGTCATTTCCTTCACGGGAGCGGGGCTAAAGGCCGCGAAGGAGATCAATCATCTTCTCGGTAAGAAGACCACCAGACCGGATGGTGAGACTGTTCGGAGAGTCTCCGGATTAGGTATAGGGGTGTTCCATCCGTGGGGAACCAAAAAGGGCTGTGGACCCTCGTCGATAAGGATCTCTTAAATTTCCCCTTGATTTATGCTGCTGCGGGAACCCCTAACGCCATCTTTGCCGTTTCGCCGAGGGATTTGGTCAGGATAACGGAGACTGAGGTAGTCCAGATCAAAGAAGGGGTAGGGATTTCTTAAGCTGATGTGTTTCTTCCCTAACGTTTAAACTCCCTGCCGGATTACGAGCCGTTGTCCGGGATAGATCGTTTCCGCCTCTCGAATTCCATTTAATTGTAAGAGCCGGGAGATGCTGACATTATGTCGCCTTGCGATCTTGGTAAGGTTATCCCCTTTTTGCACCACATAGATAGCGGGGGTGGGATTGGTGCGGGCCACTTTCTGGAAATTTTCCTCAAAGGCATAGCTTTTCCCCTTGGGAATTTTAATCTGATAATGACCCCGGGGGAGATAGAGTCCACGGATTTGCGGGTTGAGTTCCTTTATGACCCTAAGATAGGTTTCAGAGGCTTGAGCGACGACTTTGAGGGAAAGGGTTCTTTTGATTGTGAGATCGACGATATCGTGGGGAATCGGGTCGTAATACTGATCTTTTTCCAAGGAGAATCCAAATTTTTCCGGCCTTGAGAGAATCAGTTTTGCTGCGATGGCCCGAAACAGGTATCGTTCCGTTTCATTGGGGAGCTCCAGGTAGTAATAGTTATTGATTATTTGCCCCTTCATCTCTGATCGGATGCGAGTCATCCCGAGGTTATATGCCGCCACGCTCAATGTCCAATTATCAAAGGATTGATTTAACCTTTTAAGGTACTGTATGGCTGCGTCCGTCGATTTATAGAAATCATAACGTTCATCTATTACACTATTGACTTGGAGACCCATCTTCCTTGCCGTGGATTTCATGAATTGCCACGGACCTGCC
>Ga0209636_10004037_pt1 | contig 15000 bp, 19 predicted proteins | sample DeeMarSWOR152_54_FD_187464 | JGI IMG/M metagenome (GOLD analysis project Ga0209636, IMG submission 187464) | Marine sediment microbial communities from White Oak River estuary, North Carolina - WOR-1-52-54 (SPAdes) (version 2) | ecosystem: Environmental > Aquatic > Marine > Intertidal zone >...
ATCGTATGCCAACTGTGCCTTGTCTACATCAGCCTCCGCCTGATTCTTAACCACCTCAAGATCCTCACGGGCACCAACAAAGGCCGCCTCCATATTCTGCACCTTTATCTGCTGGTCGATCTTTCCATCCAGTAACCCGCTGGCATCCAATTCAACCATCAGTTCTCCTTTCTTAACACGGGTCCCTTCCGGAATGAGGTATATAATGGAAGTTTTTCCTTCAACCTCGTTCTTAATAACCACCTGCTCTCGTGCCTTTATTGTTCCTGATTCGACCACGTTTATCCGCAGCGGCCCCCTCTTCACCGTGAAGGCCGCATGATCAACTTCGGGGCCAATATTCCCCTTTGATGCCGTGAGCCTTAACAGGTAAAATCCAATCAAACCAGCGAAGACGGCCATGACTGCGACCATGATCGACTTCTTCTTAAATAGCCCTTGCCTTTTATTTCTCTCCGACATTTTCAAAATCTCCTTTCTCAGGAGCATATTCCTGCCATAATCCCCTTTCATCAATTTGTAGCAATCCCGTGTCACGTTGGAATTCCAATTCAGCCACCCTGTAGGCCACAACCGCTGATGTCAAAGCATTTCTTGCGTTAATCAATGATTCCTGGGCTTCAAGTACATCACGGACTTGGGCGCGCCCGGCCTCATAGAAGAGTGAGGTGCTTTTTACCCGCTTTTCGGCAACATTTACGGCCCTGGCCTGGATTTTGAGACTCTCCCTCGCCTCTATCATTTCCCGGAGCCTATCGCGGATGGCGAGCTTGATTCCATCTTCCAGCCCCTGCACATCCCGAACGGCCCGCTCGAGTGAGATCAGACCGCTGCGATAGGCATTCTGTTCGGCAGTCCTTTCAAGGGGAAGGTCGATAGTGAGCAAGGCTGAATAGACGCCCTTGTCCGCGCGAAGTTTTACATTATCTAATTCGGCCGTTGTGATCGAACGTGACTCTCCGAGCGTAGCATTCCCGAGCAATGTCAGCTCCGCACCCAGTTGATCAGCTAACACAACGCATTTCCTTTGGGCGTCATACACTCGCCCCAGTGAAACCCGAAGGTCCAGACGGTTTTCCAAACCCAGCCGGATGGCCAAAGGGCCGTCTATTTCCAAGGGACCGGCATCTTCGCGACTGGGTTGGACCAATTCAATAGACTCATCTGCTGGGGGGATATCGCCTCTTGCATTCAATACCCCCTCATAGGCAATGTCGGGCATGAGCTTTGAAGCCCGAGCAACAAGCCGATCCAATTCGCTCTTATCCAGGTCAATCTCAGCATCTGGAGGCAACCCAAGGGACCTCTTAAAGGCATCCAGCCGGCTTTTATATAACTCCTGTGCAGATACCCAACGGTTACGTGCCCTCAACTCATTCTGAAGGGACTGGTCCACCTCAATCTCTGTTATCCGGCCCGCATTGGCCAACTGGCGCGAACGCCGTGTTGACGCGATGAGATTGCGATAGTTTTCCGCAGCGTTTTCCACCTCATTGAATCGCCTGAGCACATCGAGATAATCGCCGGCGGCACTGACCGCAAATGTTTTCTTAAATCTCTCAAACTCCCAGATAGCATAGATCACATTTCGTTCCGCTTGAGTCAGCGGTTCTGTCACGATATGCTTTCCAGAACCTCTCAATAAAGGAATGGCAATTGTCGCATCAACGACGAGGCCGAGGGAAGAAGAACGATCCTGAGTCAATAATTTTACCAGGTCGATGGCGAGTGCAGCGCTAAACTCTACGCCACTTTTCAGTTTCCTACTCCAGTCCACTGAACCGCTGGTTTCGATGCCAGTTACGGTGTCCTCCCCTTGCAAGTCAGTACTTATAAGACTGTCTACTAATCCTCCAAAAGTGCTTCGGAACTCGTTTCGTTCTAAGTCAAGGTCCAATGCAGCTCGAAAAATATCCTCTTTGCGCGTCTGGTATTCAAAGCTGTTGCGGGCACCTATCTGCAATGCCTCCAAGAGTGACAGCTTAAGTAGTTTGCCGGGCTCAAGGGATTTAATCTGGTCAGGGGATAGTGTGGCTTTCGGATACCCCTTTTCCGGCCAGTGTGCTATCGGTCTTAGCTTGTCGGTCCCCAAAGAGGCTTCACCAGCATGGGGGAGATTCTGCTGGATTAATAGACGGCGCCGAAGAATATCACTGGGCCGCTCGATAGTGAATGCCTCAGTTTTACCCAGAGCTTGTTTTTGTTTTTCCTGGATAATAGTCTTCCCAACTGCATCTGCTTTAAGGCGATAGTGTGAGGGCTGACACCCTACCTGTAAAAGCAGCATTGATACCAAACCAAAAAAGAGCTGAAAAATTCTCCCTTTTGTTTTCATAGGGACGCATGCCTTTGAAGTGTTCTTCTGAATTACCTGTTTTGAGTCAACACTCATGAGATATCTGACAAAACTCAAGCTACAGAGACCAACCTTATTTTCGTTTCTTTCCCGTAAACCACCTTCTGGACTATCTCGTGGAACCGTTCTCTTTGAGACCGAATGGTCTCTTCCCTCATCTCTCCAGATAAATGGGTCGGCTCAACTATCTCTCCAGCCGTCAGTCCCGCTTAACTTTCCAGACGGAAGTTCCTCGTACAACAATCCCCGTGTAGTATCCCGGATTACCATGGCGCAATAAAAACTCTTCCATTTTTCGTTGAGGCTCTTTTTCCGGGAATCAATGGACCTTACTTTAATACCCGTGAAGCAGGTGTCGTGTGACCTTATATAATCTAAGTCGTTTGGTTTTCGATACGGGTTACAAAAAATTGGATTTCGTAATATGCAGGTGTTCTCGCCCGGATTACGTCGGTGCAAAAGGGCAAAGGATCACGGTATCGAGCCTCCCGTGGGTGTGGGCGTTTTGATGACCGCATTTCGTCCGCTGCTATAGGTTGTTCTTGAATTGTTTTGGATCTTGGATCACGCCTTTTTTGTAACCTTTTCCCCATCACCTGCGACTAATACGAGTGAAGGGCCTGTTTTTGAATGATCCCACGAAAAAATTGTCCTGGAGGTGCAGAATGAAACCGAGCAAAACGCTAACGATGGTATTGGTCCTTGTGGTTATGTTAGTTGGGGCTGTTGCTACAACAGCCGGAGTCTTCCCAGGTCATCACCGGAGGGGAACCAGGGGATTCCGGCTTCCGGGACTGAAAACCTTCATAGAACTCAACCTCTCAGATTCCCAAAAGTCCCAGGTACTAAACATCCTCGAGAAATACCAGCGCGAAAGACAGAACACGTTGGATAGCTTACTGGAGGCGAGAAAACACCTTTCAACAGTCACTCATGCTGAAGAATTTAACGAGGATGATGTACGAAAGGCTTACCGGAAAGTATCTTCAATTGAGGAGGAAGTGTTCGTGTCAAGAGCAAAAATGATGGCGGAGCTCAGGGCAGTGCTGAATCCTGAACAAATCGAATTGTTGAGAGAGCAAAGAGCCCAAAGGATTCAGAAGATGAGGGACCGTTTGGAGACTTCGCTCCAAAATCGCCGCAAATAGAGTTCGGTTTCGGGGCAGGAGAGTTCTTTGGTCTCCTGCCCCTCCTAGCCAGACCCTGAGGTCACTGGGCTATCAGAAAAGAAAACACCGGGGAGGAGAAATATTCGTCCGAAAGAAAGGCACCTCGTCAACTGGGCTGTCGATGGGATGACTTGATCACCAGCGCACGGAATCGATTTCCAAGGGAAGGGGGAAGTCCGTGAAATCCGGATTTATGGTGGAAATCGGAAAGCATTTGATGTAGAAACATAGAAGCGGTCAGCAACCCCGCTTTTCCGCCAGATAAACGATCCGGGACCCGCGATGGACAATGGTTCGAGCAAGCCCAGTGATGCTGAAATCGTACGTCGAGTTATAGAGGGAGAGATCAATGCATTCGAGTCCTTACTGTTGAGGTACAAGGATCATGTCCTGGAAGTTGTAAAGAAGCATGTACCATACAATGAGGTGGAGGAGACGGCTCACGATGTGTTTGTAAGAGCATATCAATCGCTGTCGACCTTCAAGGGAAGGAGCAGTTTTAAACAATGGTTATCAGCCATTGCGGTACGAACTTGTTATGATTTTTGGAGAAAACGGTATAGATCCCGAGAGGTACCCATGAGTTCTCTTACCGAAGAACACCAGGAGTGGCTGGAGAGGGTTGTGTCAAATCGATCAGGCCAATCGTTCGATGATAAGGCTTCTCAAAGGGAAGCCAGAGAGCTGTTGGACTGGGCTCTGGATAGATTGTCACCTGGGGACAGAATGGTTTTGGAATTGGTCTACCTCGAAGGTCTATCGGGGAGGGAAGCCGCTGATCTTTTGGGTTGGACCGTGGCCAATGTAAAAGTCCGGTCATTGCGCGCTCGGAGAAGACTTCACAATCTACTTGCGTGATTGGTCGAAGCATGGAGGGGGGCGTCCGTGAAATCCCTTAAAAAGGATTATGCGAAACTGAAAGAGCTGCTCATCAGGGCTTATCATGAAAAAGAAAAGCCTGAAGTTGATGAGCTTTGGCAGGTGAGGGTAATGAGTCATGTCCGAAGCCTGGGTCCCATTAGTTCTCGCGAAAGGTACTTCATGCTCTTTGAGCAATCTGTCTGGCGTTTGGTTCCTGTAACTTGTCTCTTAATACTGGTATTGGCCGCTTTTTTAATCAAGCTTGATTTAATTCCGGACTATGAGATGGCGAAACTGTTTATCGATGACCCATTGGAATTCATTTTTGTGGAGTGGTTTGGGGTATAGCGGGGAAAGAATATGAATAGACTAAAAGTGTGGGCAGGCATAGTGCTTGTGTTTCTCCTTGGGGCGTTGGCTGGTTCCCTTGTAACAGGAATATATTTCAAGCATAGAATTGAACGGTTTGCTAAAGGGGGACGTCCTCCAATAACGATGGTATTAATGAAAAAGCTTTCTCATGAAATCGATCTGACAGAAACACAACGTGTTGAAATTGAGGAAATTCTCGGTCAATTGCAGGCCAAGTTGCTTGATTTAAGACGAAAACGTCGACCTGAGTTGGATAAACTCTTTGATCACAGTTTTGGATTAATACGGGAGAAGCTGAATAGCGAACAGAAAAAACGATTCAATGAAATACCAGAAGAACTCAGGAAACGACCGCCCTTTCGGAGAAGAAAACCCCGTGAGGGGAGTTAAGGTTTTCAGCATCAATCTACTTGTCTCTTGCACTCATTTCTCTCCATCCACCTTATTGTTCATCTTGAACTGACTACTTCTAACGAGATCGTCGAAAGCTTAAGATGTAGCTTTCTGGCTATTATTGTCTCCTGTAAAATTAAATACTTACAGGTCATGCTTGGCCACAAAATCGCAGATTCCAGGGTTTTTCGACAGTCTCAACTGAAATCTTGAAATCCACCTCAACGTGACAAATGCAAGATTCTAACGCAAGTCAACATTTTTAATCATCTTCTCACACAAGGATCCATCTTAATCATTTAGAAACGGCGGTGTTCAAATCGATTAATGTTGAATCCTCTTGAGGGCCTTTATACAGATCAATTCTCTTCATACGTGCTGGAATAGTTCCCGGTAGGATACTACCCGTATCGAATAGCTCAGTCGGCTCACAATGAAGAGTTCACTTCATGTGATCTCACCTGTTTGCAAAATTTTCCGCTCTATTGTTTGCTTTCTTCCTTTTTGATCGCTTTACCCATCTTTTCAAGGGCCTTTGCTGTTTCCTCACGGACTTTATTCACTCGCTCCGAGGTCTCTCTTTTCATCTTCTACACTTTTGCCCGGAGATCTTTGACTTGAACATTGAGGTCCGCCTGGCCCCCAGTCCGATTGAAGGCAACAATGGCTACAATGAGACCAACGATCGAGATAATCAAGGCAAGCGTTGCCCTGAAACCACCCTTCACGACCTTTTTCTCATCACTCATTTGACACCTCCTTATTGTGAAGAGCAGGTATAATGGGTCGTGAAATCTCCATTTGCTTCAGACTAACTCTCTTACGTTCTCCAATTTCCCATAGCAAGTGAGGCGATCGCCCACTTGAATCTTATTCTGGGCCTTTGGAACGGGAATAACCCCTTCATCTCTCTCAATAGAAAGAACCATGAGATCCCTCTCTTTAAAACCGGACTCACTTAGAGTCTGCCCAGCAACCTTGGACTCAGTTCCTATGAGGATTGTAGCAACTCCATATCCAATGGATCTTGAGCCCCAGGGCCATGACTCAAAACTCATGCTCTTTTTTATTTTACCAGGCGTAAAAAAGCTACTTAGCGGTCCTGTAACTACGTTCGGCTTTACCTCAAAACCGCATGATATAGTTCCATTCAGGTCTGGCCCAAAACCAGAAACACGGAATCACCCCAGGTACGCATTTCGAAAGACCCCCTTTTATAGCCATGGGAAGAAGCGGTACCTGGCACTCACGCTGGATTTGGCGTCAGGAATAATGAAGATCAAGACCTCCCATTCTCTCCCGAACGACAAACACCTCAATATCGAGCTGGTCCTGGGGCAGAAACCGTTTTGTCTCAAAGGGTGAATAATTTACGGTTGGTTCCTTTCCGATTGGGGGCATATCTCAGGAATCCAATTTATCGAGGTCTCGGAGCAGGACCGGAACTCACTGTAGAAATGCCTGGGCGCACTGAACAAGTAACTAGCGCCATATGCTACATTTTGCACCAGGGGAATTAAGAAAGTCTGAAATATTAGTAATTTCATCGGGAAACTTCGTCTTGCCCTCCCTTAACTCCCTCCAAAAGCTTCTCTACCTGATAGCCGGAGGCTTCCGACGCCTGTCGCAACGTATTCACTATTTCCCAGCAGGTGAGGACTTCTGCCGCTCGTCGATCTGCAGATGTTGGGCTGTAGGCAATGGTCGCCGCGATGAACATCCACCAGAGGATCTGCTCGAAGGCTTCCTTATTAAACCAGAGGGTTTCCCGGTAGCGATTGACCTGCAGGGCGCGTTGTACATCGCTGTCTCGGAGTAGCGACGACAGTATTTCATCCACCTCATCCGTGCTCCCTCTTTCGAACCAGTGCTGGTGTGCGGTGAGGAGCTTTATCATGGTGACCGCATAATCGGCCGCTCCCTCATCCAGGCCGAAATCCCGTAACACACCCGTTAGCATCCGGCCCAGCTGCCATTCATCGAGCCAGCTTCGGCTAACCTCCTCGAAGTCGACCTCAGCCACAGCTTTCCCGAGAACATGGACAAACAGCCACCCAAAGAGCACACCCCATGCTGCGGGGTCATCGGACAGATGTTTTCGCAGGTCCGCGCCGATCTCGCCCTCCATGAGTACGGGTAGCCGCAAGGCCACCTCCAATCGGTCGCGGATCTCCCGCGCAACCAGGGCATCATCCCCTTGCCCGCCGGTAAACTCCTTGATTGCACGTACTAGCACCTGGGCTTTCCCCTCCACTACGTCCAAAACCGCGTCGTCGGGTTGCGCGCGGACTTCGATCACCCGCTCATTCATCAACCGACGGAAAAGGTCTGCATTGACCAATTCCATGAGGGGACGGTGGACCGGTTGCAGGAGGATCTCCAGCCGTGCCGCCTCGACACTCGGCACGCCGCGTCCGTTCAGGTAGGCTGTAATGTGCTCGTAATGGCGCCACTCGTTATCGCAGATCTCACGGAAGTCGAGAAAGACATGGCACGTATATGCCCCCAGTTCGACGTAAAACCCATGCTCGCACAGCTCTTGACTGCTCCGGATGTACTCCAGCCCCGTCGCATTGTCACGAAAAATCGTAAAGTGGCCCTCATCTTGATGCAGCGCCAGGCCCTCACCCACCGTGTGCTGAATGATCCGCTTTGAGCCATCTGGATTCTTTGCTGCGAAGCCGACTGAGCTGCGGACCCATCCACGGGCCTCTGCGAATTTGTTGTGATAGACGACGAGAGCACGTTCATCTCCACAACGGTTCGAGTATGCGAACACGTCTTCGTTGACGGACCCCTCTGTCGTCCAAAAGTCGTAGAGGACGAAATTCCACACCTCGGCAAACAGGTGTCGCCGATGGAGTAAGGGAAAGATCTCACGTTCGTGTCGCTCCACGAGGTGGGGGTCAGGGAGTTCATCCCAGTATGCACGGCGATACTCCATGCCGTATTTCTCGGTAAGACCCTCGATCTGGCCGTGTCCGAACATTGGCAGTCCGGGCAGCGTGCCCATCATCGTGCAGATGCCGAAGTACTTGTCGTCCTTGCCGAACTGATCCACCGCGGTACGCTCGTCGGGGTTGTTCATGAAGTTCACGAAGCGCTTGAGGACCTCGGGTTCGAACTCCAGGGTATTCTTCATCACCCAGCGATATTTGGCATTATCCTCGTCACGGAGCATGTTCATGAAAGCGCTATTGTAGACGCGGTGCATGCCCAGCGTGCGCACGAAATAGCCTTCCATCAGCCAGAAGGCCTCTGCCAGCAAGAGCGTGTCCGGTACCTCCTGTGCCACGCGATCTACCACCTCTCGCCAAAATTCAACCGGCACGGCGTTATTAAAGCGCTCGCGGGTTAGGCCGTTTTCTGAGCGGGACGGTATAGCACCACCGGTACCCGGTTCGGGAAACCACAGGCGCTGATAATGCCTCTTGGTCAGCGTCATCGCCGCGTCGAAGCGAATAATGGGAAACTGTCGCGCCACATGGAGGATTGTCTGGATCACTGCCTCGCGCACCTCGGGGTTCAAGAAATTGAGCTGGGCGGTGTCGTTCCACGGCATGCTGGTCCCATCGTTGCCATGGTAGATGAACTTCTCGCTTCCTGTCGAGAAGTCCATCCGCTTGAACACCACAGCGGCATCGGAACATTCGTAGTAGTGGTCCTCAAGAAAGATTCCCACCCTATCGTCCCAGGAGAGGTTCGGCCCGCTGAAGCTGTAGGAGGGGAAGGGACTGTAGTCCAGGGCGACGAACCAATCCGGGTGCTCGATGACCCATTTGGAGTCGATGCCCATGTGATTGGGCACCATATCGCTGGCCAGACGGATGCCGCGTTGCCATGCCTTCCCCCTCAAGTTCTGCAGCGCTTCCGGTCCTCCCAGATCCCGGGCGATCTCATACCCGAAAAGCGAGTAGGCTGACGCCACCGCCTCCGGGTTCCCGCACATCTGCTTGATGCGCTGCGAGGCCGCACTGCGTTCCCACAGGCCGATAAGCCACAGGCCGGTGAACCCACGTTGGGCCACTGTATCTAATTCCTCATCGGGAATCTGGTCCAGCCGCGTGATGGAGCGCTGGTACTTCCGGGAAAGCTGATCTAGCCAGACATGGGTGTTTTTTGCCAAAAGTACTACCCTGGGCATCCAGTCCTTATCGGGGCTGAAACGTTCCGGTTCATCCAATTCCATATCGTAGACGGGTACCAGGGACGGACCAGGCCCGAAGAAGATGGGTTTATCCTCCTCCTTGATGAAATCCAGGCTGCTTAATAGACGATAGAAATACTTACCCAGGAGAGGCCCCCACCGCCTCAGGATCTGTTCCAATTGTCCGGATAGGGAGTGCGGCACGGTGTTGCCAGGACTGCGAAGCATGTCTATCAGGTTCTGGTTATCCGGGCCGAAAGGGGGCTGGCTGTCGAAAAAGGCGTGGAGCTCGGTGAAGAGATCGAGATAGGACGTCTCCTTTTCCAGCTCGGCGTCGTCCAAGAGCTCCAAATAGGGCGCAAAGGCCGGGTTCATGTTCTCAAGCCAGAGCATGAGGAGCTCTTCCAGTATGATTTGCCTATTCGGGACACCAGCCGTCTCGCCGCCAAGGTATTCCCGGGCAGTGATTTCCCCCCGATACACGGAGACGGGTGGAAATGAATCGGTGAACCTATGCAGAACCGCGTCGACCGCGTTTTGCCCGAGCTTACCGTCCAGCCACCCCAGTGCCTCTGCCATCGCTTCCGGGTTCACCTGATCCCGATATTGCCCAACGACGTAGTGAAGAATCTCGTCGATCAAGCCCATGGCGTTGATCTGTCCCGCCTTCACCGCCTGTTCGGGGAAGAGCACCAGATCACGCTTGGCATTCATTTTCTGTGTGAAGACCAGGGCAGCGCGAAAATTGGCGAGGATAACATTGCCATGTGTCGCAAAAAGGATCTGATCAAATTGATATAGGTCCCTCGCTTTACGGGAGATGTGAAACTCCCGCAAAGCGATGTCACGATAGATGTTCTTCAACACAACCCTCCTTCAAACAATGTAGATCCGTGTGACATCGTAATGTCCATGATTCATATCCAAGCCAGATGTTCCCCAAACCCGGGTTTGGCTGCGAATAGCGTTTCGTTCGTTTTCAGTTATTGAATAGCGGCCCGTATCACTCCTCTTTGAAGCGTGAAAGCCTGTAGACCACATAGGTGTCGGGACACGGTATACCGAAATACCCGCGCCCCTGTTCCCAGGGGATTTCCTCGGAGAATCGCATAGCCATTGCCGTCGGGTAAATTGCTGCGTATGCCCTTGCGCACACGCCACTGGGAGTTTTTCCACCCAGCGTAAAGACTTCTCCCATTTTGGCCTGCGATGAACCAGGACAAACGGATTCGTTATTGGAGATCTTCACGACTTCACATTTTATCCTGTAATCCGCCATTTCTCCGATCCTTTCGTAAAGGAATTTGGGATCGTGCTTATGAGGCCTTTAGGAGTATCCTTCGAAAACCGCCTACCATACAATGGAGGGAAAGTCAAACATCGCTCCCCCATCTTGAAATTAAGGTGGCTGATTGTTAAGTTTAATTGAGTGCCTTGAGACGGTCAAGAGTTCGGGATACTAACTATAACCCAACGTTACGATTGCTCGAAACGACCGAGATTAAAAAGGAGGGAAAAATGGCAGAACCAATTCGTATTTCCCCGGAAGAGGTCAGGAAAAAAGTAACTGCCGGCTCGGCACTGCTTGCCTGCGCATACGAAGATGACGAGAAGTGCAAGAGGGTTAATCTGGAAGACGCGATCTTCCTGACGGAATTCAGATCAAAGCTTCCTCGCTTGCCGAAGGATCAGGATCTCATCCTCTACTGTGCTTGAAACGGAGAAGCGACCGCTGTCGGTCAGGCGGCGAAATATGCGTAAGAAGGTTACGACAACGTAAAGGTCCTCGGTGGAGGAGTTGATGCCTGGAAAAATGCGGGGTACCCGCTCGTAACCTAATCATCCAACTCCATTGATAGGGAGAAACGTCCATGCCATATCTACCCATTGAAAACTATGGCATCATTGGAGACATGCGCACGGTTGCCCTAGTGGGGATGAATGGTTCAATCGACTGGTTCTGCTTTCCCCGCTTTGACTCTCCGAGCGTCTTCGCGGCCATCCTCGACCACAAAAAGGGGGGACACTTCAGGATTGCTCCCACCGACCCGGAGATCACCTGCAAGCAGTTCTACTGGCCGGAGACCAATATTCTGATCACACGTTTTTTCTCAGCGGACGGCGTTGGTTAGATCACGGACTACATGACAGCGCCGGAACCCGGCGGTGGAAAAGACCACAAACACCAACTGTTTCGCCGCGTCAACGTTGTCCGGGGGACAATGGGCTTCCGGATGCAATGCTTTCCCGCTTTCAACTACGGGCGCGATGACCATACAACGGAAATTAGCCTGGAGGGCGCCTCCTTTTACTCTCCGGGTCTCAGCCTGGGGCTCTCATCCAATTTCCTCCTGGAACAGGAGGGCAATGGGGCCGTCCGGGAGTTTAGCCTCCAAGAAGGACAAACCGCGATTTTCATTCTCCAAGAAATCGAACCGGATGCTGGCTGTGCCGCTTGTCTGACCGAACAGGAGGCGGTTGAAATTTTCACCAAGACGGTTGAATACTGACGACGCTGGATCTCGAAGTGCACGTATGCCGGCAGGTGGCGCGAAATGGTTCATCGATCTGCTCTGGTGCTCAAGCTGCTTACCTATGGACCGACGGGCGCGATCGTGGCAGCCCCCACAACCAGTCTTCCGGAGGCCGTGGGCGGGGAACGCAACTGGGACTACCGGTACACGTGGATTCGGGATGCGGCCTTCACAGTGTACGGGTTGCTTCGGATCGGTTTTACGGAGGAGGCCGCCCAATTCATGCAATGGTTGGAGGGATGCAGTCACGCGCTCAATCCGGACGGATCCTTGCAGATCATGTACGGAATCAAGGGAGAACAAACCCTTTCCAAGAAGGCCCTGGACCACCTCGAGGGGTATAAGGGTTCCCGTCCAGTTCGAATTGGAAACTCCGCGTACAATCAACTCCAGCTGGACATTTACGGCGAGTTGATGGATTCGGTGTACCTCTACAATAAGTACGGGACACCCATCTCATACGAGCTCTGGACCCACTTGCGGTATCTCGTCGACTGGGTGTGCGAGAACTCGCATAAGCGGGATGAGGGAATTTGGGAAGTTCGCGGTGGGCGGCAGCGCTTCGTCTACTCGAAGCTCATGTGCTGAGTCGCCCTCGACCGCGCCTTGCGCCTAGCGGACAGATGCTCGTTCCCCGCGGATCGGGACTGGTGGGTGAAGTGCCGAGACTAAATCTACGAGGAGATCATCGCCAAGGGATGGAGCTCGAAACGCCAAGCGCTCGTGCAGCACTATGGCAGCGAGTCCCTCGACGCCTCAAACTTGATGATGCCCTTGGTGTTCTTTCTCTCCCCGACGGATCCGAGAATGCTCAAGACATTGGACGCAGTAAACCAGTCACCCGAGAAGGGTGGGCTCGTCTCCAACAGTCTGGTATATCGTCACAATCCGAAGGAAACCGCGGATGGTGTAGGGGGAGAAGAGGGAACCTTTAACATCTGCACCGTCTGGCTTGTCGAGGCACTAACCAGGGCTGGGAAGGTCGATACTGTGCGGCTCGACGAGGCCCGACTCATGTTCGAACAGATGTTGGGCTACGCCAATCATCTGGGGCTGTATGCAGAGCAGACCGGTCACCGTGGAGAGGCCTTGGGGAATTTCCCCCAGGCGTTTACCCATCTGGCCTTGATCAGCGCCGCTTTCAATCTCGACAAAGCCCTTGGCCAAAAGGCCTAGCATGGGGACATTTCAATGGGTCTCCTGCTCGCGCAAAAGTAGGACGCGTATTTTTTGAAAGGACCGTTATAGCCCGGACCTATCGATCCAATAGAGCAGGGCTGTTACCCCGATGGCAACGGGAACGATTACCCACCAGGGATTCACCTTGAGCAATTGTGGCAATGTGAGCTCGCCAAAATAGCCCCTGTTGAAAATCCCCCTCTCCAATTTCGGGTACATTCCCAAAAAGAGCCCGACACCGATGAGCATCCCCGCAATACCTCCGAAAAGCGCGACGAGGGACCCCTGGCCAACGGCTCCGGCCATAGTGCCGGGACAATAACCAAGAAAACCGAATCCCACGCCGAAAATGAGCCCACCAACGACGGTGGAGCCGAGGGATCCAGGCTTTGAGTGTAACCAGGCCATGCCCAGACCTCGGAAAAAATACACTCCTATCATGCCCATTACCATCGCCGATAACATGATCTTGACAACGATAAAATCGCTCAGAAGGAGTTGCCCGATGATAACGTCATATTTTGTGGCGCCCCCCTTTTGCAGCAGAAACCCGAAAACGATGCCGATGACGGACCCAAGGCCGAGTTGAAGGCCCTTTCTCGTATGAAGTGTCGTGAGCATGTTCCGTCTCTCCTCAATCAACGTGTAAATACTTTGAAAATGACCATCGCCGTCGCAATGCCGCCAATGAAAAAGCACATAGCTGCAAGCCAGCTACCGACGTTCAGTTGAAGGGTTCCGCTGATGCCATGGCTGCTGGTACATCCCCCCGCCCACCTCGCTCCGATCCCCATCACGATTCCACCGATAAGTGTAACGATCCACCGAGTAAAAGGGGTTTCCCCAAAGGTTGCTGCCCATTTTGTCGGAACCCAGTCGCCCTGAAACTGTCCTGAAAGCTTGGCTGACAAAAACGCCCCGATGAATACCCCGAGGACGAGCATCCACTGTCAATCGACCGAAGGGCTAAACTTCTTGTATTATGATTTCTCCTGCACCTTAGATCCGCGGAACAGCTTCTCAATCATTCCGCTCGTGCGAGAAAAGGCCGTTGAGCATCCGAGTGGCCTGTCGGACAACAGAAATGCTGCCCAACTGAGAAGTCCAATTCCAATACCTGCAACATACGGAGACCATCGCTCCATCATGAGCCATTCCATATCCTTTTCCTCCTCTCGGAAGGACGGTAGATATCTAACCCGAGCTCCTCCGTCCCATTTATTGTTCGATCTTCTTCCCCAGGAAATGCGGCCCATGGGGTGAAACACACATAGGACACTCAGGGCCATAGCCGGCGGCGTTGTAACCAGTCATTCCTCCGGCTACGTTGAACACCTTCTTGAATCCGTGCTGTTTCAGGATGCTGGTGCTCAGGCTCGATCGATGTCCGGTGCTGCACACGAGAGCGGTAGGAATATCCGGGTCTAGTTCTTTGTATTTCGTCCTCAGATCGGGGGCCGGAATATTGAGGGCTCCTTCGATATGAAATCCCTCGTATTCCCGTGGCGCTCGCACATCAACGAGCATCATTTCACCTTCTCCGGAGCCCATCTTATGGAGTTCCTCCACGGAGAGCTGTTCAACGTGATCCGTTGGTAGGCCCGCCTTTGCCCATTCAAACATGCCGCCGCCGAGGTAGCCCACCACCTGGTCTAGCCCCACACGCCTCAGCCAGATGACAGCTTCTTCGGGTTCCGCACCGTCACCCGTTACCAGGAGAACGTTCGAATCGGGCGGCAGAACCCAACCGGCAAATGTGGCGAAGTTCCCGCCGAAGTCGATGTGATAAGATCCCGGAACATGCGGGCCGCCGAATGAATCATAGCTGCGCGTATCGAGCACGATGGTATTTCGGCCTTTTGCCCTCTCTTTGAAGGCTCTGGGATCCAACTCTTCCAGGGCGGGCAAATTACGTACCAGAGCGGGCCCCTTTCCGTTGATGGCGCTGCACCGGCTGAAATGATCCGGAGCTCCGGGCATATTCGTCGT
>Ga0209636_10004038_pt1 | contig 14999 bp, 10 predicted proteins | sample DeeMarSWOR152_54_FD_187464 | JGI IMG/M metagenome (GOLD analysis project Ga0209636, IMG submission 187464) | Marine sediment microbial communities from White Oak River estuary, North Carolina - WOR-1-52-54 (SPAdes) (version 2) | ecosystem: Environmental > Aquatic > Marine > Intertidal zone >...
ATTCGAGCTGTGAACAGAGGACCCTCCTTCGTCCGCCTCGATGGAGGCTGTGGGCTTGGACTCGTGGTGAGTCCCCGTGCTATGAAAGAAGCTATCGAGATAGCCTCCCGGTCAGGTGTGGGAGTTGCTGTCGTGTTCAACAGCGACCATTTTGGTGCGGCAGCCTATTACGCCATGATGGCGCTCGAGCACGATATGATTGGTGTGTCTATGACCAATGCCGCCCCTATCATGTCCATCTGGGGCGGAAGAAGTCGGTTCATAGGAAATAATCCAATCGCAGTGGCCGTTCCCTCCGGGAAGGAGCCTCCCATCGTGTTGGACATGGCGGTCAGCAAAGTGGCCGGCGGTAAGCTTCGCCTGGAAGAGAAGAGGGGAAAGAAGGTACCCCTTGACTGGCTTCTCGACAGGGATGGAAACCCTACAGACGATCCCAAAGAATTCGGTGAGGGTGGTACCCTTTTGCCGCTCGGCATCAAGGGTTATGGGCTGGGAGTAATCGTGGAGGTCCTTTGCGGGATCCTCTCGGGGGGAAGGATGCTCGATGAGATTCCCCTGTTCTTAGCGAACACCGCCAAACCAGTGGGGATATGCCACTTCATGATGGCCATTCACGTAGATGCATTCCTTCCCATTCGGGAATTCAAGAATCGGGTTGATCAATTGATCCAGAAAATTCACTCGGCTCCTCGGGCTCCAGGTGTCGATCAAATATACCTTCCCGGTGAAATCGAGCATCTCGAAGAACGGAAGAGGAAGACCGGGGGTATCCCACTTCCTCAAGCAGTGTATCAGGATCTTCTGGAGATCGGAAGAATATTGAACATCGATACTGAAGAATTGGAGTGACTGAAAGAGCGAGTTCTTGGGTTTCATACCCAGGGAGGTAGGTCTCAAGATTTAAGAGGATATTATGGAGAGCTCCTGATCGGTAACGCGCGGTTATCGCCTCCTGCAATACGGATGTAGTTCTTTATGTTTATCAGTTTGTCCTTGAACGTCTTGGTATAAACATCATCGCGCCCACGATAGTCCCACGCATAAACTCCCCCTACTCGATTCTGAATGTTCTCGACCTGTGCATACATATCCATCTGCCAGCCCTCGTCCATTTTCTTTAAAAAATGTGGAGGAACAAGAGGATCATTTGTAAAGTAGAGAAGCGCTAGGTTGTTTCTGACGTAGATCTCATACTCTTTTCCGTACAGATGCATGAAGATGAAATGAAAATAAGCCTTTGTCATCGGTAAAGAAGCAAGAAATTCCTTCGAACGTGGTGTGAAAAGGTCAATCGATGGATCGTATTTCCCTGCACCAAGCCATTCCAGGTATTTTTCATAAGCAGCCTCTGGAGTGGGTTGTGGAGAGAACTTCTGCCGAGTCTCTACAGGGATGATGGATCGGTTGTCAACTCTATTTCGTATCCTGAAAGGTACAGCCGCGGAGACACCAGCACCACCCGATAGATAGCCAGGGTGGCGAATGATTTCGATTACCCTGGGATCGAAGGTATTTCCCAATATTTGTTCACGAATGCGGAAATGGAGCATACGGATCAACAGGTTCAAGCCGATCGTCACATCACCGACCGCAAAGAAATCACGCGCATGGTCATGAACCAAGTACCCTACGAAGGCATCGGGAAAATACTCCTCCAACCCGTAACCAACCTCAACGCGCAATCTTTTTCCTGCGAGGTCGAAGAGCAATAAGACCCCTCGTTCTTCACGACCTTTTTTCCCGATGCCCAGCTCCTGTACCTTTTCGACGGCAAATTCTTCGATAGCCTTGTCTCCTGTGTTTTTCACAAATACTAGCCGGATATCGATGTCAGATTCGCGGAAAATCCATTTTGCATACTCCTCGAAGCTGCGAATGTCCTCCTTGTCGAGAATACCAGCTTCGTCGTAAACGCGACGCGGTTCTAAAAAATCGCCTACTATTCGCTTCACGAGGGAAAATTTCCAAATGGAGAAGATAACCACGCCGATGGCGACCGCCCGTAAGAATTTCAAGAGAGCAATGGTGAGTTTTCGGGATGGTGCCTTTTTCTTATTTGGCTTTTCCATGGGGATCAATGAATTCGGCTGGAAGTTGTGACCTATTGTACGTTAGATCGTATTAAAACTCAAATCTTGGCAAGAATTCCTGGAAACCTGTTGACGGTGATTTCCCTTGCTGCATGTAACCACCGCAAGAGAAGGGCCAATAGTTAACCGTTCCCTCCGTTCACTGGAAGGTGGGGAGTATTGGGGGCTAGCGCTATTGAGGGATAAGTCAAAAAAGGCGGGAAACTGCTTCGTTTCATAGAACATTTGAGAAATCACCTTCTATTTAAGAAACGTGATATTACGGAAACGCCTACGCTCACTCGTTCACTTTGTTGCGGTGAGACACAGTTAAGAGCCCGCTATGAGCGGGAAACGAACAAGGGGAAAATAGGCACCTTATTTCCCATATTCACTATCATTGGGTTTCCTATCTTTTGATGGACGAGTATTTTTTGTTGACAGGGAAAATCGTATAGGATATAGGATATACGTCTCTTCCTCATGGAGCATTGTCGATGGCTGTTGCTTTTAAAACAAAGAGCGAGGCTGTTTACGAAAGGTTGAGGCAGGATATTATTGATGGGAAATTAAAGCCCGGTGAAAGAATTGTAATGTCTGACCTATCCAAAGACTTTGGGTTCAGTGAAATACCCATTCGCGAAGCCGTAAGGAGACTTGAGAGCGAGGGTCTTCTCTATGTGACCCCTCATGTCGGACCGATCGTGAGCACAATTGATGAGGATGAGGTCACGGAGATTTACCTCATTAGGATAGAGCTGGAATCCCTCGCGGCAAAATTGGCAACTCCCCATTTAAGCGATACTGATCTAGATTTCCTTGACAAAAAGATTCAGGAGATGGAATCAGCTATTAGCCGGCAAAATTACGAGAAACTGGGCCCCTTGAATAAAGATTTCCATTTAAGAATTTATCGTGCAGCACCTCACCGCCTTCTTTATAAGCTCATCGTCGACCTATGGGAGAAAGTTCAGCGGACTCGGAGTGTGTTTGCCCTCGTTCCCGAAAGGGCCGTTGCTTCAGTAAAGGAGCACAGGGAAATCGCCAAAGCACTGAAGAGCAAGGATGCAGATTTAGTCGGAAAACTGGTGAAAGAACAAAAAAGGAATTCGATGAGGGCACTGGTGGACTACTTAGAGGAAAGGTGAAACCTTACAATGCAAGAATCTGGAGCTCGTTGAAATGGATGCTAGATGGTGTCTGGAATTTTTCTGAACCGGTTGAAAACAGTTAAAATCCATGACTCATCGATCGAGCGAGGAAAGGAGGTCAAAAACCATGGGAAAAGAGACAATGTGGATTCATGAGGATGGATGGTGGACGAGTGAGGTGAACTTCCTACCGGAAATAAGAAGGACCTTTTCCATCCCGGATAAGGTCGTTATTCATGACGCAACCCTGAGGGACGGGGAGCAGACTCCGGGCGTGGTGTTCAGAAAGGAAGAAAAGCTCGCCTTAGCGAAAGCGCTGGATTCAATAGGTGTGGACCGGATTGAGGCAGGAATGCCGGCGGTATCTGATGAAGATATGGAGGCTGTTAAGGAAATCGTTGAATTGAAATTAAACGCCAAAATTATGGTATTTTCCCGTGCATTGCCCGCCGACATTGATAAAGCGGTGGAATGCGGCGTGTGGGGGATTATTCTCGAAGTTCCAGGGGGAGCTCCAAGGTTGAAATACCAGTTCAACTGGAGCATAGATGAGGTCATTAAGAGAAGTGTAGATGCAATAAATTATGCCAAGGAGAAAGATTTGTATGTTTCTTATTTCCCTTACGACGGGACGCGGGCGGAAATTCCCGTTTTTAAGAAACTCTTGAGCGGAGTAACAACCAAATCCCGACCGGATTCGGTCGCCATTGTGGATACCACGGGGTGTGTTCTGCCAGAGGGCGTAAAATATTTGATGCGCGAGATTAAAAAAATTACCGATCTTCCGATAGAAATCCATACGCATAACGATTTAGGGCTCTCAGTCGCCAATTCTTTAGCTGCTGTGGAGGAAGGGGCTGAGGTTGTACACGCATGTATTAACGGACTTGGAGAGAGGTGCGGCAACACTCCCCTTGAAGAAATCGTCGTATGTCTTAAAACCCTGTTGGGAGTGGAGATGGGTGGAATACGATTCAACAAACTTTACGAGATATCCCAGCTGGTTCAGGAGCTTTCGGGGATTAAACCTGCGGCGAACAAGTCTCTCGTGGGGGACTTAACATTCACACGAGAGAGCGGTTTAGGCGTAGATGTATACAAAAAGGAGCCGAGGGTAGCCTTTTCAGTGCATCCGGCATTCGTAGGAAGGCAGTTTGAGATTGTACTTGGTAAAAAGAGTGGCCGTCCGTCGATAAAAACAAAACTCGAGGAATTGGGAATTGAGACAACGGATGAACAACTAGCAGAGCTCCTTACAAAGGTAAAGCAAAAAGGAATTGAGAAAAAGGGTATTCTTTCGGATGAGGAGTTCAATACTATCTTGAAAGACACATTAGAATAAAAGGTATACAATCATACGACCTGATGCCATTGGGAAAGGCTAAAGGAGTGTAAAATTGATTGAGAATGCGGATTTTCTGACCGGCTCTATCGATCTCCACATTCATGTTGGACCGGATTATATGCCCAGGTATGGGGACAGTGTGAGACTGGCAACTGAAGCCAGAAACCAAGGCATGAAAGCCATAGTAATAAAGCAACACCTTGCATCAACAGTGGCATCAGCGCATTTGGCGAACCAGATCATAGAGGGCATTCGGGTTTTTGGCGGCATATCATTGAATGAACCATCAGGAGGATTCAATCTCAGGAATGTACTCGCCGCAGTCAAATCGGGTGCCAAAATGATCTGGTTACCCACCGTTGATGCTGAGTACGCCATAAAAAAAGCTGAAAGTGGACATTGGATAAAGCATTACGTTCACGGATCCTCTTTTGGCTACCAGAGGGAGGGTTTGAACGTACTCACATCAAACAAGAAACTCAAGGATGAAGTCAAAGAAATAGTGAAGATCTGCAAAGAATCCGATGTTATTTTGGGTTCTGGACATCTCGGGCCTGAGGAATGTGTGGTTTTGGCTCATGAGAGCAAGAAGATGGGCTATGGGAAGTTAGAGATAACTCACCCGAATGCCTGGCTTGAAGATTTTGATTCAGGTGTACTCAAAGAACTTACGAAATTGGGGGCATGGTTTACGTTGTCATTTGGAGTATGCTCCACTCAAACGGGAAGGCAAGATATACGCGAGATTGCCAATGTTATTAAAGAGATTGGTGCTGAGCATTGCTGTTTGATCACTGATTATGGTCAAGTTACAAATCCGTCCCCCGTGGAAGGATATAGGGTTTTTTGCCAGCTTCTTTCGACCATAGGTGTCTCGAATGAAGAGTTGGACTTGATGACAAAGGTAAATCCGTCACGTCTTCTTTCAATCTGATCAAGAAAAAGGCTAAAAATTGATCAAGGAGCCAGTATGATACATAGAGGAGAAAACTAAAATGTTTGGTTGGATGGGGAAAATGGTGTGGGTCAATTTATCCACCAGAAATATTGCTATTATGCGAAGTTCTATATACAACAAACGCTTTATTGGAGGACGGGGAGTCGGCGATTGGATTTTATTTAACGAGGTAAAACCGGATACTTTACCGTTGGACCCCGGCAATTTAATGATATTTGGAACGGGTCCACTTACCGGCACGGCAGCTCCTTCTTCTGGGAGACTGAGCCTAGTTACAAAAAATGTTCTTTCTGGAGGGATAGTTTTCTCCAATGCTGGTGGACATTTTGCCCCCGAACTAAAGTACGCTGGTTTTGATCACATAATTATTTCCGGCAGAGCATCAAGTCCCGTATATTTATTTATTGATTATGGCAAGGTTGAGATAAAGGATGCATCTTTTATTTGGGGGAAAGATGTTTGGGACTCAGAAGACGCAATAAAAAGAGAATTAGAGGATAATCGGGTTCAAGTCCTCAGCATAGGTCCGGCTGGGGAAAACTTGGTTAAGAGTGCTTGTATTATTGTAAATAAAGGACGTGCTCTTGGGTTTGGTGGCTGTGGAGCCGTTATGGGCTCTAAGAATCTAAAGGCACTAGTAGTTCGTGGAAATAGATCTGTAAAAGTCGCTGATCCTTCCGGTTTTATAGAAGAGTGCCAAAAAAATTTAAGAAAAATAAATCGATCTATAGGAACCAAGTTTCTCCGGAAAGGTGGAACTATTAACAAGATAGGACCTCTTTTCCCACTACCTGTTAGAAATTATCAAGACGGTAATTGGGGCAAAAGAAGTTCAAAAGTTACAGAAATTGGTTTCAAAAAACTAGGTGAAAAGAGAAGGCTGGCCTGTTTTAACTGTCCCATAAATTGTAGCCATTATTACTCTATTGAAAAAGGACCATATGCAGGACTTAATTGCGAAGGCCTCCAAATTAATGCAGTTAGAGGCTTTGGTTCTAATTTAGACATACCAGACCCTGGCTTTATTCTCGAATGTAATGCTTTATGCAATAAGATGGGGTTACATGTCGATGAGGTTAGTGCTTCCTTAGGTTGGGCCTTTGAATGTTTTGAGAAAAAGATTTTAACAAAAAAAGACACAGATGGATTGGAACTCGAATGGGGCAGAAAAGAGGTAGTAATAGAGCTAATAAAAAAAATAGCGTATAGAGACGGCTTTGGAAATATACTTGCGGAGGGTGTGCAAAGAGCAGCCCAAATTGTAGGGGAAGACTCCAAGAAATATGCAATGTATATTAAGGGAACTGGGGTAAATGAGGGTAATATGCGGGCTAAAAAAGCATGGGCGCTTGGGATTGTCACAAGCACAAGGGGAGGAGGACATCTATGCGGTTCTCCTAATAGTGAGGGAGTAAAAAACGTCACACCCGAAATAGGTCAAAAGAGATATGGTGTTCCCACGGCTGGTGATTCTGTAACATATAGAGGGAAAGCCAAACTTGTCGTTTGGTTCGAAAAATACAAAGCCTTGGTGGATTCGTTAGGAATATGTTATTTCACCAGCTATTGGCAGAACAATTTATTGGGTCCAGAGGAATATGCTCGGTTTTTTTCTAAAGCAACTGGTAAATCATTTAATGCGGATGATCTCTTTAAGATAGGTCAGCAAATCCTAAATATTGAAAAAGCTTTTAATACCCTTCATACAGGATATAGCCGTAAGGATGATTTTCCACCCGATAGATTAATGAATGAACCGGTTAAGTCTGGACCATTTAAAGGTGAACGATTGGAAAAATCGTGTTGGAATGACTTGTTAGATAAATATTATACACTCCAAAGTTGGGATATGAAAACCGGGTGGCAAACTGACAAATGCCTCAGTGATTTAAGCCTAAATGAAGTAAGAGTAAAATTGGAAAAGGCAGGGAGGCTAATAATAAATGACTGAACGCAATTTTCGGGTAGGAAAATTTCTTAAAAACCACGAACGAAAATTGCTAATGAGCACATCTCGGTGTACAGGATGTAGGTCCTGTGAGCTAGCCTGTTCTTACCATCACCAGAAGGCTTTCGGTCCTTCCGATTCTAGTATTAGAATCTTTCGTAATGATAAAAATGGAGAAATAGAATATGTTCTTAAAGAGACCTGTGATCTCTGTCCAGACAAAAATATACCTTTCTGCATTAGTGTTTGTACTCGGAGAGCTTTGCGTATTCAATAATAACCATACAGGAGCTGAAAGGTCCATTCGAATCGGGCAAAACAGACAGTTTGAAGGAAAATCCCGTCCAGGGACATTCCGGAAATTTGTCCGATTCTGATCAAGGTTCCTGATCTCTCCATCTTGTTTGGTGCCAAAGTGATTGGCGAATCCGGTTTGCTCTCAGGCGCACTCGTCATCATCAACGCTATCTCGGATGCACCGGGGGCGAATCTGATCTATCTGCTGCGAAGAAAAAGGAAATCTGCGGGGCCATTCGAAACTCAATGGCGTATGGTCCCGCTGCATTGAGGGGAGATATCGGATGAATATCTTCCCTCGGATCTATTAACCCTAATTTCAGGAGGTGAACTATGAAATGCAAAGGTTTACTGGTAACTGTTGGCGTTCTGGCTTTGGCGGCGTTCCTGCTTTTGCCCGCCACGGGTAATGCCGCGCGCAAACGCATGACCATCGGCACGGCCAGCATCGGTGGGGCCTACTATCCCGTGGGGACCGGGATTGCCTCACTCGTCAACAAGTATGTGCCTGAAGTTGAGGTCAGGGTCGAGGTGACGGGAGGTTCGATTGAAAACCCCAGATTGGTGGGGTCTGGCGAGACCGATATGGGAATTACCAACACCAGCACCGGCTACTTCGCCTCCAAGGGAACGAAGCCCTATACCAAGGTTCTCCCCATCCGGGCAATCGCGCTCATGTACCCCAGCACTTTCCACATGGCTACGCGGGAAGATTACAAATACCGCACGCTTCAGGACCTCAAGGGCCACAAGGTAGCGGTGGGGCCTGCGGGCGGCTCAGGACCGATCATCCTTCAGAGAATCATGCCCATTATGGGTATGGACTACAAGGATCTTAAACCAAACTATATCGGTTACAAAGATAGCTGCCTGGCTCTCCAGGATGGCAACGTGGACGCCGTTTTCATCTTGGCAGGTGCTCCAACGTCCTCTGTCCTCGAGCTATCGACTCGCACACCCGTCCGGTTCCTCAAGGTGGAGGAAAAGGTTATTGCGGAGTTCGTTAAGAAGTATCCTTTCTATATGCGGGTTGAAATTCCCAAGAGCTATTACAAGACGAAAGAAGATGCGGTAAGTGTTGGTGTGGGGAATCTCCTCATTGTGAGCAAGGAAATGAGCGATGATCTCGCTTACAAGATCACGGCTGCCCTGTATGGCCATATCGACGAATTCCGGAAGGTGCATCCGGCAACCAAGGTGGTCGATCTGAAACTCGCCCCCAAGGCCGTTATTCCTCTCCATCCAGGGGCCGCGCGGTATTACCGAGAGAAGGGAGTCCTGAAATAAGGAGGGATTTCAAGAACGGTGGAAGCGACTTCGTTACCCAGTCGGGAAGCTGATCAGTTCGCCCCCAATTCCGAGGGAGAAGGAACGGGGGCGGACCCCTCCTCCCTTTCGGGTTTTTGGCGGTGGGTGGTGCTGGTCGTTGGGGTTTCTGTCTCCCTGTTCCAGCTCTACACGGGGGGCTTTGGAATTTTTTCTTCCATGACCCAGCGCTCAGTGCATTGGACCTTCATGAGCGTTCTCGCCTTCCTCCTCTATCGGAGCCGGAAAAAATCAGAACGGAAAACACCTACGATCATGGACGTCATTCTCATCGCCCTAGCTCTCGCAACCGGCCTTTATATCCTCTTCAACTGGGAAGCTGTGATTGAACGGACAGGAATGCCGATTGAGAGGGATATCTATTTCGGTGTCCTCATGGTGGTGGTCGTGCTCGAGGCCACGCGGCGCGCGGTAGGCAGTGCCCTGGCCTATACGGCAGTCGCTTTTCTTCTCTACGCCTACTTCGGTCCCTGGATGCCCGGGATCTTTGCCCACAAAGGGTACAGTGTTGAGCGGATCATCAGTGTGATGTATACCTCCACCGAAGGAATCTTCGGGATCCCGATCGCAGTTTCCTCTACGTATATTGTCCTCTTCGTCCTTTTCGGGGCGTTCCTGAGCAAATGCGGGGGCGGCAGGTTCTTTATTGACTTCGCCTTCTCTCTGACAGGACGCGCGCGAGGAGGCCCGGCCAAGGCGGCGGTGATCAGCAGCGCCTTTATGGGGACGATGTCGGGAGCGGCGGTTGCTAATGTCGTGACTACGGGGACATTCACCATCCCTCTGATGAAAAAAAGTGGGTACCCCGCCACGGTGGCTGGGGCGATCGAAGCCGTCGCCTCTACCGGCGGTCAGATTATGCCCCCCATCATGGGGGCCGCTGCCTTTATTATGGCCGAATTTACTGAGATCCCCTACATCACCATCGCCACGGCGGCCCTCATCCCGGCCCTTCTGTACTTCTTCGCCATCTACCTGATGGTGGATTCGCAGGCCCGAAAACAGGGGCTCAAGGGGCTTCCCCGTGAGGAGTTGCCGCGTGTGGGTGCCACGTTGGCTTGGGGCGGGCATCTTTTTGTCCCGCTTATCGTTCTTATTGTGATGCTCGTATGGGCCTATTCCCCGATGAAAAGCGTATTCTGGGGAATCGTTCTCATCGTGGTGATGGGGATGGTGCGCAAGACTACTCGGGTCAGCCCCTGGAAGCTCATTGAGGCCTTGGAGTACGGGGCCCGCAACGCGGTCACCATTGCGGCCGCCTGCGCCTCGGCGGGAATCATCGTTGGCGTCATCGCCCTGACCGGCCTCGGCTTGAAATTTTCCGACAGCCTCGTTTCCCTCTCCGGCGGGAACATCTTTTTTGCACTTTTCTTCTCGATGATCGCAAGTCTCATTCTAGGATGCGGCATGCCCACCACGGCCGCTTATGTCGTTCTGGCCTCCCTGGCGGCGCCCGTTCTAATCCGTCTCGGCGTTCCCGTCCTTGCGGCCCACTTATTCATCTTCTATTTCGGGTGCGTCTCGACCATAACCCCTCCAGTGGCCCTTAGCAGCTACGCTGGCGCGGGCCTCGCCGGGGCCGATGCCACAAAGGTTGGTAATACGGCCTTCAAGTTCGGGCTGGTAGCTTACATCGTGCCTTACATGGTGGTTTACGGCCCATCGCTCCTGATGCAGGGGGGTCCGGTAAAGATCCTGACCAGTGTCGCCACCGCCTGCCTGGGGGTTATCGCCTTCACTGCCGGCCTTCAGGGATACTTGCGACGTGCGTGTTCCTGGTGGGAACGGTTACTACTCGTGGCAGCGGGCCTCTGCCTCCTCTTCCCTGGGTTAAGAACGGATCTCGGCGGCGTCCTGATGCTATTGGGCATTTGGGGTTACCAAAGGTTTATCCCCAGGGGCGCCTCTGTGCATTCTGCGTGAGCTGGTGAAGGCGGGCTGTTTCAAATCCTCAAAAGTTCTGAGCCCTCTGAAAACTCACTTCCCTATCCACTTGAGAAGGGTTGCACAACCGCAAAATAAGTCATGCGGATAAGAGGATGTCCGCGAAATTGAGACTTACCTTATTATTCGTTTAGTGCTGTCGAAAAGGCATGCTGCGGAACTCGATTAGGTCTTCCAGTGGCAATAAGCACATTCGTGGAGGGGGACTCCAAAGAGGGATATTGCGCTCCTTTGGGTATTCCCTCATTTTCATTCATCTGTTGGGGGGGTCAGTCGCAGTGTCAATAGCATAGCAATAACGATAGTCCCCGTGAAGAAGAGCCATACCGGGTGATAACTTCCCCATTTGTCAAATGCCCACCCGGCAGCAGAGGGGCCAATAACACCCCCCATTGCTGCCATGCCAAGGATTATCCCAAGTAATCTTCCGAAGGAGGCCGCGCCAAAGTACTCCCTCACAAGAGCACCCCTTAAAGATACAACTCCTCCCCACGCCGGAGGAAGAAGGAAAAAAAAGGGGAAAAGAGGCCATTTACAGTGAAGATAGGAGAAGGCAAGAGTGCCCATGCCGAAGAGGCAGTATACCATGGCCAGGACATATCTTTTGTCGAAAATATCGCTCAGCCAACCAAAACCAACCCTTCCAACTATGCTCAGCAAGGGAATAGATGTTGCCACGAATGCGGCCCTTGACCGTGACATGCCGATGCTGCTCAGGTAAGGCATGATGTGTGTGATGACTGCCATGCTGGTCATCACCCGCATCGCATCTGCGACACCTATCTTCCAGAAGTTTTGATTTTTCAGCGCTTCTTTTAAGGTAGCTTCTTCTATCCGTTCGCCTCCATGACCGGATATCGCCCCCGTTGGGATCTCTCCATCAGGCAGTAAGCCGTAAGGTTCTGGCCTGTGGCGTATGATAAGTGAGAACGGAATTCCCAGCATCCAGACTCCCAACCCAAGGATCATCAGCGTGGTTCGCCAGCCATGTACATCAATGAGCCAGACAATAAGCGGGATAAGTATGCCACCGGCTCCGAATCCACAGGCCACAATCCCCATTGCCTTTCCCACATTCTTCCTGAACCAATGGGCTACCGCTGTCATCAGCACGGTCGAAGTACATCCGCTCCTTCCTAACGTGAGGAGGATAAAAGACCCATAAAACATAACGAGAGAGTTGGTCTGGCTGAGAAGGATGAGAGAGAAGCCCACGATCACTACCCCGGAGAAAGCCAACTTTCTTGAGCCGAAACGGTCAACGAGAAATCCCATGATAGGAGCGAGAATCCCCATTTCCAAACCACGGAGGGAAAAGGCGATTGAAACCTGGGTGTAGCTCCACCTGAATTCCTGGACGATGGGCTCAAAAAATGCGGTAAATCCGAAGGATAAGCCACCGCCGACAAGGAAACCGCTCAGAAAGCAAGCAAGTACTACCCACCAGCCGTAAAAAATGCGCGCCATGGATTTTTGATCACCATGATATTTTGGAAAAAGCCCTGGGCTAGATCGAACGGATTCCCTTTTTTCAGCTCTAAACCAAAAAACCTGCTGAGGCACCTTTTATAACGTTCAGCATTCAGTATGTCAAGAATGCCATGACCCACGAAATGGGGAGAAAAAGGGTTCTGCTAATCAGCCGCAATGCTGCCTCTTAACCATCTCGTTTAAAGTTGCTCTTATGTCTACTACCAGAACGAGGAGACGGGATTACTCCATCCTAAGAATCGACCTTTCGAGATCACGACAGGGCAGGGCCATTGAAAACCCTGGTTTTCTCTTGTACATCTTCTCTTAGTCTGTTACCATAGGGCAGAGCCAACGAAGGACATTTATCGCCGGGGGAGGAGATTCTTATGAGGAAGGTAATAAAGGTAATATTGGTAGCCGTTCTCATGATGCATACTTTTGCACTGCTGGTTGGGGGATCATTTGCCGCGGATTTCTGTGTGAGTTCTGCCGCGGAACTTCAGGATGCCTTGACAACGGCAGCTTCGAATGGGGAAGCGGACGTCATTATGGTCCAGCAGGGGATCTACCCGGGGAACTTCACATACAACTCGGCTGAGGGGTATAGCATCACTCTCCTTGGCGGGTACAGTAGAGGCTGTTCCAGCAGGGTGGTCGATCCCTCGAGTACCATGCTCGATGGGAGTGGTTCCGGCAGGGTGTTTGATCTCTATGATGACAACGGAGGCGATATAATCGTGGATGGCTTTACTATCCGAAATGGTGACACCGCTGGTCGCGGCGCTGGGATTTATGCCAAATCCTATTCCTCATCTGATGCCTCCGGGGACATCATCATCAGAAACAATCTCATCACGGGAAACATCTCAGAAGACGATGGTGGCGGGATATGGGCCAACTCAATTTCATCCTGGGGGACGGCGGGGAGCATCATTCTCATGGACAATACCATCAGGGAGAACGCCGCAGCTATCATTGGGAGCGGAGTGTATGCCTGGTCCTATTCTACGTATAACACCTCTGGAAACGTCATCCTGAGGAATAACACCATCATCGATAACCGTGTTTCCTGGAGAGCCGGTGGACTGTATGCTGAGGCTAACGGCCAATCCGAATCAGGAGATGTCATCCTCACCAACAACATTATCGCGGGAAACGAGACGCTTCAGGAGGGCGGAGGAGTCTATGCCTCAGCCGGATCGCTATCGGGCCTGATCTTCACGAACAACACCATCACGGGAAACACCGCGTACCATGGCGGCGGAATTTATCTCACCACCTTTGATAGTATCATTTACGTTTTCAATAACATCATCTGGGGCAATACAGCGTCGGTAGGAAGCGATATCAGGATTTCCGGAAGCCTCAACGCTGCTTATGGCTACAACAATGATTATTCGGGGATGGATGGAAGCTGGGATATTTCCGGGGGCAACATCGATGTGGATCCCCTCTTCGAGGATCCGGCTGCGGGGGACTATCACCTCCAGGCATTGTCACCGTGTATCGATGCGGGCACAAACGGGGCGCCCGAGCTCCCAACCGTGGATTTTGAAGGTGATCCGAGGATGATCGATGGTGATGAGAATGGGAGTACAATAACGGATATGGGCGCCGATGAGTACGTGAAAATCGGATTGGCGTGGATAGCCTCCGCGGTGGGAGGTCCTGACCGATCGGGCGCTTACAGGGTAAACGGCAACATCGCCATCAAGAACCGCGGTACCGAACGAGTCCCCAAGGGAGAGCTTAGGGTCTACGTATCCGATGACGAGAACCTTGACCCTGGTGACGCGCGGATAAGCAAGGTACCCGTTGCTGCGATGAACCCAGGTGGCAAGACCATGAAGAAGTTTTTGGGAAAGGGCAACTTTCCGACCTATTTGCCGGTCCTCTATCTCATAGCGGGTTTTGAGGCGGAGGGAGAATCAGCCATACCAAAGCCAGAGGTCCTCGAAGCAGGTGTCGATCTCACGGGCGAATGGGATTCCCTGACGAAAAGTGTAGCGGCCCGGAGTGGAAAGGTTAAGGTAAGGGGTAAATGCTGGGTGATAAACAGGGGGTTTCTTCCCTCGGGTGGATTCGAGGTCCAGGTGTTTCATTCAGATAACCCCGCGGGGGGTCCGGATGACCGGCCAATGCTCAGGAGGCCGAAAAGGGTAAAGAAGCTCTTACCCGGAAAGAACCAAATGGTAAGGTTCAGTTATGTATTCGACAAAGATCCGGGGGGGTTCTGTATCATCAAGGTAGATCAGTGGCTCGACGTTTTGGAGACGGACGAGGGCAATAATCACATTGCTGAACCACTGCCGTAGGTTTTTTTGTTCATCAGGTCCCATCACGATTTGCTATCTTCTCGTAAGTCGTCATCTCGATTACCCCCTTCTCTTCTTGCGTGCGCGAGGGGATTGTTGAGAGTAGTCTCAAGTGTGGGCGGCGATCACCGCGTTGCCCCTTGACCTGGAGTTCGAGAACAGATCTGAAAATG
>Ga0209636_10004039_pt1 | contig 14996 bp, 13 predicted proteins | sample DeeMarSWOR152_54_FD_187464 | JGI IMG/M metagenome (GOLD analysis project Ga0209636, IMG submission 187464) | Marine sediment microbial communities from White Oak River estuary, North Carolina - WOR-1-52-54 (SPAdes) (version 2) | ecosystem: Environmental > Aquatic > Marine > Intertidal zone >...
CTTGCGTTTAAAATAACTTTAACCGCTCCTTGGATGACTTTATACCAGTTTCTCGATTCTGTTGGTAGAGTTTTATCTTTTGATCTTGGTTTGTACCATCGTACCCGCAAGTCTCTAAGTGAGCCGATTAATAGGCTTTCCAGTGCTCGTTTTTTTGTGCAAACCCAGTGGGGTGTGTCTGGAATAATGTTGTTGTGGCATTCTGGATGTGGACAACGTATGGATTGGTAGCCGAGGTTCCAGACTTTTATTATTGATGGATATAGGCTTGGGAAGTCCATGACTGCTACGTTGAAGTGGACGCCTGGGACAGGTTCGACAACAATGGCGCCTTTGTATTTTTTGCCTTTAATTATTGCCTTTGTTGCTGTTTTTCCTTTTTGGGCTAGGATGTCTGCTGCGTTTGGGATGAGCATGTTTTTTATGCGGTGTTCGCGGTGCATGAAGTTTCTTATCCATCGTGATACGCCTTGGCGGCTCACGTCTTCCATGGGCATGCTGCTGATTCTAGATAAAACCAGAATGAGTTTCATAACTAGGGCGTCTTCAAAGCTTGTGAGTTTGAAAGTGATTTCACCATCTCTAACACAGTATTTGGCGAGCTCTGTGTAAGTTAATTCGCCGATTCTCTTTTCCAGCCTGATTTTTTCCAATTCGATTAAGGCTTTGCCAATGTCGTTAAGTGTTTTATCTCGGTAACGGTTGTTGAAGGCGTAGATTTGGATTGAACGGTTGAAGAAAAACCTGTACAAGTCAATATGCACACCATACTTTAGCGAGCAAACGCGTCTACCAGCCTCTATTGGGATTTCATTTCTTCCAAAACCCAGGTTTTGGGCTCTATGAGCTAGATAATGTAGGTCAAAATCGTCACCGTTAAAGGTTATAACGAAAGGATAGCTCCGCAAAGCATCAAAAACCGCCCTTATGAGCTTCTCTTCCGAATCAAAATACTCAAGGGTTACATCAGCTGGAAGATGATCGGCTCCCTCCCGTACACCTTGTCTCTTTAAGAGTAAGGCCCTCTTTTGTCCATCAGAATTACAAAGTGAAACGCAGACGACTGGGTAGGCGGCTTCGCGTGGGTCAGGCATCCTTGTTGGAACGGAAGAGTAAACCTCTATGTCTAGGGCTACACGGCGGAATTTTGGAGCCGGATACTCCAATAGTCTAGCCCACTGTTCGATGTATTGTTGCTCTTCAGATGTGGCATCCTTGAAATTTTCACGTATGTGCTGGACCATTCTTTCGATTTCTTCCAGAGATTTTGGAACAAGATTGCCGTTTTTAACCTCGTAAATCATTCCAGGCCAAAGATTTCTGTCGTAGATGTAGGACTGGTAATACTTTATTCTGGACTCCCAAACCTTGATTTTTTCTGGAGAAACTGGAGTTTCTGAAGCCTTTGGAAACTCCTCTGGGATTATATCTCTTATACATCCCCTTGGACGGCCGCCGATAGCCAACGGGTCTTTCGCCACAACTTTTGTTACTTTCACTTTTCTATCCAGTAGAGGGTTAAACTTCTCCGCTATTTCGAAGCGGTCAAAGCCTGGATTCTGAATTAAACGGTTGATTCTCTCAAGTTCGTATGGCGAAAGGTTGGTTAAGCAGTAGGGCATATGTCCAGTGTTGTCATACCAGAAATAGATCTGGTCTGATGTGGGTTCGTAAAGTTTGATTAGGGCTTTTCTAGTTTTTCCGTCGTATGTAGCTGAAACGAAATATGAGGGTGGCAAGTTTTCTGGAGCGATTGGCGGAAAGACACGTTTTTTTATTTCTTTTTCTATGGCTTCGGTGAAGGGTAGGGCTTCTGCTTCCACTTCCTTTGAAGGCTTAGCTTCCGCACAAGAGAATTCGTCTAGGTGCCTTTGTGCCATTTCCACCCACTAACTATATGAGGGGATATGCTAAAATCTCTTACTTAACAAAAACTGTCAATGTTTAAAAACTGTTTGGTTTGTGAGTTGAAGGAGATTGCTTAAGGAAGCTTGGATGCTTGCGATTGAAACCCTGAGCTGGATGGAGATGCAAAAACTAAGTGAACGTCTAGCCTTGGCAAGAACCATCAAACAGTTAAACATAGGAGATTCCAACGCTGTTAGATTTGCCCACAGACTTGTGTGCGAAACTGCTAGAAGGCGAAACTTCATAGACAAATTCATTAACAATGTCTTAAAGCCAGATGCAATAAGTGATTTTAATCTTGGTGTTCAAGCGTTTTTACGGCTTTACGTTTACCAAACAAGATTAGCTAAAAACTGGTCTGAAGTTGACGTTGAAAAAGCTGAGAACATAGCTAGGCTAGCCCGCTCCATTCTGGGATGGAAAAGCCTTCAAAAAGTTGAACGTGTGTTAGGCTTATTGGCAACGCAAAAACCAGCATCGATACTGAAGGACGTGAGCGACGAAGAAAGAACTGGTCTTCTAACTTTTCATCCAACATGGTTTGTGAGATATGACTTCAAGCTTTTGGGCAGAAAAGAAGCCATGGCCCTGTTAGAAGCAAACATGCAGACATCGCCAACCTACGTGAGGCTGAACACGCTTAAGGCGGATGAAAACGAAATCTTGGAAAGACTTGTCAAAGATGGAATAAAAGTTGAGGAGGTTGAAAAGCTAAAGCATGCATACAAGGTTGTTAGTGCAAGGCAACCCCTAACCAGAACAGCAAGCTTCAGAGAAGGCTTATTCTACATTCAAGACAAGGCGAGCTTTTTCGCAGCTGAAGCCGCAGACCCAGAACCCGGAACGACACTTTTGGATGTTTGTGCTGCGCCAGGAGCAAAAACCACGTATTTAGCTCAGCTCATGCGAAACAAGGGCATAATTTATTCCATAGACTACTCAAGGCGGCGGATGGCTGTCTGGAAGAATGAGGTTGCGCGCATGGACGTGAAAATCGCTATACCAGTAATTGGTGATGCATGCAACCCGTTGCCACTGAAAATGAAGGCAGACATCGTGATTTTGGACCCACCATGCACAAGCACCGGAGCTTTCAGAAAGCTTCCTTCAGCAAAGTGGAGGGTTACACGACGTTCCGTTGATAAGATGGCTGAGATTCAATGGGAAATGATAAACAGCTGTGCAGAGAACGTGAAGCTCGGTGGCGCCCTCATCTATTCTACATGTAGCATAACGGTTGAAGAAAATGAGATGATTGTTGAGCGATTTCTAAAGTGGCATCCAGAATTTTTGCTGGCTGAGATAACGCCAAAGATAGGCTTGCCGGGCTTAAGGGGACTGGAAAAATGTCAAAGGCTTTATCCACATGTCCATCAATGCAACGGCTTCTTTATCGCAAAACTCGTTAGGGAAAGCTGAACCGAAGTCAGCGACCCTGTGGTTTCCGGCTTTTTTCCATGCAACATAGAACTTCAAAGATTGTTCTTGCAGCTTGAATCGCTGATATTTCGTGGTCATAATGTGGTGCGACTTCACCAATATCAAATCCTATCACACGGTTGTCGCATATACCGCATAAAATATCAAGCAAAGTATGCGTTTCAAGACCTTCTGGTTCCGGGTTCTGCACTGCGGGGGCATAAGCTGGGTCGAGAACGTCCATGTCAACGGATAAATAAATGCTTTCATACTTTGCCAGTCTTTCCTTCAGCTGTTTTACAATTTGTTCAGCGCCTTCGCTTCTGATCTGTTGCGCGGTGAAAAATTCTATTCCAGCCTTTTTTGCATAGTTCAGCTCTTCTTTGCAGACCCCTCTGGTGCCTACTTCAATTATTTTCGCTGGTTTTACTTCTTCGTTTATTCTGCGCATGAAGGTTGTGTGGGAAAGTTTCAGTCCCAAAAACTCGTTGCGTAGGTCAAGGTGTGCGTCAAAACTAACTATTGCAGTTTTTGAAGTCTTATCTCCTAAGCCTTTCATGATTCCTAAAGTGATTGTGTGTTCTCCGCCGATGGTTACTGGGGTTTTTCCAGCTTCTATAAGGTCTTTGATGACAAGCTTCAGCCTCTCCAATGTTTTCTTTGTGTCTGTGGAAATGTCTAAATCGCCCAAATCATACAGCTGCAAGTCTTCTATGTCTATGCCTGTGCGGAAACTGTAGGTTTCTATGTTTACGGATGCCTGTCGAATGGTGTTTGGTCCGAATCTCGCTCCAGTTCTGTACGTGCTTGTAACATCGAATGGAACGCCCAAAATTACGTAGTCTGCTTTTTCGAAGGGTTCTTGGAAGCCGCTGAAAACATTTGATTGGGATACAAAAAGTTCATGATAACTCATTTTGCTATTCTTCCAGTCTTTTAGTCTGTTTTATTCTGCTGGTAGGTTCTAAACTTTTTCGCTTGTTTTGGATGGCTAGTCTAAGACAGCGGTTCCCCTGCTGATTCTGTAAAGGTATAGGATGATGCCGAAAATGAAGGACATGCTGCAAAATCCATAGACGACTTCGTCTGCACTATAAGTGGGTATCATACCGACAAATGGGTTACCCTGTAAGGGATAAAAGGGATTCATCCTGCCGTAAAGAATGGAATCCAGAAACACATGGGAATACGCACCAATAAAGGATGTGAACAAGATTTTTTGAAGGAGGATTTCTGCGAGACTCGAAACTTCTGCATGATCTTGGTTAATGTGCCTCTAAGTAGATAAACACCAACAGCCACTGAAACGGTAAGTATAGACGCGCCAACATAAGAATGGAAAAAGCCGTGAAGCAGTCCAGAAAGGTTGAACAGGAGAATGCAAAATGGTTCTACGTCTGGAATAACACTTGCTATCAGGAGCGTTAGAAAATCAAAAATTGAAGAGAATGCTAAGCCGAAAAGAAGGGCTGGACCAAGATGAAAGGGAGTGAAGGGCATCAAGTTTTCACCGTTATATTATCATGGGCGTGGTCGGAATATTAAAATTCCTAATAAATGAAGTGTGAAAGAAAGCGTGTAAAACATTAGATTTATTAACGTTGCTGTTTAATGCATTAGGGTTAAAAAGGCGGTTCGTGAATGTCGCTTAAGTCAAAACTGAAGATCGAAAGCGTGGGAATGTTTACATCCTTTGTTTTCTACGCAATTGTTGGAATAGTTTGTTTTGCAGTACTGGCAATGGTTGATTTCCGCCTCATTCACATGGGCATAATCGGCATACTAAGCCTGATGACCGCTTATGGATTGTTCAAGAATAGGGTTTGGGCCCTCTGGGTTGTTGTTGCGCTTTTCTTTATCGTCACAACATTTTCAGTATACACACTCTACTACTTTTTAGGAAAAGATCTACTCGTTGACTTAAGCATGATTGCATATCTACTTCTCACATGGATTTTCACAGCATACACAGCATCAAAAAGAAAAACTCTGGAGCGCTAAACGCTAAATCCTTTCAAAATCTTACCTGTTTTGGATAGGTCAGACTAGAAAAATAGATTTTGGTGTTAACCCATTACAAGCCATAGAGCGCGCGCTAATGAAGATAGGACAAAACCCGCAAGTAAAAGGCACAAGCGTAGAAATACGTGCGGATAATCGATCGAACAGCCTTCACTGATATTCCCATCATGCATCTTTCAAATTTGATGCTTCCGCAACTATCGCAACATCTTTAATGCTTAGAGGTCTATTGGTTGCCTTCAGAACCAAGCGTGCTCTCCACCCACATTCTTCGCACTCAAACTTTGGAGGAAGTATCCCCATGTGACCCCACAAGTCCCCGCTCATAGTTCTGACTCTGCGAACCTTTGGGCTCTTACATCTTGGGCAGATCTGGATGTCGACAAGTTTCCCTTCCTTCTCCAAGTCTTCTAAAACCTTGATTAGATCAAGGAGCACTTGGCTTTCTGTTTCCTCTTCCTTGAGTACCACGAGTTGCTTTAGCCTCTTCTTTTTCCTCCTTTTCTTTTCAGCTTTTCCCATTTGGTGGGACCTCATAGTTTTCGATAAATAATACTTTGAATTTCGGGAAAATAGGTCTTGTGGTACGCCCCTTTACATTGGTACAATAGTTTACAAATGTTCATAAATACCTGATAAATAAATCTTGTAATAGTGTGTGATACCGCTTGAAGCGTAACAAAATCTTATCTGCATCTCTTATTGTAATAGTCTTTGCCTTCTCGTTCTTCGCCGTAACCTATTTGCAAGTCAACATAGTTGGCTCGTCGAACGTTTCAGACGTTGATAATGCTCAACCGCTCATTTTTTCTGCGCCTATAATACTTGGGGTGGACTTTAATGAAGACTCACGCCTTCTTAACCAGTCGACAAGGATAGAAATTTACAACTTCGTTAAGAATAACCCGGGAATCCACTTCAGAGGCATATGCGACAACTTAGGCTTGCCTATTGGGGTAGTGCAGTATCATCTGGGACTCCTGACCAGAGCTGGTTTACTTTTGGTTCATCGTGACAGGCAATACAAAAGATATTTTGAGACCCAGAGATTTGGAGAGATCGAGATGAAGATGATTTCCCTCCTGAGACACAAGACAGTGCGAAGGATTTTGGCTGTCTTATCGGAAAGAGATTCAATTTTTCACAAGGATTTAGCTGTCAAACTTCACATATCTTCCCAAGCCCTGACTTGGCAAATGAATCGTTTAAGGAAAACGGGGCTTGTCGACGCTGTGAAGGAAGGAATGAAAGTGAAGTACCTTCTGAACCAAGAAAACGCAATGACAGTGAAGAGCTGTCTTTGTATGACATAAGTCCGGGGTTAAAGAGATGCTGAGCGATTTTGCTTCATAGCATTTTTCAAACTAGTAAACAGTTATTCCTTCTGAAAAGATGTACTTCAACCTCTTCGCCAGCATCGATGAACTGCTGGTTTTCCCCTATCTCAATGAAGCCATCAGCCTTCGCAAGAGTTGTTATCGCTCCAGAAAGTCCTACCGGAACTGGCTCAGCAATTAACCGATTTGACTCATCACGCTTCAGCCTAACCATGACGAATGTTCGTCTTCCTCTAGCTGGAAACATTCTTATCGCTGCAAAAGTCTTCACTTTCTGAGTCTTCTCAACTTTTCTTCTAGCCATGCCCTGAATTATCGGACGCACAAGCAGATGGAAAATTAACAATGCGGAAGTTGGATGACCCGGAAGCGAGAAAACTGGTTTTTCGTCTATCAATGCTACAGTCGTTGGTTTTCCCGGTTTGATAGAGATTCCGCAAACAATCACGCCTGGTTTTCCAAGAGAATTCAGTGTTTGTGGCATAACATCTTTTGGACCTACCGAAACCCCGCCTGATGTTATGACCATGTCTGTAGACGCCAATGCATGCTTTAACGCCTTCTGCAGCTCCGCCATATCATCTGGAAAAACGCCTATATACAGTGGGTCCCCGCCACTTTCGAGCACAGCTGTGCTCAAACTATGAGCATTTATATCATAAATTCTTCCGTGGGGCAGTTCTTTACCGGGTTCGACTATTTCTGCACCTGTCGAAAGCACAGCTACATGTGGAACAGCATAAACCTTGACTTTCGCTAGGCCTAATGCAGCCAAAACGCCTATTTCCCGTGAATGCAGCGGCTGTCCCGCTGTCAGAACTGTTTCGCCTTTCTGGATGTCTGATCCAGCCTCCATGACGTTTTCATCTTTAGCCACAGCATTGTAAACGAAAACATCATCATCCTTCAGCACGGTATGCTCAACCATGACGATAGCATCTGCACCTTCGGGTATTGGTGCTCCAGTGACAATTTCGACAGCAGTTCCACATGCGACTTTTATTTTCGGAGGTTCTCCTACATTTACCGTTCCACAGAACTTCAGGCTTACTGGTTTGCTTTCCTCGGCGCCAAATGTGTCTTCCGCTCTTACTGCGTATCCATCAACGGTTGAGCGATTAAAGGGTGGAATATTTAGGGTGGCGGTTACGTCTTCTGCCAAGACACGGTTGTAGGCTTCTAAAAGCGGAATTTCCTCGATACTTAAAGGCTTGGGTTTAAAACATTGCTGGATGACTTGCTGTGCTTCACCAAACGTTAGGAGTTTTCTAAACACTTTCATCAACCGCTTCCCACACTGTCAAACATGTGTACCGTGATAAGTTCTCCTTCCTCTAAGCCTTCTCTGTTTTCTGGGACAATAACATAGCCGTTAGCCCTCGTCATTGTTGAGATTACGCCTGAACCTAGGATGCTTACGGGTTCTGCGAGAAACTCTTCGCCGTGTTGTGACACGTGGATGCGAACAAAGCTTCTTCTTCCCAGCGCTGTTGTCACTCTCCGCGTTATTTTAGCCTTAATCTCCAGTCTAAACTCTCGCTTTAGTCCTAGCATCTTGCATATTAACGGCCTGGCGAAGACTTCGAACCCTATCATTGCCGCCACGGGATTACCGGAAAGGATGATTATCGGCTTTTTGTCTGCTACGGCTAGGGCTGTTGGCATGGCTGGACGCATGGCTATGCCGTGAACAATCACGCCTGGCTTTCCAATACTGTTAACGGCTGCTGGAACAAGGTCGGAGGCTCCCACGCTTGTCCCACCCGTTGTGATTATCGCATTCGCCTTTTCCAATCCCACTTTTAGCTTTTTCACAATTTCGTTAACATCATCTTTTGCTATGCCTAAATCGAAGGGTTCAGCGCCCAGTTCTTGGCATAATGCTGAAAGGATAAGCCTGTTAACCTCAAAAATCTGGTTTTCCTCTGGCTTGTTGCCTGTCTCTATAAGCTCGTTTCCCGTGGCTAAGACGGCGATTTTAGGCTTATCCACAACATTAACTTCTGTGATTCCTAAAGCAGCTATCAATCCTAAATGTTGAGGTTTTAAACGGGTTCCAGCTTTTACGGCAACATCTCCCTTTGAAATGTCTTCACCCTTTTTTGAAATGTTTTCTCCAGGCGTTACTGGAACCCAAACCTCAATTTCGCCGTTAATTCGCTTAGTTTTTTCCAGCATCGTCACTGCGTTTGCACCTTCAGGGATGGGGTTGCCAGTCCACACCTGTTTTGTCTGTTTCTCGCCTACCTCATTCCCATTCGCAATTCGGAGAGTTTTCGGCGTAAACTGTGAAGCCTCAAAAGTGTCTTCGGCTCTAACAGCATATCCGTCAACGGCTGACCTGTCGAATCTTGGCAGGTTTTCTTCGGCAATAACGTCTTCTGCTAAGACACGATTTAGTGCTCGATGCACAGGAACTGTGACTTTTCTCAACTTTTCGATCCTTAATCCATGAAAAAAGGTTCGTAATGCTTCACTTATTGGGGTGAGTTTTTGGAATCCTTTCAGCCGCACCAAAAATGGCCACCTATAAACAGCACTATAAACTGCGTACAAAAAGGTATCGCATCAAAGCCAAACCTTAGTTTTTGAGTTTCCTTTGGAGGATGTCACGCATTTTTATTGCGTCTACGTCTAAGACTGGGCTCTCGCTTATTATCACTGGTTTCAGCTTACACTCTGCTATAACCTTTGCGAGCATTGTGAATTCTGGTCCATATTCTGCTTCATCCATTGTGTGATGGTGTTTTTCGCCTTTGTCCGTGAATTCAACCCTTGTAAAGTGGCAGTGCATGTCTTTAATCGCGTCTGTTCCCAATCGTTTTTCAATTTCCTCCACAACTTTGCGAAAGTCCTCGATGGTTTTTAGGCAGCCCCTACATCGTGCATGTAGATGTGCCCAGTCAATTACTGGTTGTGTTTGTTCAATCTGTTCGCATAAGCCTAAAACTTCGTCTAAACTTCCGAACTGGGAGAGTTTCCCCATGGTTTCCGGACCAAGCTTAACTTTCTTAATTCCCAAAGTCTTCATGATTTCAACAACTTCTTTCAATGCTTCCAAGCACCCTTTGAAAACCTCTTTTGGCTGTCTTGTTCCATAGAATCCTGGATGAAAAACCACGACATGAGTGTTCATCCATTCTGCTGCTGTCGCACAAGCGATCAAGCGGTTTTTGCTGGCTTCAATTGTTTCTTTTTTGCCGCAGAAATTTATGAAATAGGAGCCGTGAAGACTGAGCCAAACATCGTTTTCTCTGGCTTTCAATCCAAGTTTTTCAGCCGTTTCCTTTTTTATTTGCGGTTTTGCACCCCAGCGAACAGCCTGATACTCGAAGGCGTCAAGTCCCTCTTCTCTCAAAAGCCGCGGAACATCAGTTAAAGCCGCCTTCATAGCCCTAAATGCCGGTGGAACCCCGGCTGGACCGAATCTGGGACGGTCAGCCATTTAGAAACCTCTAACTTCTCTTCTTTTTCTTATATCGATAACCTTTTCCCATGTACTCTCCATAGAACAGGGCTGATAGGGCGGAAACCCACGCCGCCATATTCTGAAAGACCAGATATTTTCCAGCGTTATCTAAATCAGTCAAAGGCTTGATTAAAACTCCAAGACTTAGGGCAAAGTCTCTGAAGCCCGGTGCAGCCAAGAGTAAAGCATTGTTTATGGATGAGCAAATCCAGCCAATGGGCGCTAAGGCTTCTGCTATGCCTTTTACGGAGTTGCTTGTTGATTTTGTAAAGTTGAGCAATGAAGGGTTGTTTTGATAGGCACTTGATATTGTTCGGTAAATTAGTTGCGGATAGGCTAAAAGGGAGACGAGGAGAATGAACACTGCAAAAACTAGGAGCACTGTTGAGGCGCTTTTTATAGTCGCTCTTGCGAAACGTGTTTCCTGCCAAGGATATACAACGCCCTTAACTCCTGACAATCCAGACCTTATTTTGTCAAAGAAATTCTTTACAGTGTGACTTATTTTTGATGCCAGTTTTCTCGCTTCTTTTAAGCCCCGCTTTTTCCCTCGTTTAGTGGGCTTAGATTTTCCTTTCAAAGTTTTGGGAGGCTTTACTGCAACGTACTTTGTCAAATAACTCCAGCTGGACACAAGTGTAATTATAACTGCGATAGGAACTAAGTGGAACAGAGGGCTGACTATTATTGTTGTGATCCAATCAGTCCCGGGAAACTGAAAGTTCCATTGCAAAAGACTTTCATCTTTAACCCCGAGGTTTACGGCGTAAAAAACAATAGAATATTCAATTAATGCCGCTATAATTAGGAACAGAATTATCGCTACTATACCTTTCAATGTTGTCCAGCGGAACACCAAACGTTTTGGAGACGGTTGAGTTGACAACTGATTCACCGTTTTAGCTTTGCATTCTATGAAGCTTAAGTTGTGCTTGGAATATGAATGTTCCCATTAAAAAACGTGACTATAAATTTACTGCATGTAACGTGAATTTTTCATTGTTGCGACAAGGGGAACTCATGTCCACACTTCGGGCACTTGGCAAATCCGCATTGAACAGAAGATGGACAGCCGGAACAAGCGAAAGTTCTACCGTATGTTATGTCAAAGGTAAAGCCGCATTTTGGGCAGCGAATAATGTGTTTCGACTGCGAACCCACTTTAAGTCACTTTCTCTGAACCAAACATCGAACAAAGTTTTAAAAACTTTTCTTCGATTGCTTCAGACTGTTCACGCGGAAATTTTAACAACAGTAAAAATTATTAATAGTGTATATAGACTTCTAAAATGCTGGTTTGGTTCAAGATATGATGTTAGTCTGGGAGGACGATGCAAAGGACGAGTAAAATGAAACGGACAGAACTCTACAAGGATACCAACACGCAGGTTTTTCTAAGCAAGTTTTTGAGTGGCGAGATAGCTGAACTTGAACCAGTTTATGACTCTAAAATTGGTTACCGATATCCAATTGTTGAGGCGATTATTGGCGGCGCCTCAGAGGCGGAAGAGCTTCTGAATGAGCTTTATGAAGTGGGAATATTAGAAAGAACACTTTACGATAAGATTGTTTGTTGTCCAAAATGTGATTCCGCAAACATTTCTGTTCATTATTGTTGTCCATACTGCAAGTCGTTTAACATCCAGAAAAGCTCCTTAATCGAACACGTCAAATGTGGATACATGGACGTTGAGGGAAACTTTCGTAAAGGAAACAAGCTTGCCTGTCCGAAATGTCATGAAGAATTGAAAAAACCTGATGTCGATTATAGACGGGCTGGAATATGGTGCGTCTGCAAGGATTGCGGTAAAAGCTTTGACATCCCCACTACTGCACATTTCTGCAGGGACTGCCATGCAAACTCAACTTTTGAAGATGCCGTGATCAAAGACGTTTACTCATACAGCTTGAAAGAAGAGGTAAGAGAAGAAGCCGCAGTAGGCTGGGTTGTAATTGTACCCATAAAGGAGTTTTTGCAAGAAAACGGATTTGAGGTTGAAAGTCCTGCATTTCTGAAGGGCAAGTCCGGTGCAAACCACATGTTTGATATGGCAGCCTACAAAGGAGACAAAACACGAAAGGTAACAGTAATCGATTTGGCATCTTCGACGGAAGATGCTGTGACCGAGCAGCCAGTAATCGCATTGTTCGCCAAGATATTTGATGTCTCTCCAGACAACGCCTACTTAATTGCAATTCCAAAAATGAGTGAGAACGGAAAGAAAATGGCGGAATTGTACAATATCAAGGTGGCAGAGGCGAAAAACCAGAAAGAAGCAGTGAAAGCGTTGAAGGATAAATTGCTTAAGAGAAAGTGATCTTTAGTTTAAGGGCTCATGAACACAGCCGTGTTTCCTCTTTCCGTGACGACCTTAACTTTGTATGGTCCATTTGGTAAAGTCAAGTCGCTGCGAATGTATACTGTGTTTTCTCCAGAATTGATGAATATGTTCATCTCGTATCGTTGATGGTCTGTCGAATTGTTCACCCATAAAGAAACTAAATGAGAAGTCAAAGACCCTTTATTCTGAAAAGTGAACTTTGTCCCATTGATTACTGCTCTAACAGCTAAGAAGTCAAAGTCAATACTCGTTTGGTTGGCATCTGCTTGGCTGTCTTGCATTTTCACAAGCACAGTGCCCTCGTCACTTACGTAACTACGCCACTTGTCTGTTAGATTCACGGCATATATGTTCCAGCCTGTTGTTGGTGTATGCCCCAAAGTGTTGTTAAAGCCGGAATCACTGTAAGTCGTGTCTGTCCAGTTGTAAGCCTTTAGGTACCACTCTTCAACAGTGTCGCTAGTTCTGTACCTCAGTTGTATTTCAACAGATTGGATGCAAGCCAGAGGGTAGATGGACAAATTTATGGAAAAGGTTCCGTTTAGATCAAGTCCATAGCCCCCGGGAGAGGGGGATTGCAGACATGTTTCGTGACCTAGAGTTTCATAGGTTCCGTAGCCATCGTAGTAGAAACTCATTCCTTTTGGGTCATTTTCTGCGCCTGTTTGGGCGTATAAGGTGAGTCGGATTCGATCACCAGAAGTCAAGTTCACAGCACTGCCAGATATTGTGATGGTTCTTTCAGAGTATCCGTAATCAACAACGACATCCGTTAATGTTCCTATGGTTGCTTTCTCAGTAGAGCCGTCTGATGATACCAAGTGTATTCTAACGGTTAAACGTGATACCTTGCCGCTGCTTACGGTTGATGCCCATATGTAAAGTGTCCATGTTCCATTTTCTATAGACCCTGCTGAGAGGATTGGCGTGTAAAAGTAAACAGAGGCGGCTCGACTTATTTCATATGCTGTTTCTGATTGATTGGAGGGGTGTTGAGCGTTGTTCAGAAGTCTGCCACTCGGAGTGACGCCTGACACATCTGTTCTATGAAGATAAAGCGTTTGTGCAACAACGCTTTCCATGAACGTTTCGTAAGAGTCTCCAATCTTTTGGGTGTCCGTGTAGTCACCGCTTACAAGACTGCCTTCATTTACCGTATATTCTCCTTCTGCTGTAAACCAAGAAGAGTTAGCAACACGAGCAATGTCAATAATCTTCAAATCTTCTTGTATCCTTTCCCAGTCAAGTTGGTTCATTTGGTAGCTCCAGAGCACCACGTTTGCAACTATAACTACTATTAGAACTAGGCTTAGCATAACTACTATAACATTGCTTACCCCTCGCTTATCGCGTTTAAGGCGCTTTATAATAGCCTCCAACATGCGTCCCCCTGGTTGTAACAATATCTGCATAGTATAGGCTTCCGGAAACCCAACCGTCTGAAACCAAAATGTTAAGCCAGCCGTGCTCACCAATTTCTAAACTTAAAGGCGGGGTGAAAGATTTAGAAGTGTGATTGACGTAGACAGCCGAAACATGAACGGCAACCTTTCCAACATTACGAAGATAAACGCTGATGTTTCCGGTTGAATTAAACCATAAGTCCTCTATAACAACCCGTTCGCTCATGTTTTCCCGCAGATTAGTTGTAATCACATATGTAGCGGTTGTAGCAATGGACATTGCAGCCACAGCCACAACCGTGAGCAAAAGGTTGCTTAACACGGGAGTTATAGCCCGTTTATCACGGAAAAAACTCCTAAGCTTTCGCTCCATTTTCCCACCTCACAAAAAAAGTTTTAGGGCTATGTATCCGCAAAGCATGAGGATTAGGCTGTGTTTCAGTCCAGCGTTTATAGTTCCTTCTCCCATTTTTCCTGCGACAAGTCCCCCGAAAAAGGCTTGAATCGATGTCATGTGAAAGAACATTCGCTGCATCTCTTCGGGTGCCATCACCGCTGACCCAAGTATTGGCAAGCCCTCTATGCTCGAGAAAAACGACTTGAAAAGCAGTATGATTGTGAATATGAATACGAAAAAGGCAACGTATATTATCGCAATGTATGATCTTGTCTGGTTTCGCCGTTCCTTGTCAAGCAGAAGCGTTGTCTGTACAAACTTGCCCATTGGGTCAAAAACCCTTTCCACACGTCCTCCGGAACGGCTTGCCTCAATTATCATCGGCACAGTTCTCTGCATAAGCACAGTGTTGACACGCCTTTCAAAAGCGAGAAGAGCCTCTTCAAAAGACATTCCCCAAGAAATCTGTGTAGTCATTCTTTTCAATTCAGCCGTAAGCGGACCATAATCTCTCTTAGAGGCTCCTTCCAATGCTTGGGGAAGAGTCATACCCGTCTCTTGGGCCTGAACTATGCTTCTGAAAAGATCTGGTAAATGCTCGTCCACGGCTTTTCTCCATTTGTAATCCACATAGTTTAGGACTGTTGGAGGGAAAACGGCAACCATGAGGGCGAAAAAAACAAACTCGTCGAATGTTGG
>Ga0209636_10004040_pt1 | contig 14996 bp, 18 predicted proteins | sample DeeMarSWOR152_54_FD_187464 | JGI IMG/M metagenome (GOLD analysis project Ga0209636, IMG submission 187464) | Marine sediment microbial communities from White Oak River estuary, North Carolina - WOR-1-52-54 (SPAdes) (version 2) | ecosystem: Environmental > Aquatic > Marine > Intertidal zone >...
CGCCTCCAACGGAAACATGGGAGCCTCTATGGCTGCCTACTGCACCAAATCCAGCCTCACCTGCCACATTATCGTTCCAAAAATGGTGGACATGGGTAAACTAGCGCAGATGCTAATCTACGACGCAGTCATCGAGGAACACGGAGAATTCGTTGACGAATCCAACAAGCGAGCGGAATCCTTAGCGAAGGAAACAGGCTGGTATCAAGCCACAGCAGAATTCAATCCCCTAGTTATTGAAGCCCAAAAAACAATCAGTTATGAAGTCATAGAACAGTTTGGAGTCCCTGACTGCTTCGTTGTTCCTATGGGAAGCGGCGGAACCATACATTCCATTTGGAAAGGCTTCAAAGAACTGCAAGCCCTAAAAAACATTAAAAAGTTGCCAAGGATGATTGGCGTGCAAGCTCATGGATGCGCACCTATCGCCGAAGCGCACCTAAAAAACGAATCAAAACCAGCCGCCATTTCGAAGCCATCTACCCATGCGTTGGGAATACTTGTACGTAACCCATTGAACGGAAAAGGAGCCCTTCAAGCAATAAAAGAATCCAAAGGCGCTGCTATCACGGTGCAGGACTCCGAAATTTTTACTGCTGAACAAGAAATCGCTAGGCTTGAAGGAATCTTTGCTGAACCGTCCAGCTCAGCCACCATAGCAGCCCTCAAAAAACTGGTGCATCAAGGCGTAATCGATAAGGGAGACACGGTTGTGTGCCTTATAACGGGAAGCGGATTGAAAGCAACAGACGTACTTCAAGCCTTGGCGAAAAAGCGGAAAACCGCTGTAGTTGGCTTGGAGTTGAGCACAAAAGAGAAGATTTTGCGAATCTTAAGCCAAAAGGACACCTACGGTTACGGCTTGTGGAAGAAAATTGGAAAAACCATGACCCGAGCTGCTATCTATCAACACCTAAATGACCTCTCTAAGAGGGGACTAGTAATCGCTTACAAAAAGGAGGGGCGAAAATACTTCAAAATCACGAAACGTGGAAAAAGGGTTTTACGTGCTATAGATGAGTTGAAAACGTTGCTTTGAGACCGGAAAACTTTTTAATAGTAAAGTTGCAACTATACTACCTCAGCAGGTCGTGCCCTCCATGGAAAAAAGGTCTACTTCCAAGGCAATAGCCTCCGCAGGCATCATGGCGGCCTTCGTATACGCCATGACTTCTATATCAGTTCCAATGCCTAAACCACTCGGTGTCTGGCACATAGGAGACATTGCCTCATTCATAGTTGCTATTCTTTATGGACCCTTTGTGGGGGCATTTGCCTGCGGCGTCGGAGCGATGATCTTTGACATCTGGAACCCCTTAGGCGGTAGCAGTTACATAACATGGGCACCAGCAACAATCATCATCCGAGGGTTCATGGGTTTTTTACTTGGCAAGTTAAGGCGGGTAATGCCTGCAAAACCGAGAACATCAGAGCTTGTCGCTATGGTAGTTGCTTCTGTTGAAAAGAACATTGGTTATTTCATTTACGACTACGCCTTGTTCGGCTCAGTAGCATACTTGGACCTAATAACTTTCTTTGCCTTAAGCGCGTTGAGCATCGCAATTACTCTTCCACTTTTAATTTCTTTACGTAAAGCATTGAGAATCGAATACGTAATTTAGTCAACTCCAAAGGATGAGTAGAATGACCATAGATTCACATGCACACCTCGGCAATTTTCCCATGTTCAGTGTAAGCTTGAACGCTGACGAAATGGTAAGCATCATGAACCAATATAACATACGCAAGAGTGTGGTCTCTGCTCTCCCTAACGACTTAACTTTAAACGCGGTTAAGCAGTACCCCGACAAGCTTGTTGGGCTTGTTTGGATCAACCCTTATGATGGCGATGACGCGGTGAAAAATATAGACAAGGCTACGAACAGATGGGGCTTTAAAGGGATAAAAATGCATCCTCTCCTTGATTCCTATCTCCCAGACCAAGAGATAGTTCACCCTATAATGGATCAGGCCCGTAAATATCAAATTCCAGTGCTGTTTCACTGTGGTCATCCACCATGGTCTTTACCATGGCACTTTGGAAATCTGGCAGATACATACCCAGACGTTACCATCATTTTAGGACATATGGGCCACGGACACATAGTATACATAAACGCCGCCATCGAAGTCGCAGAAAAACATGAAAACGTCATACTAGAGACTTCAGCCATGCCCATGCACAGCAAAATCAAAGAAGCCGTTGCGAAGGTTGGAGAGGACAAGGTAATGTATGGATCTGACATGCCCTTCGGCCATCCAGCTTTTGAAATAAAAAAGGTTGAAGTCGCCGGATTAACAAAGAAACAACTTAATCTAGTCTTGGAGGAGAACGCACGTAAAATATTTCGCCTTTAAATTAGGAGGGGTTTTCTCAGACTGGCAAATCGCAACAGATTAGACCGTTAGCTTTTGAACTGCTTTGCGAGAGCCATCCAAAGGTGATCACTAACTGGTCTAACCAGTTCGATTTGTTCTCCTGTCTGTGTCACCATTTTTCTTCCCAGGTTAGGTTCTGTTACCTCGCCAAAAATAGATGCATGGATACCATTTTGCGACAATTCACTCACGATTTCTTTTGTTTTTTCTTCTTCAGCCACGATGAGGAGCGATCCGGAGCTGATGAGTTGAAGAGGATCTATTTCAAAATATGCACATATTTTTCTTGTCTCCTCGGGAATCAAAATTTTTTCTTCGTAAACTTGGAAGCCAACGTTTGCGGCGTCAGCTAGCTCGTGCAACCCTCCTGCTACTCCTCCCTCTGTGGGATCGTGCATCGCTGAAACTCCTCCAGTTTTGAAAGCTACGGTGGCGTCGTTAACCACGCTGATTTTTTCGAAGAATTTCTCAGCTTTTTCGACGAAGCTTTCATCAAATACTTCAAGGAGTTCTCGTTTTCTATCTGAAGCCAATATGGCGGTTCCTTCTATTCCCGTTCCTTTGGTCATAACTATTTTGTTTCCTATTTTTGCTCCACTGGAGGTCACATATTTTCCGTCTTCAGCAACACCTACCGAGCAGCCAGTCACGATTGGGTGTTCTAATCCCGGCGTAATTTCGCAGTGACCCCCTACGATGGCTACATTCAATTGACGCGCAGCTTTGTCCATCTGACTGCAAATTTTCTCAATAAGTTCCGCTTTCGAACCTTTTGGTAGAAGCATACAGGGAGTGAACCATTGAGGCTGAACCCCGCAGGTTGCAACATCGTTTGCGCTTACATTCACAGCTAGCCATCCCAACCATTCTTCTGCTCCGGTTATCGGATCTGCCGCTATCACGAGAACTTCTTTCCCAACCTTAACTATCGCTGCGTCTTCGCCGATTGAAGGCCCAAGAACAACATCGTCTCTTTTCGTTCCCAAGTGTTTGAACACTATTTTTTGCAAAACTTCTGTTGGTACCTTACCTGGCAAGAAACTCATGTTCCACCCCTGCCCTTTGTATATCTCAAGCTCTTTAAAGAAATTAAGGTATATTTTATCCTGTGTATGGAGTAGGTGACCGGAAGGGAGTTTACCTTGAACGTTCCAACAAACTTAGTGTTCACAGCAAAGGATATTGCCAAGGCTATTCAAAGAGGAGACGTAATCATCGTCATCGATGTTCTAAGATGTTGCTCCACAATTGTTACGGCCTTGACGAACGCCGCAGAAAAAGTGATTCCAACAAAAACCGTGAAAGAAGCGCGTGCGCTTCACAAGAAGCATCCTGAGTTTATACTAGCCGGCGAGAGAAGGGGAATTAAACTGAAAGGATTTGATTTAGGAAATTCTCCGCTTGAATTTTTTCCTCAAAAGGTGAAGGGAAGGCACATAATTTTGACTACTACAAGTGGCACAAAAGCCATAATTTCATCCAAAAAGGCAAAGTATGTGTTCTCTGGAGCCTTTTTAAACGCTGAGGCCACCGCCAAGGCAGCTTTAAAGATTGCTGAACGGGAGGAAACTGGAATCTCTCTTATATCAGCGGGAACGGATGGACGCTTTTCTTTAGAAGATTTTCTATGCGCCGGAGCCATAGCAGAAGGGCTTTCAGCCGATAATATTGAGCACTCGGATGCTGTTTTGGCGGCGTTATTAGCGTTTCAGCAGGCACAGGAGTCGCTAGATAGGGTTATTCAGTCTGGGCATCATGCGCGATATCTTATAAGTCAGGGGTTTGAGGAAGATGTGAAGTTTTGCTCTCAATTAAACGTCTTTAAAATTGTTCCCTTCTTGAAAGGTAAGACCGTTGTTCCACTCAACGTATCTGCCACTGAGACTTGAGGGATTCACTGCTAGACGTTTTTAATGGGGTAGGTGGTGGAGGTGGGGGTGCCGCCTTTGAGGTTAAAGATTTATTTTTCCTTCTCATCATGATGCGATCGACTATTAAAACTATGACGATTGCCAGTAGAATCCAGTCAATGATGGGTGTTGACGTTATAGCGTGGATTAGACTGTCAAGCGTTCCTGCAGGAGGAACCTCCCCCGCGCCCCAACCCCAGTAGGCACCGATGAGATATTCGTAAGACTCCTTGTCTTCAGGTTCTTCAGGTTCTTTGGGTGTAGGATGCGTAAATTCCTTGTATATGGGCAGATAGTAATACTCGGAAATTAACCCCACCCGAACAATATCTCGGAGATACCTGTCAGAGATGGTGACTTCCACTGGAACCCAACCTACGTTGGGCATGTACACCTCGCACCACGCATGACCACCGCTAAAGACAACGCCAACGTCTCCACCCATGTCATAAAATATCAGTCCGTTGAACAAGTTGGTGGGAACTCCGAAACCTCGCATAATGGCGATGAAGGCCTCTGTGAAGTGTCTGCAAACGCCATATCGCTTCGTTACGTTGCCATCAACCGTGACTGTTTCATTCAGTATTTGACTAGCCCTCAGCCTCTGAGTGGGATAATCCTCGTGTTCCCTGTAAACCATGTTGGTGGAGAACCATTCTATCGTTGCGTAGACTACATCGTAAACGTTTCTAGACCCCTCAATCGTTTGGTTGATTTCCTTGATTACATTCTGAACGGATGAGTTGCTGTAATCCCAGTAATACTGCTCCTCCATGTATTTTGAGGCAACTTCCGTCTTAGCAACAGAAATGTTTCCCACATGCTCACGCAATATTCTCGACATGTCAACTTTAGATATGGAAAGCTGGAACCAAACCTCCGCTTTAATTTCCTGATAGGGTTTAACGTCAGTAAACTCAAAGTTGACACCATAAATCGCATCATGTTCATCCTTGTTTGCAGGTAGATTATGTTCCTCGCTGACCACATTGTATTTTGCATAACCACTCCCCAATGCAGTCGGCTCTGTTTTTAAAAGGCGTATATCAGACCAGTAGTTGTTCGCCCAGAGAGGTATAGAAAACTCGACGCTGCCAGAAGACGCATTGCAGTTGTATCTATACACCATGTAACCATGAACATAGAGCTTTCTTGAATCAAACAGCCGCACTTCACCAAGAGCATCTGCGTTTCCTACATCAGTAACAAAAGCAAAAATTGTGGCACATATACTTATTATCAAAATGAGAGTAACTCCAGTTTTCTTAGGCACTTCCTTCACCTCATGTGATTTCCGAATTCCACTATCCAAGCGATTTGTTTCTATCAATTTAAATCTTTCAAGATTGAACCGTGCCTTGGAAAAAGATTGATGAGAAAAATTCTTGTTTTGTGTACGCTTTTTTCACATGGTCGCCAGAAATATTCCGCACCCGCATTACCTTTGTTCCGCTGACATGAGTTTTAGTTTTAACCTGAAATCCTGCAATGTGGATCGAACATCATTTCTTATGAAGCCTTTATTTATAAGTTCAACATCTCTTACGCGCCTCTTAGACTGCATCAACAACCTCTTTATCCATATTTTTCTAAAACCTGTTACCGAACTTAGTAGACCCTTCATAGTCGCTTTAGCTTCATTGAACCTCTTCAAAACAAGAAAGCCAACCGAAACTATAGACATTAGAAAGCTCAAAACCAAGAATCTCCACCAAAGGTTTCTAAGTTCATAGTTTTTAAGCATGGTGCACATCCTGTTTTTAGCAGAGTGATAAACGGTTCTTTGGTTTATTCCCCTTAGCACGCTACCGTGATGAACTATGACGGCGGACGGAACAAGCAGTATCTTACATCCCAGCAATCTTGCCCTCAGGGAAAGATCGGTATCATCATCGTAGATGAAGTAGTCCGGGTCAAAGCCTCCAACTTCATTAAAAACTTCCCTCCTAACTATGCAACAACCCGATGACGCAGCCAAAACTTCAAAATTTTCCTTGAGTTTATCTTCTTTTAAACCATAGGTTGCAGCCCATGTTCCCAACGCATCGATAGCTACACAAACATAGTCTAACCGACGTTTGTCTTCTGCCAACACCACTTTTGCCTGCGCCAAGCCGATAGATTCGTCGCTTTCCATGACTTTAACCAGCTCCCAAAGCCAATTTTCAGCCTTTAATTCTGTGTCGCTATCCAAAAAAACAAGGTATCTCCCTTTAGCTACTCGCGCCCCAATATTGCAGCCTTCAGCATGCCCCGAATTCTCACGATTTTCAACAATTCTTACGTAAGGACATGAACCGAACAACTTCTGTATTGATTCAACGCTTCCGTCGGTTGAAGCGTTATCAACAACGATGACTTCAAAGTTGGGATAGTTGGTGGTTAAAAGAGACGTTAAACATAGTTTCAAAAGTTCTTTTCCGTTAAAGTTCACAACTATAATTGAAACTGAAGGACAACTCTCATCCTTCTCAGACACACTTACCACCAGTTATGGAACCCCAAAGTTTAACTTCGGTTCCCACCCATTTCAGGTTCCTAAACATTGTTGACTAGACTGACTTAAAGCCTTTTTTGCGTAAATAATAAATTCTCTAGAGTCGATTCCTATGGCGTGTGAGAAGCGATTGTAATGGAAGACTATAAGTCGCAACCTCCAGTCACTGTCATAGTTCCTGTGCGAAATGGGGAACCAACTATAGAGCCGTTACTAGAGTCTCTTCAGAGACTGGACTACGACAGAAAGAAAGTAGAAGTGATCGTGGTTGATGGAAACTCAACAGACAAAACTAGGGACATAGTCAAAAAATATCCCGTAAAGCTGGTTGTTGAAAGAAGGAAAGGACTAAACGCCGCAAGAAACACTGGAATAAAAAACAGCAACGGTGAAATCCTCGTCTTCACTGATTGCGACTGTGTAGTACCTAGCAACTGGATCACAAGAATTGTTGAGAACTTTAAAGACCCCCAAGTCAGTTGCGTAGGAGGAAGCGCAAAGGGACTTAATGGCGACTTCATTTCTCAATACGCCGACAACAGTATAGTGCCTTTAATGCCATTCTTCAAGAAGCGAGAAGAACTAAATATGGTCAAGCCGTTTCTGCGTCATCCAGCAGGATGTAACATGGCTTTCAGACGGAAAGTAGCTGAAGAAGTCGGATTGTTTGATGAGAGTATTCACTACGGCTTCGATGAGGTTGAATTCACTGAAAGAGTTTGCAGGGCTGGTTACAAGATGGCTCTGGACCCCAACGTTTTTGTCTGGCATAAACACAGGTCAACCCTTAAGGAATTTTTGAAACAAAACTTTAGGTATGGCAGGGGAAGCGGAGTCTTGCTTAAAAGGAAAAAGATGAAGAATGTAGTTTCCACGTGGTCTTTTCTAAGCCTAACAGGCTTCATAACTTGGCTACTGATAGTTGGGTCGCTGACGTTTCTGACTTTTGCAGCAAGTTCGAGCATTTTTCCCCTACTGCTGTTTGGATTTACAATTATGCCTTTACTTATCTTGATGACGGTGTACACTTACAGAGCGTTGGAAAATAAGCGATATGTAAGGGCTATTGTCTACCCCTTTATTGACTTCTTTAGGATGTTCTCATTCTTTTTTGGAGAAGTTTACCAGCTTTTCAAAAAAACACACAAGCATACGACAACATAACACGCTTTTTGTTTCGGCGTGCGTCTCAACCTTCGTTGGTTTCTTTGGTAGATCCTATATGCGGGAAAGTAGCTACGGGAAAGGCTTCAACTACGCCGGGAATTTGGCCTATTTTTTTGTTTATGAATTCTATGGCTTGGGTAGAGTTGTTGGAGCTAAACCAAACAGCTACGTGCCAAGTTCCGAAAATGTTCATGGTGTATTCCAAGTCAACTTGCGAACTCGGTTTCTTGGGAAGGTTTCTCAAGGTATCTATTGTTTCTACCAGTTTCTTTTTGTCAAGTTTGAGAAGAAGTAGATATTCGGGCATGCCATTTTCAACCTCTGTTCGGTTCCACGAATGATTACCAAGCATTTGAAAGCATTTATTCCTTATGAATCGTGAATAACGATTACTAGATAACAAGATGGAGACTATGCGCGCGCTACTTAACCTTGCTTTTTTTATTCTTCATGTCCACTCTTTACTATTGATTCATAACTCTTTTGCACCGCGCTTAAAGAAAAGTAAGTAGATATGAGACTGAAAATCTATCTGAGTCATCCACCAGGTCTAAGACGTGAAATCATAGAATGGACCAAAGAACTAGAGAAAACGCTTCACGTTAGAATCTGGATTCCCTTCCACACGAAGACAAGAGATATTACTCTATTGGAAAGAGGAAAGCTAAAACCATACTCAAAAGAAGAGAGAAGAAAGAGTAAGAAAATAGTAGAAGCAAACCTAAAAGCAATCAGAAATTGTGACGTATTAATTGCTCTGCTACCATATCCATCTATAGGTATTATTATGGAAATATTCTATTCCGGATACGTTCTACAAAAACCTACTCTGGTTTTGACATACATGAAAAGCCATCCTTGGTTGAATGCGGTAGCCAGAATCTATAACTCTAAGAAAGGAATTGTGAATGAAATTAGAAGAATCAAAGACGTGATGAACTATGAGTAATGCCCGCACTATATCAAACCCTTCCCCATTTTTTCTAATGCACGCGCTACGCCCTCCGCGCGCGCCGTCAAAGTAGAAATCTAAGAGACTTGCTGATCCAGCAACTCAATGCGTGCGCGCATATAGTGATACAGAATTCTTAGATAGAATTCTTAGAATAAATTCATAAATGGTTTATTTCTGTCTTTCCTCTTAACTAACATGGAACCCACCAATTTCTACTTCTTTGTTTTGCCTTTGGGAGTTTTGATAGTTATTCTTGTATCGCTGGTGCTTTACCTTGCAGAAAAAGAAGAGAGCCTGTATGACAAAGAATTGAAAAAGCTAAGGATAATGTTGCGATCGGGAACGATAGACAAGATAACTTTTGAACGCATGAGAAACAGGTTAAAACAAGAAATAACCTTCGCTGAAGAATTAGAAAGGCTTTATACTCTACTTCACGACAAAAAAATCGACCAAGACACCTATGTGCAGTTAAGGGAACTAGTTGAAAAGGTCTTCAGACAGCGACTGAAGAGACTTATTGCACACGTCTAGCGCGCGTTTTGTTCCATATCGCGCGCTTCCGCATCTTGGACAGTGAACGTGGGTTGAAGAAACTTGCATCCAAGCCGGAAACGACAGAGTCTTTCTTAGGTAAAACGCGTGCGCACTTCATTTTTGGCCTCTGTTTAATTCCTTCTCGATTCTGTTATTCACTCGACGATACCAAACCCAATGTCTGAGTTTGCGAGACCAATCCATGCGCGTATATTTAACTGTAAGTAGGATAAATAGAGTGGAGAAGAAGAACAGAAGAATTAACAGAGAATGTATCATACCCTCTCCCTTCTTATAAAAGAGGAAGCTAGACCTAAAAGGAACGTTCCAAGTGGAACATTATTTTAAGATGTGTCATATTCTGCTCTAAAGAACGCGCGCGCATAATTTCTTGTAACTCTCTACAGGACCCCGGCGGTCCTCAGGAACTGTAGCATTGAAGCCATTGCGACCGTCGTCTGGGCTATCAAAACGTACTTGTTTTCAGCCATTTCCTTAATGGTATCAATTCCGAAGACTCTCTTGAGAAGGGCAGCATCTTCATCTGAGATTCCAGACATCGCTGAGACTGGTTTCTTTGCCAGATTTTCGTATGCTTTTGATTCGAATGTTTTGTCGAGAATCTACATGAAACATCCTGATAACCGATTAATTCCTTGGGCAAGCCTTACGTATTTGTTCGTGACAAGGTCTTCGACTGTTTTAATTCGGAAAGCTGTTTTTAAGACCACCGCGTCTGATTCGCTGACTCCGCTTATTGCGGAAACAGGTGCCTTGCACAGTTCCTCTATGCTTTTGTCTTCATAGGCCTTGTCGTAAAACTTGACTATGAATCCAGACTTTTCCATTAGGTCTACCTCCAAAATATTCGCTCTACCTCTCTGATTGAAACCGATATAAACTTTATCTACAATAGATAACGCGCGCGTTGGTGAGTAGAGACTGTTTGAAAAAATAAAGTTTGGTTACCATCTTCCTGTTCGGACGTATGATCTAATATTTGATACTGCTCTCTATCTCGAAGAAAAGGGATTTGACTCGGTTTTCATGCCGGACCATCTTGTGGGCGTTGCAGTGAGAAGGTTTGACTCTCTTGAAGCATGGAGCGTTTCAAGTGCGTTAGCCGTCAAAACCAAACACGTGAAACTTGGATCATGCGTGACGGACCCCCATAGGAGGCATCCGGCTGTTTTGGCCCAAACCGTCACGACCCTTGACCATCTATCCAACGTAGGGCCTATTCTGGGAATAGGAGCCGGGGAGGCGATGAATCTAGAGCCTTATGGTATTAGGTGGGATAACCCTGTTTCCCGACTATACGAAGCCGTCAAACTCGTCAAAGAATGCTGGGCTCAGCCAGTTGTGAATTTCGAAGGAAACTTTTTCTGTGTTGAAGACGCGCTTGTAGAACCAAAGCCTATCCAAAAACCCCATCCGCCCATATGGATTGCCGGAAACTCGCCTAGTACAATGAAAATGACCGCTGAAATTGCGGATGGATGGATACCTGTATGCATTCCCCCAGATGTGTACAAAGAGAACCTTGAAAAGATACTAGAATGGGCCAAAAGTTACGGGAGGAACCCTGAATCAATCGAGCCAGCTATCTTGGTTTGGGTTGCCGTGGCTGAGGATCGAGACAAGGCTAGAGAACTAAAGAGTTACCGGGAAAGACGTTTATAGCCGCGTTGTCCCTGTGGGCGGCCCGGTATACAAAACTAAAGGCTCCTGTACCAGAAGAATTTTTCATACATCGCCTACTTTGCAACGAAGAGAACGTTTGTCGATTAGTTGATTTTGCAGTTGAAGCTGTGCCTCCAGAGGCTATAGACAAATTCATTGTATACGGATCCCCAGAAGACTGCATAGAAGGAATTGAAAGATATTTGAAGGCCGGAGTTAAACATTTCATCGCAACCATGTTTCTCCAATTGAAATTCGTGAAAGAGATAGTTCGCAGGTACGCGGAAGAAGTCATTCCATACTTTAGGGAAACGTAGTTTAACAGACCTTTCAAAAGCGCGCGCTCTTACGGCTGGAGTTAGAACAGTGGCGTGAATAGGGTCCCATGTGTTTCTAGAAGTTGGAAAACGAAAGATACAAAGGAAAAATGTGCCTATGCGTAAGCCGAGAATCCTTTGCCTAGTATTGTATAGCCAGTTATTAACTTCATCATTTCGCTAGTGCCATCTGGAATTGTCATCATTCTTGCGTCTCTATAGTATCTTTCTAATGGTAATTCATCTGAGAGTCCTAAGCCACCATGGATTTGCATCGCGTCATATGTCACTTTAACGGCAGCTTCACCTCCATATACTTTAGCCATCGATGAAAGCCTTCTAGCCTCTCGGCTACCTTTAGCAATGGCATCTATAGCTTTGTATCCGAGGAGTCTTCCAGTTTCTATCAAAACGTTCATGTTGTAAAGCATTTCTTGGATCAGCTGGAATTTACCAACAGGCTTGCCAAATTGTACTCTTTCCTTAGCATATTTTACCGAAGCTTCGAAAGCTGCCTCGGCTATTCCAATTGACGCCAATCCCATACCCGACCTTGGTAACGTCATGAGCGCTGTGAACGGTGACATTTGACTGAGCAAGCGCATCATCCCCTCGGATAGTGGCAAAAGCTCCATCAATTTGGGATCTGAAAAAGCCTTGCCCATCATAATATTCATTTCATTCTCCTTTGTGACTTTACAGTCTTCAAAAAACATCTCTCCGGTAGGAGAAGCGTTCCATCCTATCTTATGTAATTCGTTTGTGTCAAACGGCGATATGTCTTTCTCTACTAAAAAGAAAGTCTCTGTTCCAGTGCTCAGGTCTTTTGCTCCGACGTAAGCTACGTCTGCAATCGTTGCATTACTTATCCAAGTTTTGGTGCCGTTGATAGTATAATGGTCTCCTTCTAATTTAGCTGTAGTCTTAAGGTCTGAAGTATCGCATCCCGCTTCTGGTTCTGTTTCGGCGAAGCATCCTATTAATTCTGCTTTCTCCAACTTGGGCATTAATCTATCTTGCGTCTCATCAGAGGCTAGTGGAATATACATTGCTGGGAGAGCGGTCATGCCGAATATCGGTAATAGACTTACCCACACTCTACCTACTTCTTCTGTTATTATCCCATATATTACAGGATCCTCAGCAAATAGGGCTTTTGCACTCTCTGGATCGAGGGCGACACCAATTTTCTTGAACTTCTTCATTATATCTATTGCTTCTTCTTTTGTGAAGGGACCTTTTTTATCTCTTTCGTCAGCTATTGGAGCGAATTCTTTTTCTAGGAACTCTCGGATACTGTCCCTGAACATTTTTTCTTCTTCTGTAAATTCAAAATCCATTGTCATAACCTCTGTATGCGCGCGCATCAGCACTATGCCTGTGCATTCACGTTTTTTATAAGTCTATGTGTAATGGTGATGAAAAAATGCGACAAAACTTAAATTTGTAGGTTGCGAACGCGCGCGCTTTTGTGTTATGTTTTCCGTCTCTATTAAAGTGAAAATATTTAGATTCTTAACGCGGCGTACATACTGGAATGTGCTCCGCAAAACGGTTCTAGAGAATTCTACAAAAACAGAAAAAGAAAGGAAGTTGCGGGGATATCTCCACTCTATTTGGGTTCGTACTGGACTGCAGCCTGTGTGGTGGCAACCCTGCATCGTTTTTCCCTGACCCTGCAGGGTCTATGGTACATCAGTAACGCTTAGTTCTCCTTTTCTACAATCCAAAGAAAGTGTACTTTGGCGCCCATTCCACCAGGAGTGAACTTGGGAGAAACGCTCGGGATAATTGCCACGACCTCACCGTCTAAGCCGTTCAAGAAATGCTCTAGATTAGCTTGATCTGCTTCCATTTTTATATCTAGTCTATGGACCCTGTATTTGGCCTTCATTTCTCTCTACCAACTATTTTTCTTTGCGAGGCACCACATAAGGTTTTGCAGAAGGGTTCCTCGGAGATGCGCGCGCTACAAGAAATGAGCAAGTGAGTAAGCCAGCCAAAAGACAAGCAATGAAACAACAAACGGACCATAACGATTGAGAATTCTATGTTTCCCCTTTAGAGTGAAGAAGAATGAATCTTGGAGTCCTGTTTCGTACCTATTAACCACTATGTTAATCAGCCAAAGAGGTATGACCCCAAGCAAACCAGCGCTTGCGAATAATATGAAGATATAATCATACCAATACACGGTTTCGGTTAATAATCCTCCTCTACATACAATGTAGAATTCAGATAAATGGATGACCGTTAATAGAAGAGCTGAAGCCCAACAATAAATTCTTAGCCGCATCTTCCAGTTTTCGTCGTCGGTGAAATGAATTGACACCCAAGCAAAAATTATTAGAATAGTTGGGAAAATCAAGAGTAGTGATAAATCTCGTATGTCTCTCATGGTTAGAGGAAGATGTTCTTCTGTTGTGGTGTAAAGAGAAATTATGCTAAACAAGATGCTCAGAAGTAGCAATAAGAACTCAAATGCATGGTCAAGACCTTCAACAACTTCATTTTCGAGTTTCCGTGTCATAATCTTCTGTGTGTCCCAACTCAGATTAAACGTTTTGTGCTTGAGCATTTGTCTGTCGAGGTAAGAGCGCGCACGCATAATATCTCCACAGTGGTGGGGGTTCAAAATCCAACCGATCCATTCTTACGAAAAAGGGACGCGCATGCACAAACAACCAGAGAAACAGCCAAATGCACGTATATGGATGCGCTTCGCAAAACAATTCTGGGAACCCCACAAAACAGAAAAAAGGGGAAGTTGCGGGGATATCTCAATACGCTAAGGGAACGTGAGTTCAGTCCATCTTTTCAAGTTTTTTTCACATTTTTTCTTTACGGCTTGGTTTTTGCTTCTGTCTCTTAATGTCTCCAAGAATTCGATGCGCTTTTTAACTGCCCTTACCTCTCCTGTTTCGTAGTAGAGTCTTCCTTCCATGAAGTCTTTCATTTGTTGTGCCTTCTGTATAATGAAACCAGCGGCTTCGATAGGGTCGGCAACCGCGTATTTGTTTGCCCATATGGCTACTTCTTCTTCGCGAAGTTGGCTTAACCCGCCGATTTCACGGATTTGTCTAATATATGTTCGTAGAAAATCGTAGTATTTGGCTGTCTTAATCAGCTTTAAAGCTTCTTTAACCTTGCGCTTAAAATCTGGGCTTCCGGTCACTCTTAAACGATGCTTGTAGCCTTTTTCTATAAGTGCCCTAGCCTTCTTTACCTCCTCAACCGTGTAGACTCTTTCTGGAAATCCCATCGTATTCATCCATCTTATTATCTTGGACAGTATACCTTTCTTTATCTGGAATCAGGAATTTTGACTTCCATAAACGTTTTGAGGTTTTCGCGGTTTTCAGTTATTCTTTAATACTTAACTGGAAACTTCTATAAAGGTTACTAAAATGGAGCAAATATATCACACCCTAGTTCATTTCGACATACCTGCGGAAAACGTTGAGAAAATGAGGAAATTCTACAGCGGACTCTTCGGTTGGAAAATTGAAAGAGTTGAGGGTCCCATAGAATACTACCTTATTGAAACGGCT
>Ga0209636_10004041_pt1 | contig 14995 bp, 17 predicted proteins | sample DeeMarSWOR152_54_FD_187464 | JGI IMG/M metagenome (GOLD analysis project Ga0209636, IMG submission 187464) | Marine sediment microbial communities from White Oak River estuary, North Carolina - WOR-1-52-54 (SPAdes) (version 2) | ecosystem: Environmental > Aquatic > Marine > Intertidal zone >...
CATAAGCATGGAGGACGGCCATGAAATGTTCTATGGTCTTTGCCGTAATCCGTCCCCTTCGCAGAGATGTTGCGTGATCCGTCTCCACCACATACATCAACCTTCCCGGAACCGTGTGCTCGTCATAAATGTTTCCGAAAAGGACTCCGCTATTGGGAGGAAGGGGCTGGAGCATAAGACCTGTCTTCAATCCAGAATGGAGACCGGTCCCATAGAGTACCATGCTCTGTTTCAGGGTTTTTTGCTGATGTCCTTTCCCTTGTGGAGAACTCCATGAGCCGGAGGATGAGGGAGGATTTGCTGTATGTTTTATTGGTGGAGAAATTTGGGCCTCCGTTTCAACTACCTCCATTTGAGGAAATAGGTAGGGTTGAGTTTGGTGGGCTTCTTTCCTGACGATTTCTCGAAGCCGCCGGTTTTCCAAGAGCAGGTTCCGATGTTCCAATGACTTTTCCAAGGAGAGAAGAATCTCATCCATGTTGAGCGGTTTTTCGATAAAATCGAAAGCCCCCGATTTCACGGCTTTTACCGCTGAGGCAATAGTCCCGTGTCCGGATATCATGATAATGACCCCATCAGGGTCCTGATCCTTCAATCTCCTCAGGACTTCCAGGCCATCCATATCGGGCATCCAGATGTCTAAAAAAGTGATATCCGGTAATTCCCTACCGAATATTTCGAGGGCATCTATGCCATTTCTGGCGGAAATAGTCCGATATCCTTCGTCCTCAAGAGCCCCACTAAGTGACTCCAAAATGCTCTCCTCATCATCTACGATGAGGATCTTCTCCTTAGCCATCGAATGCCTCTAACTGAAAGGGTCTTAAATACCACAATATAGGCTATTTTTCGAATTTGCGTCAATGGAAGCCTTCTCGGCTATTACGATCCTTCCCCAGAAATCGGAGGAGGTGTGGGTTCTTCAGCCAACTCCAATTGCCGCTCCAAATCTTGGATGACCTGATCTTTCTCCTGATTCTTGAGCTTGACTTCCTCCAGGTCTTTCTGCAGTTGAATCAATTCTTTTTCCAAATCCCGAATCACCTGGTCCCTGTTCTCTATTCGCATTTGTAACAACTTCCTTTCCTGCAGGTCCTTTTCCACCCTCCGGGTCAACTCAGCTATCTCTTGAACCTTGCCCTCAAGCTCTTCCCTTACATTTTGTATCGTCTTGTGGAGCTCCTCCACCTGCTTTTTTACGGTAGATAAAACCTGGGATTTTATCTCTTCACGGGTAGTTAGTTCCTTTACCTTTCCCTCTTTCAACTCAACCTCTTTTTTAAGGCCAGCTAATTTCTCCTGATACGCCTTGGTCTCATTGGTAAGCTTTTCGAGGTTCGCCTCTTTTTTCTTGATCTGTGCCATCATAGCATTAATCTTACTTTGGAGGGCTTTTTTCTCTTCCCCTATTTTCTCAGCCGTTTCCTTCCCCTCCTTTTTGAGCAACTCAAGGTCTGCTCTCAACTGGATGGTCTCCTCCTTCAGACTCCTGATCGGGCGTTTATAAAGGGAATAAATCCAAAAAAAACTTCCAAGAAGTAAAAGCAAAAGTATGATAGTCCAGTGTACGCTTTTCATATCAGTTTCCTCATCGGATAAACAGAATCGTAATCAGCCCTCTCTTTCCTTGGTGAACATGAGAAAGGCCATTGATGGGCGTCTTGAGGCTTCTCGAATGGCAAAATGAATACTATTAAATAACCAACCTTTCCCTACATATTCGTTGATGATCCTCTCCAGCTCATCGTCGGTCACCCTACTTGTTTCCACTACCTTGTATTCAACAACGATATCCAATCATGCTTTGAAGATATCCTCAATAAATCCATCCCCGCCAAGCCCACTGATATGCCCAATCCCCGTGAACTCATCCCAACTTCAGATAATATCTCAAATGCTTCGCCAGCGGAGGAATATCTTAATAACAAAACCCACGATAAAACTCCCGCTGACCATGATCATCATGGATGAACCAAAAAAGGCGATAAAAAAATAGAGTGGGTATTGCATCCCATAGGCACCTCGGAGCATATTGATTCCCAAGACGAGGAAACCCGTACTGATTAAGACCACGAGAATGTGTAAAGCCCACCAAAAGATCGGCCTCATATCTCCAAACTGCTACGTGCCTTACTTCAGGCGTTCCCTAGGAAAATGCTTCTCGATTAATGCCTCTTTGTATTTCGAGGCCACTCCTGCGAAGTAAGCGATAAAGACGTATGTTCCGAAAAGAACCAACGCGATGAGAAATAATCTGAAAAGAAAGGATCTAAACCGAAAAAGGAGCAGAACGACGATAATGATGGCGATAACAGCGAAGACAACTTTGTTATGATGATAATAATCCAAAATCATATTCAACTGTTCCATCGCTGCAAGACATCTCCTTTCATTTTTCCTTCATGTATCATGACAGAGGTATTCTTTACTACTACGCTATTATAATAGAAACCATTGAGGATTTGCAACAAAGAAAATCGTGGAGTTTCCCCCTGAAATAGATCATTTTCTCTACAATGAAAGAGGGAAAAAACTCATTTACACTTGAACAATAAGACCAGAAATACCCCTAATGCAATCTGTGGGAAAAAACCCATTTACACTTCGGAAAAAGGTGTTAGAATACATAGGGGGGAAAAATGAAGCCTATCAAAGACTTAATCTATCGATTTTACTCAAATAAGCTCCTATCGGAAGTGAAGAGCATACCCCCCCCACATCACATCGGTCTTATTTTAGATGGAAATCGAAGATACGCCATTGAAAGGGGATTAAAGACCATCACTGAAGGCCATAAAAGGGGCGCAGACAAACTCGATGAAGTCTTATCTTGGTGTGATGAATTGAAAATCCGCAATATCACCGTCTGGGTATTTTCAACGGAAAATCTATCCAGATCACAGAAAGAGGTGAAGGAATTACTGGAGGTTATCGAAGGAAAGATACAACAACTCATCCAAGATCCCCTCACCCATAAGAGGAGAATGAAAATAAAGGCTATCGGTAAGATGGAGCTGCTCCCTGAATCTACCCAAAAAGTGATCAGAGAAGCCGAAGAAGCTACCAGGGACTATGATAACCTTTCCCTTACTATCGCATTGGGCTATGGAGGACGCCAGGAGATAGCTGACGCACTTAAGGATCTGGTTAGGAACAAGTTATCCAACGGGGCATCCCTCGAGGACATCATAAGGAACGTCACTCCTGATGAAATAGGAAGGCATTTATATACCCTCGATCTACCGGACCCTGATCTCATCATAAGGACCAGTGGGGAGATTAGGATGAGTGGATTTCTCTTATGGCAGAGCGCCTATAGCGAATTTTACTTCTGCGATGTCTACTGGCCCGCCTTTCGAAAAATCGATTTTTTAAGGGCCATACGAAGTTATCAACAGAGGGAGAGGAGGTTCGGCAGATAGGAACCCATCCAATTACTCGGTTGGTGAGGGTAAAGGGAATGGTAGGAAGCATTATTACCGTTTCCTTTTTTTGTTTACTTAGGAAAGGTATTCAGGTATATTTAATTCCCCACAAAGACGGAAATAACTATTACTTCGATTTGCCCCTAATATCATGGGAAAAGATAAGAGAGGTGAAAATGGTAAGAGAGGGGGAGTGGAATGCGTAGGACTATTGTTATTATCTGTTGTATGTTCGCCATAGGGATTGTATGGACATCGATCTTTGGTCTGCCGGAGACCCCGCCGAAGAAGGAGATAATCCGAAAGTTTTGGACGACCCCTGTCATGGAGAGGGAAAAGCAGGAAGTCGCAGAAGAGATAGCAGAGCCAGAGACGGAACCCCCCGAGACAGTCTTCTATGCCGAGAATACCGCATGGGGAAGGGTAACCTTTACCCACACGAAGCATATCGAAGATTATGGCTTCGATTGTGATGCGTGCCACCACTTGGAAATGGAAGGTGGGTACAATAGATGTTCATCCTGTCATGATAATCTGAAGGATACGTTCCATAAGAATTGTTATAAGGGATGCCATCGAAAGTTGAAAGCCGAGGGCATGGAAACCGGGCCAACTACATGCAGGGGATGTCATATCAAAGGAGGGGGGCCTGAGACCCCATTGAAGGAGGAAATAACCCGGAAGTCTGAGGTAAGTCCCCTTGTGACAGAGCAGGAGCAGAAAACCACCAAGGAAGAGATAGCAGAGCCAGAGACGGAACCTCCTGATACGATCTCCTATGCCGAGGAGAGCGCGTCGGGAAGGGTCACCTTTACCCACATGAAGCATACCGAAGATTACGGCTTCGACTGCGATGCCTGCCACCACTTGGAAATGGAAGGTGGGTTCAATAGATGTTCATCCTGTCATGATGACTTGAAGGATACGTTCCATAAAAATTGTTACAAGGGATGCCATCGAAAGCTGAAAGCCGAGGAGAAGAAAACGGGACCAACCACCTGCAAGGCATGCCATATTAAAGGGGGATAGATGGGGTTCCTCCGGGTAATTTCCGCAACGAGCTTGAAACAGTGACAAAGGAGAACCATTGATTCCTGCTATCAAGTGTAAGGCTCTAAATCTACCTCGTTGCGGAATTGCTCTCGGAGTTTGCCCATTATTCCTTCAAGATCCTTTTCATCTTCAAGTTCCACCACCAAATCCCGATCATCTAAAACCTTAAGCCTCCCATACTGGCCGATAACCTCGATTACACGGGAAGGATCCGCGGTAATCCATCCCTTCATCCTCTTCACCAATTCTTCACCAGTGAATGCCCTTTCGATCCGGAGCTCAACCTCCCTCTCCTTGGCATCCCACCCAACAATGGCCGGTTTTACGACAATGGGACTGACTGGATCGTGCATAGCAGCACACTTGAACCAGACCCTAAACCGTTTCATACCTCACTCCTTCGATTCATAGGTTGGAGGACCAACGTTTTCAGTATGTAAAAGCTGAAGTACTGAGCCCTCTTGGGAGAAGATACTTTCATGAACAGTATATTGTAAAACTGAAAAATCTCCTTTTTGTCAAGGAGATCATCAGAGATTCTAAAAAAACGCTGAGAGCTCCTTTTCCAATTCTTGGGAGATCTCTATCAGCGAAGTTTCCTGGATTTCTGAACAATACCGTTATCCCTGGGCGTAATGTCCGGGAGAAACAGGGGGTGCTAACATTCAGGGGGTTGCTACCATTAAGAGGGTTGCTAACATTAATGTAAAGGGATACATTATTTTTGGGAGCTAACATGGGAGGTAGGAATATGGAATTGGTCGAGGCTATCGAGGAAAGAAAAAGCATACGAGCATTCAAACCGGATCCGGTCTCCAGGGAAATGATTGAAACGATTTTACAATTGGCCACGAAAGCACCTTCCGCCATTAACCTTCAGCCCTGGGAGTTTACCGTAGTTAGTGGGAAGGAAAAGGAGAGGCTCAGCCGCCGTCTTCTGAAGGCTTATGGCGAAAAAAGGGTTTCCTGTAGCCCGGACACTACGAGCCCTCTCCCTTTGGAGGTGGACCGGAGGCGCAGAGAATTATTTCAGGAGATGAAGCCGTATGTTGACCAATTGGGTGTTCCCTTTGAAGCCTTCATAAACGAAGGGAGTTTCAACTTCTATGGGGCCCCGACGGCAATCATTATCTGCATGGATCGGGCCTTTACGAAAACTCGTTTGATATGCATTGGGGCATCCCTGGGATATTTGGTCCTCGCTGCCAAAGCCCTTGGCCTTGGAACTTGCCCCATCGGATTTATCACAGCCTTTGAAGATGAGATCAAGGATCAGCTCAATATTCCGGAGGGAAAGGAGGTAGTCCTTGGAGTAGCCCTCGGCTTTGCAGACTCGGAAAACATTATTAATCGATTTAAATCATCCAGGGAGAAGCCCGCCAATATCATACGATGGTTCCCGTGAAGCTATTTCCCTACCCCTCCCCAAAAGCCGTCTTGATGGGAACCTCTTTCAGCAAGGAGAGGTCCAGCTTAATATCGTAAAGCTGGTGAATCTTGTTCAGTTTTAAGATGACTGAATCGAACTCCTCATAAAAGGCATCGATTATTTTCCGCGTGTTTCGACTTTTCACGGATAAGGCCTCCAGCTTATTCATGAGCTCCTTCAGCATGATCAAATTTCTCTTGCAAATCTCCCTTTTTCCCATCAGGAGCGGGGCCATAAAGGTGAGGATAAAAAGGGTTTGAAAGGCATAGTTGGGTTCTTTGCTCAGCAGGGAAAACGTGTGGGAGAGATTGAGGTATTCTTTTTTCAAGGTTGGTTTAACTTTTTCCTCGATATACTCCTCGATAATTCTATCCTCTCTCTTCTTTCTCATACAATCCCCCTATTCAGCAGGTTTTCCAATTGGTATTTCCTCACAATTGTCGCTATCCTTCCGATTGCCTCATAAACTCATCCGCGAAGGCCGAAAAGCTCTCCTCCCCATACAAGCAGAAAACGATTCGGTGCAGCCCAGTTTCTCCCTTTAGGTATTCGATGGTCGTAGAAAGCATAATCCGCGCACATCGATTTACTGGATATCCGAATATCCCCGTACTGATAGCCGGGAAGCTGATGCTCTCAAGGTGATGTTGGTCGGCAATTTTGAGGCTATTCAAGGTGGCGTCTTTCAATTTTCTATCCTCATCCCCTTCCCCCATGCGAGGGCCGACCGCATGAATGACATTTTTTACCTTCAAATTACCACCCGTCGTGATGACCGCGCCGCCCACGTGAGTACCACCGATCCGGTTGCACTCCTCCTGAATGGCAGCCCCGCCCTTCTTTTTTATAGCACCCGCTACACCGCCACCCAATACCAGTTGAGCATTTGCTGCATTGACGATGGCATCGGTCTCCATCTCGGTAATATCGCCTTGTACTAACTCGAGGGTAGATCGGTTAATCACCCTTTCCATGGAATTCCCCCCATCTATCTTCGGCTTGCTGATTTCCCTCATATCCAAAAGGATAGCCTTTTTTTCTCTTAATACATGAACTTAAAGGATCATGTCAATAAAAATCCACTGCCTAAATTTGTAAGTTCCAAGAATATAAAGGGAATCTTATTTATCACTTAACCAATAAGCTTGGAGATTTATTGATACATGGACCAAGGATTTCGGGCCTGAAAATGCCTAAGGAGCGGACAGGATGAAATGTAACCTCTTCTTGGTGAAGGGAGTGTTCTCGAAGAGGTGAATTGAGCGCTTAGGCGCTACTTCATTCCCATTGTCTGAGGCCGCCAGGCCGAGTTTGGAGATTCGAGCAACCGAGACAGAGAACCGTTTAAATTTCATTCGGGGAGTGGAGGGGATTTTTCCAGTCAGGAGGAAAAAGGAATGAGATGGTTGATAAAAGGAGAGAGTTGATAAAATGAGATGGTTGATAAAATGAAAGGGTTGATAAGGTCAACAAGAAAATCTCGGCAAGGGAATCGGCTTGCCTTTTGTAGGGCTATCTGATACATAAATCCTGGAGCTTAATGGACATATGGGGCAAATGGGAAAGCAAGGAGGAAATGTGAAACAAGGAGGAATGAATCAGGGGATCATCTGGGACCTGGATGGAGTTATTGTTGACTCAGCTCTTTTTCATTTCGAAGCCTGGCGGAAATTTACCGCTGCCAGGGGAAGAGTATTCACCCATGAGGATTTCAGAAGGACCTTTGGGATGAAAAACGAGGATATCTTGGTTTGTATCTTCGGGGAACAATTGGAACGGGGGCTTCTGGAAACATGGTCGGATGAAAAAGAAGAGGGGTTTCGCCAACTCATTCAGGGCAAGGTGAAGCCTTTCCCGGGAGTACTCACATTAGTGAGTAACTTCGATGCCGCGGGTTACAAACAGGCCGTTGCCTCTTCTACATCCCTGAAAAACATTTATCTAATCCTCAACGCCCTTACAATCACTGCCTTTTTTAGTGCCATCATCTCCGGGGAAGAAGTTACCAGGGGAAAGCCGGATCCGGAGGCATTTCTAAAGGCGGCCAAGAGGATGTTCCTTGCTCCTGACAAATGCCTGGTAATTGAGGACGCAGCCGCGGGAATCGAAGCGGCCAAGAGAGCAGGAATGAAGGCCATCGGGGTAACAAACACCTTGCCTGGTGATGTATTAGCATCGGCTGATTTGGTTGTTAAAAGCCTGGAGGATGTTGATATAAAAGCGATTAACCAACTTCTCATCTACCCCCAGGCCTAGTGAACTGCTTGCGAACGGCGGAATGGACATGATGTAATCCCCCGCTGGGTGCGAAGATAATGAATCCTTACTTTACGAGTTCACCTTCCGCACCTTCAAAGCCAAGCCATCGGCTATCATGACTTCGATGGCATCTCCCTCCTGAATTTCTTCTTCACTCATTGCCTTCCAAATCTCCCCATGCACGAAGACCTCTCCCTCTCCATAAATGTCCGAGAGAGCCTTCCCCCTTTCTCCGATTAGCCCCTCTTTTCCCGTAGTTGGCCTTCTTAGGAAGGCCTTCAAAACAACCCAAGCCAAGAGAAAGGAAACCACCCCCGCACCGGCAACGGCAATATTGAAGAGGGAGTGATGAAAAACCGTTGGAAAGGCATCTTTGAGGATGAAAATGACGAAGAGATCATCCAAAAGGAATAGCAAGCCGAGCCCGGCCATGATTAAACCAATTTTCGTCCACTTCCGCATAAACAAAGCTCTATCAGATCTTAATACCCCTGATCGATATTCCGAGCCTTCAGGTCGGCCAACCTTTCCGCGAGAGAGAGGATGTAGTCCCTTCCCTTTCCCTCATTCTCCAAAGGTATGAACCAATGGCTCGGGATTTGGGAATAGCCGTAATAAGCCCCAGCTATGGCCCCTGACATCGCCCCCAAGGTATCTGTATCCCCACCGCAATTTACGGCCGTAACGACGCTCTCCTTAAATCCCCTGCTCAATAGGAATGAGGCTATGGCCGGGGGAACAGCACCGATGGCGCTCACATCGCAGTAATAATGCGAGCCTATGGCATCGATATTCTCTCGTAGATCACCTCCCCTAATCCCTTTAATCTTTTCCAATTGCCCCACCATCTCCCGGTCGATCTTGCCCACATCCTCTATAATGTGATCAATAAATCCCTCGACCTCAATTGCCTCTCCTTCCAATCCCTTGCGAGTTGCAATCCCAACGGCTGTTGCCTGAACTACTGCCCCGGCTATCCCCTTCGGATGCTTATGGGTTATTATACTCGACTGAATGGCTGCCTTCCTCAGTTTTATGGGATCGTCAAAGTAGAAGAAACCGATTGGGGCGATCCTCATGGCGCTGCCATTACCCCAGCTATCCGTTCCAGCCTTATTCCAGGGGATTCCCCTGCGCAACCTATCCATGACCCCATAGATCCTCCCCCCATAACCCCTGCCAGGGGTAAAATTGTCAAGAAATTTCTGAGCAGTCAGGCCTGGATCTAACCGGCCGACCTCGCAGAGGCTCTCCATAATCCCCATCATCATCTCGGTATCATCTGTGTAGGTACCCCCTGACACCTCCTCGAGAATCCCAAAAGACTTTTGAATGGCAGAGGCTGGCCATCCTTCAACCGCCCTGCCCATGGCATCTCCGATAAAAGTCCCTATGGCTGAGCCTTTAAACCTATCCCTCAGCTCGTTCAATCCCATCATTATGGACTCCCCCCATCATCATGGACTCCACGCTGTTTCCTTATCGGCAAACTCCATGTGGACTTAGCATCTCCTGGACTGTAGCGAAAACCCCCTTATAAGTCAACTCACATTGAAGGTTACCTCGCTTTCATAGGGAAGATTGTGATCATATAAGAACTCCGGACCTTTATCCCAGCTGGAACATCTAAATGGAATGGCCGTTGGAATAGTGGAATCATGGATTGATGGAATATTGGGTATCAAAAACGAAAAGATTTATTGATTCTTCTTCTTTTAAACCCATCATTCCATGGTTCCAATACTCCAGATGAGATATTCCACCATGACAATAAGCCATCATTCCAATTCTTCAACGGATTACGTCCAGGGAAATCGGCATTCTCCAGAAACTCAGGAAACGTCCGAACGTTCGCCATTTGCCTTTAAGGCGAAAAGCTGTTACCTTTTTATTATGGACGTGGGAACCTTGACCAAGGTCAAAATCGATCGTTTGGCCCATCTCGGTTCGGGTGTAGGGCGGGTAGATAATCGGGTCATCTTTATCCCCTTCACCGCCCCTGGAGACACGGTCATCGCCCGCATTACCCAAAAGAAGAAGCGTTTCCTCCATGGGGAAATCCAGGAGATCGTTTCCCAGTCCCCTCACCGAAATCCGTCTCCATGTGATGTTTTTGGGATCTGCGGGGGATGTCATTGGCAGCACCTGGTTTATCCTACTCAGCTGGAATTGAAAACTAAAACCTTCAGAGATCTCTTATGCCGTATCGGAAAAATTGAGTCTATAGAGCAACTCCCCATTATTCCCTCTCCTCGAGAGTATTCTTACCGGTGCCGCGTCCAGCTTCACGCAGAATACAGAGGACGCGAATATGCACTGGGATTTTTTCGGGAGACCAGCCACAAAATTATTCAATTCCAGTACTGCCATATTTCAGACCCACTGATTAACTCCGTCCTCCAAGGGCTTAGGCCAATTCTCAACCTTTGGGTTCCCAAACCAACCATACAAAGAATCGATCTCAATGTCTCCGTTGATGATGAGAAGGTAATCGCAATCCTCCACGTATCCCCTCATTTCATTCGGGAGGGCAGAGCAATTTTCCGAAATCCTCAATCCATTCATCAGCAGCTCATGGGTGTTGTTTTGGTAGGCCAAGGAAGGGGAAGGAGGCCGGTTGAAATCGGTGAGACAGCGGCTAAATATTCATGGAACTCCCCGAGAGGGATCACAATCCGATACCGTGTTGGACCACTCAGTTTTTCCCAGGTCAATTCCCAACAAAATCAACGTCTCATTCACGTCGTATTGGAATTAGCCGAGATGCGAGGGGACGAAAAGGTGGTGGACCTTTTCTGTGGGGTAGGTAACTTTACCTTTCCCCTGTCCCTGAAGGCTAAATATGCCATCGGGATTGACGAAAATCCGTGGGCTATAAAGGATGCCAAGTCCATTCAAAAATTAAACCCCATCAGGGACTTAGAATTTTTCTGTATGAGGGCTCAGCGTGCATTGCAAGCCAAGCCCAAAAAGATTCTCAAGCCCGACATCGTCGTCATCAATCCCCCCAGATCTGGGTGTGGGCAAATCATCAAGGGGATTGTGGAACTCGGGGCTTCAAAGATAATCTATATCTCCTGTGATCCAGGAACCTTGGCCAGGGATGTACATAACTTCCGCATGGGGGGATATGTCCCGGTGAAAACCCAGCCAATCGATATGGTTCCCCAAACCTATCACATCGAGAGCGCAACCCTCTTTCGCAGGAAATCCCAAGGGAGGTATTTTCGTGATTAAGGAGACCTATCTATCGGCAAAAAAGAGGACCATACCTAAGGCGGATCTCGTCTTCGATATCTCCGGGTTTGGGCAGGAGAGACGATCCATAAGTCCATTGGCTCCAAGCCTTATACTTTTGGAGGATTGGAACAACGATCGGATTAGGTGGAAGGAATACGTGGAGCGATATTTTCTTCAGCTATACCACGATCAGAGGGCAAGGAGCCTTTTGGATGAGATCATCTCCCTCTCTATAGAAAGGGACGTCTGGCTTGTTGGCCTTGAGAAAACCTATCCCTGCCACCGTTTTCTGTTAAAGCAGATTATCGAAAAGGTCCTCTATGAGAGAAAGGCCATTGTTTCCATGGAGGACTATTCCGAACAATACCGCGAGTTTAAGAACATGACTAAGTCTCAAGCCTTCAAGATGAAAAAGTCCAGCTCCCCCTCTTCAGTCACTACCTCTCGCTTATTGGGGTAATATCCTCACTTCGTATCAAACCCTCCTCGTCATCCCCATACCCAGGTAGGTATTTTTTCCGGTGCCACAGTAAACGGCATAATCGGTCAGGGCATTGAACTCACGGATATGTCTCTCATGATGTCGTCCCGCTAACAGGAATCGACACCACCCCGTGAAGCCATGCTGTCTCCCATAGTCCATCTCATGAGAGGTGTGAGAGATATTGAAATCCGTCAAGAGAATGGATTGTTTTATTACCTGTAAAAAGTCAGGGGAGAAGGGAACAATGGAAAACCATCTCCAATGATCGAGGTATCCCTTGAAAACCAATTGGGGATCGGGCAATGGAATACTTCCGCTTCCTCGTTTTAAGGCCGTAGCCGTAACGAATTGGAGTGTGACATTCCTCTCCGATGAGGAGGCATCATCGTAAAGCTCACGATAGCCCTTGCGACTAACCCAAGGATCTGCGCTTTCGGGTGACAAAAGCGTATCCCTTATCCTTAAGGGGGTGCTGTCTATGATAAGGGATAACCCTCGGCTTGATTCTTTTAAAATCTCTTCCACCCTTTTCCCAACCAAATCCTCTAGGAAGCTAAGCCTCAGCCGACATGGGGTTCCCGCTTTTATTATGCCTTCGTGGCCAAATTCCTTTTCGCAGATCAATTTCCCATTCCAAGGCCTCCCCTTGGGCATCGCTACCTTGTCTACCTTTCCGAAAAGGGGTGAAAGGGTGAAGGGACTAATCTTTGAACCGGAAATCCTCTGGGCCATCTGGTTATCACATTGAGCCAAGAAGGACATAAACCCATCACGGAGACCTTTACCGGTAATGGCCTTTTTGTATACATGGGTTTCCGGATGGCAATATATGACAAAGGAGTAAGGCATACGCCGTTCTCCCTGGTGTGTCCTTAGAGGATTTTCAAAACATGTAGATAAATACTATAGCCGGGATTGCATTCCGAGGCAATATCATCTGGAGTGGCCTAATCTTATTAGGGCGACTTCGTTGTTTATGAAGATAATCTGCCGGATAAGTGGGGTACCCATCGATGTAATCGATGTGTCGGCTATTGCCGGGTATCCTGGAGCGCAAAGTTATTTAGTGCTGCTGTGCTGCGGTCCTGCAGTGCTGCAGTGAAAGATAAAAGATATCTGAGGTTGGAGGCAGAATGCCAAATGACATAAGTGAATTAGTTGCTTGGTTTCATTAGTTTAATTGGTTAAATTGGTTAAGAATTGAAAGTTCAAATTACAAATGAGGGGGGCCGAACCTCGAGCACGAGCACGTATCACGAGCACGAAATACACGGACACGAAAAACGGACTTTGAGCGAAAGGGGGGTTGGGGAATAGCTCCTTCAGTAGTTAACCTTCCACGATGAACTGCAAGACGGTATTTCCGATTCGGATCTTATCCCCGTGATTCAAAACGCGAACATCGACGAATTCACCGTTGATAGAGGTTCCATTGGTGCTCTTTAAATCCTCCAGAATAAATCGGCCATCTCTTCCCTCGATAAAGGCATGTTCTCGGGAAACCGATGCATCGTCAATGAATATATCACTTCTGTCTGTCCTTCCGATAAGCATCCTCTTTGGGCTCAAATGATACTGCTTGCCCAAATGGGCTCCATAAATGACAATGAGCTTACCGAAGGGCCGCTGTTTATGAGAACCTTTCTCCTTTCTTGATTGAAAAACCTGAATGGGCCTCGTTGGACTATTACCCTGTTTCATGGTGAACCCCTTTTGATGTTAAGGTTTTGTCCAACGGTTTGCATATTCTATACCAAATTCGAACACCAGGCTTTCCTCCGAAATAGTGTATTTTCAACAATGAATACAAATATGGAGAAGAAGATTCGAAACACTCCCCCCGTTACTATGTAAATATTTCAGACCACACCGCAGAAAGCGAAACCAAATTCCCCTCCCCTCACAACGATGGTAATCGATTTATCAGTGCCTATGGAAGAGGGTCCGAACGATATTTTAGAATATCTCTAAAAATCTTTAAAAAAAGATTGCATTTTGCTCCCAATATTTGATATGAAAATCCGAAGAGGTATCACGGCTACCGTTAGGGGGAGGAAATGATGCGTGGAAAAAGGACCGGGAAAAAATCGCGAGGCATTCAAAGGGAGAGCAGGAAATTTCCTCGCCGACCTATTGAGCTCCCTATTTTATATACCTTCACAGGGAATATAATGACCTATGGAGGGGAAACAGGAAATATCAGTGAAGGTGGCCTCCTGGTACATTTGAAGGAGACCTTATGGGAGGGAATGAAAGTAAAGATCGAGATTTTCCCCCCGGACCTCTTCGGATTAAAACCCATTAAAGCGGTGACCCAAATCGTTTGGGCCCCGGCACGGCAATGGGAAGATTGGAATGAATATCTTCAACATGGGTTGGAATTCATCGAGATAGATAACAAGAATTCCCTTAAATTGAAACGTCTTCTCAAGTATATCGAGGGATAGAACCCCGCTATGGTTGCCCTCTTCACCCCTGTGGATTTCCCTCCTTCCCTCATCATGTCCCTCTTGCCGGAAAAGTCCGGAGGAAAACGATCTCTTCGGAAAGGAAATCATGAGCCACATCGATTCAGATTATTGGGTTGAACTCGCTCGATTAAACCCCGAAACGGTTTGCAGCAGGACAATGGCCGATTATCAGGTAAAACAGAGGGGCTACACCTTGCCCATTCTCAACCAGGACTATTTAGTCCTTCCTTACCAGATGGAGATAATGGGGCTCTTTGAAGGAGGCACGCCGATAGGGAAAGATTTGACTAGAGAATTCACCCTGATGGTACTCTTCTACCTCTTAAATGCCAAAGATATCCCCCTGGCCCGCACATGGATCAGCGAAAAGGATTTAACCGGTGGGGAGACCTTTTTCCGAGGTCCTCACGCCCTCAGTGTCGATCTCATCGAAAAAAAATATGGCGACAATCCCGATGGCTTCATTGAGGCTGGAAGGCTCCTCGGGGGCACTCCAGTTCACTTCGGGGATAAATCCATCGCCATAGACGTCTTTCCCCGGATCCCCATTATCTATATCTTATGGATAGGGGATGAAGAATTCCCCCCAAGGGCAGGGGTTCTTTTCGATGCTTCCATCGAATCCCATTTCACC
>Ga0209636_10004042_pt1 | contig 14994 bp, 12 predicted proteins | sample DeeMarSWOR152_54_FD_187464 | JGI IMG/M metagenome (GOLD analysis project Ga0209636, IMG submission 187464) | Marine sediment microbial communities from White Oak River estuary, North Carolina - WOR-1-52-54 (SPAdes) (version 2) | ecosystem: Environmental > Aquatic > Marine > Intertidal zone >...
CATTGTCCACAAAAGTCGGATAAATCTTTGCTTTCATGATTTCTCCATGCTCTTTATCTGCCAAAATTATGCCTCCTTGGGGTCCAAATAGAGTTTTATGGGTTGAGCCAAAAAGCGCTGATGCTCCTTCCTTTAAAGGGTCTTGAAAATGTTTACCAGCAATCAGGCCCATGACATGAGAGCCATCAAACCCTACACATGCACCGTTTTCATGAGCAACTTCAGCCAACTCCCTAACTGGATACGGAAAAGTAATCAGACTTGCACCAAAAATCACAATCTTAGGCTTAACACGTGTTATGGCTTCTTTTGCTTCTTCAACCCTTATGCTCATGTCATGCTTCGAAAAAGGAAAAGGCACAGCCTTAAGGCTGAAAAGTCCAGCCAAGCCGTCTTTCCACATTCCAGGATATCCGCCATCTTCAGGAGAAACACACATAAGCACATCATTTGGTTTCGCGAAACTAGCTATGAAAATCAAATCAGCAATGTGCCCAGAAAGAGGACGCAAATCTGCGGTCTCAGCTCTAAAAACTTCTTTCGCGATTTCTTCGCCACTCTGCTCAATGTCGTCTATGAAGCGTGTGCCCATGTAAAAGCGGTTTCTTGAGGTGTAACGGTGTCCCAGATCTGACGAGAGAAGCCCTCTAACAGTGGGGCTCATAACGTTCTCGGAGGGAATGAGGTTCAAGCATTGTTTTCCACGCCATTCCTCATGGTTGCGAACTAAACTGAGGATTTCTTCAATCATGTTCATCACCTAGTCTTAGAGGTATTACTTTTTCACGTTTGATAGTTAAAACTACCTCTTACCCCTGATATGCAGCATTAGGTTTCGGTGTCTTCTCTCATGCACTACAGAGTAAAGTACGTTGCGAAGGTAAAGTTTAAAATGCTCCCAGTATTAGAAGTGTTCACAAACTTAAATGAACTCAACGAGGGAAAACATTTGACAAAATCCCTATGCGTAAAGATTAAACCTTTGGCAATCTTGCTGCTCATTCTAACATCGATTATGATAACTCTTTCATTTTTACCAGAAACAAAAGCTGAAACAAAAATAATCTCCATTACTCCTCATGAAGGAAATGCTGGAACAACTGTTCAGTTAATCGCTAACATAACCACGGAGGACGGGCAATACAAAATAATGTTTGACGAAAATGAGTGCTTAAGCGGAAATGCCACTGTAAATAATGTAACTGTACCATTCACTGTTCCTCACGCATCAGAAGGTGTTCATAATGTAACGATAATTGATACGATGGCTGGAGAGAATGACACTACAACTTTTACAGTTTTAACCTCATACTCCTGCGAACCCACAGTGCCCAAACCACCCACTCAAATTCAAGAAGGGGAGAACGTGACGATTTCTGTAAATATGACGGGTGGCAAATCAAACTACACGTATCCTAACATTAAGGTTCAAACTCCCGGAAACCTAACATATGAAGCGTTAAACAATGTTACTACAAATGTTGTGGGAGACTTTTATGGCAATTTAACTTATCCCGAAGACTTTTCAAACGGTGCAAACACTAACTTTACTGGAGAATATAAAATACTCTTCAACGCAAGTGTTGTGAATCATTTTTTCATAGGACTGACGAACTGTAGCAAATACCACAGAGAAGAGTTTGTGGGTATCAGAGCTGTCGGGTATCAGGCAAACGAAACAGTGACTATTGACGTAACTTTCGTAGAAACCATAGAACCTTTAAACTCAACCATGGTGAACGCTTCACAGCTAGGAATCATCAATGCAACGTGGATGGTGCCATGGAACGCTTCAATCGGCGACTACAACGTAACAATAGCTTCAGAAACAACGACAAAACTCGTACGCGACTCTCAACTCTTCAGGGTTCCAGGCTACCAAATAGATGTTTACACACGAAACTTAGCCGGAGATGTGGTGCCGCAAATACTGGTGGAGGCTCTTGACGAAGCCACGAACACAACGTATAGTAACACAACTAAAGAGAACGGATTAGCATGTTTATGGCTTGAAAAAGGCGACCATACCTTTGAGGCATTTTGGAATAAGGTGAAAGTCAACGAAACGCAAGTTACCATCACCAAAGAGGACACCTATAACTTGACATGTGAACTAACCAATATGAAGATAACAGTTAAAGACAAAAATGAAATTCGGATACCGTTCGTTAGCTTAACCATTAGCTATCAATATGAGACTACAAAAGATAAGAAGCTGGAAAATGGAAGCGTAACGGGTGAAACCGACCTTTCCGGAGTTTTCTCCCTCAACTCCACACTTCCTCACATAACCTACACTGTAAATGCCTCTCGCTACGAAAGAGTTTTCAACACAAACAACAAAACAGTTGAATATTTGCCAGCGGAAAAATGGTTCAATATAACAATACTTTGTCCTGCCAAAACTTTGACACTAAACATAACAGAACATCATCGAACCCCACTTCCAAACGCACGTATAGAGGTGATTGAACAAATGGGTGGAATATCCTACGATGAAAGTACTAATGATGTTGGGATCGCTACTATTAACTGCACCTTTGGAAATTATACCGTAAAAGTTTATATGGGTAACATATTCTTAAACGAAACTTTTATCGAAATGTTTAATGACACAAACATCGAGATTTATTGCAAGCTCTACAATTTAACAGTTTCAGTTAAAGTAGTGGACTATTTTGGACAGCCAATTCCAAACGCAAACGTAACACTGCAACGGGAAGGACTACTACCACGTTCAAACACAACAAAATCCAATGGAGTAGCCACATTCAGTGATTTCATCGGCGGGAGTGTACAGAGTGTACAAATAGCCATTTATTTAAACGACCAAGCACAGCCATGCATAGAAACCGCACCATCCGTTGTTTCATCAACAACCATTGAAATCAAAATAGGAAAGTACGTACTTATCGCCGGCATTCTTGTTGAAACAAGTCAGTTAACAACAGCATTAATAATCGCAGCAGCCATAATACTCATTGTTTCAATAGAAGTTTACAGAAGAAAACGTTCTAAATCGCAGAAAAGCTCAGACTAGAGCTAGAATAAAGAGTTTGAGGGAAAAAACTTTATATTAGCTCATGTGAAAATACTTGTTAGGTAAGAAATGCTGCAATAGTGAAGTTTTGTTTAACACCAAAGGTTGTGCATGTATTGGCTCAGGTGAAACGTTGTTCTCCAACATGTAAATTCTTTAAATGTGCAAAGAACGCTGCTGTCTACCGTCAAGATGATGTATGGTGCAAATGGACAGGGGACTCGTGTGACGTTCCAAACTGTACCTATGCTATGTGCGTAAAAAGACGACTTCTCCCCAGAGGAATCTGCGGAGAAACCGTCAAAAGAAAAACAACTGAAAAAGGGCCAGAGGAGGTTGTTGGCCCAGCAATAAAGCTTCGTGGAAAGGCTCTTCGTAGGATCGGCGAAAAAGAAATCTTCTGAAATCATTAGTTTCAGCAGCCAGTCAAATCAAGTCTTCAAAGGATTAAATGGCACATTTCTTAATTGATATTAGGCTTTTATTTTGCTGAAACACGTTTGACAACGGGCGGCCTGATTTTTTTCAGAACTCTGTAGCCACAGACAATGCATTTCATTTGTCCACCACGGAGTTCTAACTCATCTGAAGGAACCTTTGCTCCGCATCTTATGCATTCGTAAACAATACCTGTGGGTTTCTTCTTTTCCTCCATAATGCTTCCTCTTTTACAAACGAGTACCATTCCACCTTTTTAAAAATGTTTCCATAAATACTACACTGCGAGATGGATGTCTTGAAAAAACGTTTGAAAAATCATCTTTCAAAGTTTGTTTCTTCCGAGGGGTTGACTTACATTTACGATTCTTATATGTTATTGGAGACATAGCGATTATACGTGTAACCGGGAAGTCAAGAAAACACAGCAGAATAATTGCTGAAACAATTATGAGCGTTCAAAAGAATGTAAAAACGGTTTTGGCTCAAACAAGTTCTGTCTGTGGAGATTTCCGACTTAGAAAACTGGACTTTGTCGCTGGCGAAAATAAGACCGTTACAGTTCACAAGGAATTCGAATGCTTGTTTTCTGTTGATGTTGGAAAATGCTATTTTTCACCTAGGCTTCTCTATGAGCGGATGCGGATTGCAAAACAAGTTGGAGACAGAGAGGTTGTTGTGAACATGTTTGCTGGAGTAGGCTGTTTCTCCATAGTCATTGCTAAACATTCAAAGGCTGAAAAAATCTACTCGATTGACGTTAACTCCGCGGCAATTCAGTTCATGCAAGAAAACATTAGGCTGAACAAGGTTTATCGAAAAGTTATCCCCATACAAGGAGACGCCAAAGAAGTCATTGAGGAAAGACTGCGCTGCACAGCGGATAGGGTTCTCATGCCCTTACCAGAAAAAACCTTTGAATATCTGCCTTACGCCGTGTCTGCTCTTAAAGAAAACGGAGGATGGATACACTACTATGATTTTGAACACGCCAAGAAAAACGAGAATCCCATTGAGAAAGCTAAGCTGAAAGTGACTGAAAAACTTCAAAGTTTAGGTGTAACCTTTACGATTCCGTTTGATCGTGTCGTTAGGACAACTGGTCCGAACTGGCATCAAGTAGTTTTGGATATTAAACTGAATGGTTGTGGAAACAAAAGAAAACGATGAGGTTCATGAAAAAAGGCAAATCCATGAAAATGTTTTATAGTCTAACGACAGAAAATACGTTGGAGGAATACGATATGAAGAAGAAGTTGATGGAGATATTGGCTTGTCCGATAGATAAGCATTATCCGCTTGAACTGCTTGTTTTTGAAGAGAAAGAGGAAATAGTGGAAGGCTTGATCATCTGTCCGAAATGTTTAAGATGGTATCCGATTCGAGATGAGATTCCAGAGATGCTTCCTGACGAACTGCGAAAAGAAGTTGAAGACTTGACATTTTTGAGAAAGTGGAAGGGAAAGGTTCCGGAAAAAATATTGTTAGAGGGCAAACCCTTTAACCTGAGAAACGAAACAAAGAAATCCTAGTTTTTTACTTTAGTTTTATTACTCTGCCTGTTGCTGAAGATTTTAACGCTGACTCTGCAATTCTGAGGGCTTTCAAGCCGTCCATGCCCGTTATTAACGGCTTCTCCTTTTTTAAAACACAATTTGCAAAGTGTTGGAGTTCAAGTTTTAAAGGTTCTCGCCAAGCAATTCTCGGCTGCACAGTCTCCTTTGCACTCTCAATTGTTAGTTCTTGCGTGATGTAATCAAGTTTCATTATGGCTTCGCTTCCAGTAACGACTAATATCCGCGTCTTGTATGGCGTCAACCAGTTAGATTCAATGAAAGCACTTTTACCCCCTTTAAACGTGAGCATTATCTGAGCATAGTCCTCAAACTTTTTATGTTTCATTCTTCCAGTTTTTGCATAAACAGCAAGAGGGTCTTCGTCAAAAAGGTGTCTCGTTATGTCTATATCATGGATTGCTATGTCCTTAACAACCCCTACGTCGCCCATTCTTTCGGGCCACTGGGAAACCCTTTTTGCCGTTGCACAAACGAGATCGCCGATTTTTTTGTCTTTAATTCCCTTTTTGATGTGTTGGACTGCTGGAATAAACCGCATCAAAAAGCCTACTGTAAGGTGCAAATCCTGCTTTTCTGCTGTTTCTAACAGTTTTTCCGCTTGATTCACGTTTTTTGCCATTGGTTTTTCAACTAAGACATGTTTTTCTGCTTTCAGGGCTTTTAATGCTTCTTTTGCGAGGCTCGTTGACCACGTACAGATGCTTATCGCCCTGATGTCTTTTCTTTTCAGCATTCTTCCAAGGTTTGTGTATGGTCTTGCACCGAATTGCTTAGCCACGGCTTTGGCTCTTTCAGCGTTTATGTCACAAACTGCTAAAAGTTCTGTTTCTTCTAACTCTTTGTAAACTCTCGCTTGGTTTCTCCCCCAGAAACCTGTTCCGACAACCGCAACACCTAACTTTTTCATTTTGTCCAAACTCCTCTTCCTAAGCCACGATATATGAAACCTTCCCTTTCAACTTTTTCAGGATCGACAACACCTTCAAAATCAACTACAGCAGCTGGCATCCTTGTCATGATTTTCAGTTTCTTCAGGTTCAAACGTTTGAACCGGTCGTGACCTGTTAGTATCACTATGCAGTCTACGCCTTCCGTTGCTTCTGCAAATTTTTTCTTAACGCGATGACCCAAATCAGCCAAGTCTTTACCTGATAAAAATGGATCATAAAGACTGACTTTGGCACCTTTAGTCTCCAAGATTTTAGCAAGTTTCTCCGCTGAAACTTTTGGTGAATCCTTCATGTTTGGTGTTTGTGAAATGCCCAGCAGAGAAATCTTTGCCCTTCTCAAGGTCTTTCCACAGCTTCTCAATGATTCCCTAATCAAACTAACAGCATGTTTTAGAATTTCCTCGTTTATCTCCCTAGCTACTGCGGGAATTCGAAGTCTCACATTCAAGCTCTCAGCTTCCTCCAACAAAAGATACGGCTCTTCACATAAGTTTCTGCAAGGAAGTGTTGGCGAGACAAGTGTGCCACGCGCGCTTGTTTCTGCAAGTTCTTTAGCCTTATGGTAATCCATGCCCGCTTTCTCACAAAAACAGGCAAATTCGTTCGCTAAAGCAACATTGGTATAATGCTGCACGGATTCAAAGAGCATTGCTGCTTCCGCTGTTTTCACATCATTTGTCTCTACCACATCTTTTTTTGCGACGGTTCCTAGAACAAATAAGGCAACATTTAAACTGTCCTTGTCCGTTGCTGCTACAATCCGCTTACAATCAGCTAATTTTTCTAAATTCTGTTGATCTGAAATTCGAACTGGGCTGTAGGCTAGACCGAAATGAACTCCAACTTTGAATCCGGAGGTGTTTTCCAAGGTCTGTCTAATTAGCCTCTCTGCTGTGGCTGGTCCAACAACACTCATAACAATGACCAGTGAGCCGCGTCGGAGACTCGATCCCACCTGCTTGCATATTTTTTCTACGTCTGAATAGTTGACTTTTTTCTTTCTTTCAATCTTTGCTTGAGTTGTTATCAATATGACATCGCTTTGCGCAACAGCCGCTTTGACATCGGTTATAGCTTCTACAGATCCATTTTTCACGTGTTTTTTCAGTAAAGGCTCAACTTTATCCTTTAGAAAGGGAGATTTTCCCCTTTTAAGACGGTTTACTAATGCTCGGTCTGCGTCAACGCATATTATCTTGAATCCAGCTTCAGCGAAGAGGCAAGCGTGAAGAACACCGTTTCGTCCACAACCTATGATGCTAAACCTGTGTTTTCTACGCTTCTCGACACTGTCTAGTTCTTCTGGTTTTATATGCAGTATCGATGTTGACATCCGGTATTCTCCATGATTTATAAGAAATTGATTTAAATCTGTAAGCTGTGGATTACTCTTTTAAGTTTTGAACTGTATTCTTGGACGAGTTGTAAGGCTTTTTCCTCTGTTTTTGCTTCTGCGTACAGCCTGTAAATGGGCTCTGTTCCGCTTGGACGCATTAGGATCGCGCTTTTATCCTCGAACCATATTTTGACTCCGTCAATCGTGTTCAAGTTTAATCCGCTTAATTGTTTAGTTAACTTTTCTAGGGTTTTCTCTTTAAACTCGTTTGGGCATTCAACCTTGCCCTTTTCAATGAAGTATTTTGGCAGTTCTCCAAGCAGATTCGAAAGTTTTTCACCAGTTCTAGCCATAATGTCCAAAATTAGTGCTGTCGCCATCGCTCCGTCTCTGACCGACTGGTGAGGTCCGTAAAAGATTCCTCCATTTTCCTCCCCGCCAAGTTTTGCATTTATCTTCTTCATCGTTTGCGAGACTGTTACGCTTCCTACTTTGGTCCACACAATTTCTCCACCATAAGAGTCCGCTATGTCCCTAACCAAGGTTGAGGAACTCACTGGTGTAACAATTTTCTCACTCGGATTATCCTTTAAAAAGTATTTTTCAACCAAGGCGAAAGTTTTGTCTCCCCAGTGAATTTTCCCGTTTTCGTCAACGAATATTGAACGGTCAGCATCGCCATCAAATGCAACGCCTAAATCTGCACCTACGGCTTTCACTGTTAAGGCTAAATCCTTAAGGTTTTCTGGGCGAGGTTCAGGTAGTCTTCCGGGAAATGTTCCGTCAATGTTTGCGTTTATGGTTGTAACTTTGCATCCTAGCTCTCTGAGTAGGCGTGGTGCTGCAAGGCTTCCTACACTGTTTGCGGTGTCGACAACAACGTAGTAGTGTTTTTTCGTTATTCGAGCAATGTCTATATATTTTTTTATCGCTTCTATGTAATCATCAATCACTCCGGGAAGGTCACGGGTTGTACCTAAGTTGTCCCATTCAGCGTAATGCATCTTCTCATCAAAGAATATGTTCTCAATCTCGATTTCCTGTTCTCGCGAAAGCTCTATTCCATCGTTCCACACAACTTTTATTCCATTATATTGAGGTGGGTTATGCGACGCAGTTACTATCACTGCGCCGTCTGTTTTGTGGTTTTTCACAGCAAATTGTAATGCTGGAGTAGGCGACATCCCTGCGAGAAGCACGTTACATCCTGTTGCGTTTAAACCAGCAATAACCGCCCGGGCAAACATTGGACCGCTTGTTCTAGCGTCATACCCGACTACAAGATTTCCAGACTGAAAGAATGTTCCTATCGCGCTTCCAATTTTAATCACCATTTGCGAGGTTAATTCTTTGTTAACAACTCCGCGGATTCCATTTGTCCCAAACAATCGTCTTGGGCCTAACATGTGTCATACTCCATCCTAAATAATGTTTTTAGGTGTTAATACGCTTTCAGAAATCTCTTTAGCTGGGCAAATCGAAACTCCTTTCATAAGCGACACATTATCCTTTACTTTAACGTGGTCACCGAGCACGCATCCTTCTCCGATGTTGACTGCTTTTCCAATAGTCACGTTTTCACCGATTATGGCTCCGTTTACTGACGACAAATCAGATATCACCACTCCGGGAAAAACTATCGAGTTTTGTATGTGAACATTTTTTCCAACAGTACTATTTCGTCCCAAGATCGTATAGGGTCCGATAAATGATTTTTCTCCTATAGAAACTCCTTTGTCAACAGCCACAGGCTTCTTAACTTTCACCTTATTTCCAATGTTGTGTCTTTGTTGATTAGCAAAGGCATCAAGTAGGATTTCGTTTATCTTTAGGTAATCTTCTAGTTTGCCTATGTCCATCCACAAACCATCAAAAACATAACCGTAAAGCTTACCTGCTTCTGAAAGTTTTGGAAAAACTTCACGTTCCAAGGAAACTTTTCGTCCTTTCGGGATATATTCAAAAATTTCAGGGCTGAGAACATAAACACCAGCGTTTATCAGATTAGTTGGAGCCTCCTCCCGTGAAGGTTTCTCAATAAATCTTTTTATGCGATTTCCTTTTGCTAGTTCTGCAACTCCATATCTGCTCGGGTCATCTACTCTGTGAAGGACTATTGTTGCTGTCGCATTTTTATTTTCGTGCATCTTAAAAATTTCTCTGTAGTTTACATCGGCAAAAATGTCTCCGTTCAGAATTAGGAAAGAAGCATCATGACCAATGAGTTTTTCAGCCTTTTTTATTGGACCGCCAGTTCCCAACGGTTTTTCTAGCGGGTCTCGTGAATAAGTAATGTGCAAGCCGCATTTTGGAATTCTGTGCTGTTTTATGAAAACTTCTGTTTGAAGGTTAGCTGCTAATATTGCTTCTTTAATCATGTTCTTAGTGAGTCTTTCGAAAGTCCATTGTAGCAAGGGTTTGTTGACTATCGGGAAGAGAATTTTCGGTCTTGTGCAGCTTAATGGTCTTAATCTTGTGCCGAAGCCTCCTGCGAGAATCAATGTCTTCAAGGGTTTTCACCGTTTTAAACTGCAAGCTTATATTCATTTGCTTCTAATAAAACGATTTCGTGAAAGAGTGAAAAGGTGTGAAAGTTAGACTTCATGAAATGAGTTGGACTGAAGCAAAAGAATGCTTTACTCAAAATAATGTTGCCATATTGCCTGTTGGCTCAAACGAGCAGCACGGTCCGCAAAATCCGCTTGGAACAGACCATTTGATAGCTAAGGCTATAGCCGAAGAGACAGCTAAACGCGCTGGAGTGCTTTGCCTACAAGTGATTCCTTTTGGCGTTAGTTCTCATCATAAACAGTTTTGGGGAACCATTTTCATATCGCCGAAAACGTTCAAAGGCTATGTGAAAGAAGTATGCTTATCGCTTAACTATTATGGCATCAGAAAAATTGTGATAGTCAACGGACACGGCGGCAACTTATGCGCTCTCATGGAGATGGCTAGAGAACTTAGAGAAAAAGGGGTTTTTGTGTCTATCTTTCAGTGGTGGTCAGCTGCAAACAAGCTTTTGCCAGATCTTTTCAAACCAGAAGAAAGAAGACACGCTACGGCTGAGGAAACCTCAGTGAATTTGGCTTTGCATCCGCACATTGTGGATATGAATAAGGCTGTAGATGAAGAACTCGGCAAACACAATGTGCAAACAGGAGCCATGACACTTCCACTAGACACCGTAGACTATACACGTTCGGGAGTGTTTGGAGAATCAACAACAGCATCTGCAGAAAAAGGCAAAAAAGTTTTCGAAGCTGCTGTGAACGAACTCGTTAGGCATGTAAATCTGCTTAAAGAAGCGAGAATTGAGGATTTAGTAGAGAAGCCCAAGGTGTAGTGGAGCACTTTACTCCCATTCGATTGTTGCTGGAGGTTTATGAGTTATATCATAGACAACGTGTGTGACCTGCGGCACTTCATTGGTTATTCTTGTTGAGATTTTTTCCAGCACTGTGTAGGGGATTTTTGCGAAGCTGGCAGTCATTGCTTCACGGCTTTCCACAACTCTGACAGAAACAACGTAACCATAAGCTCTGGCATCACCTTTGACACCGGTGGCTTTCGTGTCTGTTGAGACGGCGAAATACTGCCACAGATTCTCTTCCAATCCGCTCTTTTCAATTTCCTCTCTCACAATTTTATCCGCTTTCTTCGCCATTTCAATCTTTTCTTTGGTTAGTTCACCGATGATCCTGACCGCTAGTCCTGGACCTGGGAATGGTTGTCTAAAAACTATTTCCTTTGGCAATTCGAGCATTTTGGCAACCTTTCTAACCTCATCTTTGTACAAATCGCGGAGCGGTTCCACAATTTTCTTAAACTTGATTTTTATAGGTAAACCAGCGACATTGTGGTGTGTCTTTATTTTGTCCGAGAATTTTCTAAAACCAGACTCGATTCTGTCCGGATAAATCGTTCCCTGAATCAGATATTCTGCGCCTGTTATTTCTGCGATTTCTTCGAAAACTCGGATGAATTCCTCTCCTATGATTTTTCTCTTCCTTTCAGGGTCAATTACTCCTCCGAGTTTTGTCAGAAATCTCTCCCGCGCATCTACTATTATGAGGTTTATCTTGAACTTCCGAAAGATATTTTTCACAAATTCTGGTTCGTTCTCTCGCATAAATCCGTGGTCAACGAAAACTGCTGTAAGTCTGTTGTCTATTGCCTTAGCTGCAAGGGCTGTTGCCACGCTGGAGTCTATGCCTCCGCTTAGGGCTATTATGGCTTTTCCATCATCGACATCCATTTTTATTTCTTTTACGGCTTTTTCTACCACGTCTTCCATTTTCCAGTTAGGTTCGCACTTACAGACTTCAAAAATGAAGTTGTGAAGCATTTGCATGCCCTTTTCTGTGTGAACAACCTCTGGATGCCACTGCAACCCGTATATCGGCTTTTCCTTGTGCCTAAAAGCGGCAACCGGACAATTCTCTGTGTGAGCTAAAACCTCATATTCAGCGGGCACGGAGAGAACAGTGTCGCCATGACTCATCCAAACCTTCTCTCTATTAGCTAACCCTTTCAATTCACCCGCAGACGTGTCGATGGTGACGTATGCTATTCCATATTCCCTCTGTTTGGTTGGCTCAACTTTTCCTCCAGCCATTTTAGCTATAAGTTGATGTCCATAACATAGGCCTAAAACTGGCAAGTCTAAACCAAGAATGCTTGGGTCTGGTTTCGGCGCGTTCAAATCATAAACGCTGGCTGGTCCTCCCGAGAAGATTAATCCTTTTACGTTGAATTTTTCGCTGAGAAGCTTGATTTCTTGCGGTTTTATGTCGTGAGGAACTAATTCAGAATAGACTCCATACTCTCTGATTCGTCTCCCTATAAGATGGCAGTATTGTCCGCCGAAGTCGAGCACAAGTATGGTATCATATTTCATCACTGCATCTTCTCACACTACGAAACAAATGCTTTCGTATATACACTAATAAAGTTGTTATGCTAGGCGTAAAGATATTTTTGCAATTCCCATGGCGTTACTTCATTCTTTCTGTTTGGCATGCGCGATTCATACTCTCTCCATTCTTCCATTTTCAGTTCCACATACTTCTCTGCGTTTTCTTTACCCAAAGCTTCTAAGCAAATTTCATCGCTTTCCCACTCTTCCAACGCTTCCTTCAGTGACATTGGCAAAGCCCCAACGCCTAGTTCTCTCCGTTTAGCTTCGCTGAGATGATAAACGTTTTTTCTCACGGGTTCTCCTGGTTCAGTCTTCTTTCTGATGCCGTCCAGCCCAGCCTCAAGTATAACTGCATAAGCAAGATAAGGATTACACAGCGGGTCTGGGCATCTAAATTCTATCCTCGTCTTTTTTTCGTTGTTGTGGAAATATTCTGGCACCCTTATCAGAGCTGAACGGTTTCGGCTGCTCCATGCAATATAGATCGGTGCCTCATAACCCGGCACCAGCCTCTTGTAACTGTTAACCGTAGGCGCTACTATGGCACAGAGTGCCTTGGCATGCTCTAGGAGGCCGCCGATGAAATATCTGCATTTTTGCGAGATGTTTGCGTAGCCTTTAGGGTCATAAAATAGGTTTTTACCGTTTTTTGGGTTCAAGAGTCCCATGTGAACGTGCATGCCGTTACCCGGCTTGTCAAGCCATGGTTTCGGCATGAATGTTGCTATCCAGCCGTATTTTCTGTCTGCTACAGCCTTGGCTGCAAATTTGTGTAGCATAATGTTGTCTGAGGTTGTGATCGGATCTGAGTATTTGAATGTGATTTCGTTTTGAGCTGCGCCTACTTCGTGTTGTTCTCTTTCTACGATAATTCCCATGGAAAACAAAGCATTAGACAAGTCCATTCTGTATGTTTCTGTCACGTCTCGACCCGGGCTTATGTCAAAATATCTGTGTTTGTCTATGATGTGGTTTTCAACTGGGTAAACTTCACCTTCTTCACTTTTATGTACAAGATAGAATTCCAATTCAGCGGCAGCTGTTGTTTCATATCCTTCTCTTAACGCTTTTTCTGTGGCTTTTTGGCAAACATATCTTGGGTCGTTTTCATATCGCTTGCCGTCAGGGCAGTGTATGTTGCAGATGAAGCTTACAACACTTTTATCGTAAAAATAGTAAGGGCAAACCGCAAACGTGGATGCGTCGGGCTTCATGACCATGTCGCTCTCTTCTATGTTGACTCCACCTGTTATAGAGGAGCCGTCGAAACCAACGCCTTCCATCAAAGCGTTTTTCGCTTCTTCTGTTGGGATGGTCCTGCCTTTAAGGAGTCCGAGCATGTCTGTGAAGTGTAGAAGGATGTAATCAGCGTTGTTCATTAGCTTCAGACATGTGTCAAAGTTATGAGCTGCTTGGGATCGATCGTACATATTGCATTCTCCTTTATGCAAGTTTACAACACAAACAATTATCGCTGTAAATATAAAAAGGTTCTTAGTAAATTGCTAAGCAAATGTTAAATAGCAGATGCTATGCTTTGAATAGATGTGCAGTATAGGTGATGGATAATGCGTTTAGACGAGACAGATGTCAAAATCTTAAAGACATTGCTAAGTGACGCTAGGCTTTCATCTAGGCAAATAGCTAAACAATGCGGTGTTTCCATAGGCACAGTTCTTTCGCGAATAAAGAAGATGGAGAAAGGGGGAACAATAAAAGGCTATTCGGCTCTGCTTGATCAGGAGAAGCTTGGCTACGAATTAACGGTTGTTAGCGAAATAACAGTTTCAAAGGGAAGACTTTTAGAAATGGAAAACGAGATTGCAAGACTCCCAAACGTCTGTTGCGTGTATGACGTAACAGGTTTAATAGACGCAATAATAGTCGCAAAATTCAAGAATCGAGAAGAACTAGGCAAATTCACAAAACGTTTACTAGGCTTGCCCTATGTGGAGAGAACAAACACTCACGTTGTGTTAACGACAATAAAAGAAGACTTGCGTATAATCTAATACCTCTCTTTTTATAACCCATTCATGAGGAGGTTTCTTCAAATCAAAGCAAGATTTAATTCCAACCGTAAATCTAGAAATAAAAGGACAAGCTCTAAGCGGGGGTTGCCAAGCCAGGTCAAAGGCGCAGCCCTGAGGCGGCTGTCCTGTAGGGGTTCGTGGGTTCAAATCCCACCCCCCGCACTTTGAATGGAAAGGTGGACCAATTTGCGAAAATCTTGCTGTTAAGTATTAACAGTATTTGTTGAAGCAACGCCACAGAGAAGCGACGATTAGAGGGCGGGTTAGGCTTTCGAAGCATAAAGAGAAAAGGAGAACAGCCTCGCAATTTTCAAAGCAGAGTGAGAAAGCAAACCAAGCCGATTTATATGTTTAGGTTCAATGTAATTCATGAACAGCAAATGTCTGATAAATTTAAGAAAGGTGATAAGTGAATTGCGGATATGTTTCAAGAATCTGAGACCATGTCCTTTTTACATAGAAGAAAAGCCCAAAACCGCCTTTGTTTTGATGCCTTTTGAAGAGGAACTTAAAGAGGTGTATATGATTGGAGTAAAGGAAACGCTTGGAGATTTGGGTTGGATTTGTCATAGGTCAGATGAGAGATTTGACACCCCCGAGATTATCTGTACTATATGCAAAAACGCCCAAGAAGCAAATCTAGTCCTTGCAGACTTGACGGGAAGAAACCGAAATGTGTTTCTTGAGGTAGGATTAGCC
>Ga0209636_10004043_pt1 | contig 14991 bp, 10 predicted proteins | sample DeeMarSWOR152_54_FD_187464 | JGI IMG/M metagenome (GOLD analysis project Ga0209636, IMG submission 187464) | Marine sediment microbial communities from White Oak River estuary, North Carolina - WOR-1-52-54 (SPAdes) (version 2) | ecosystem: Environmental > Aquatic > Marine > Intertidal zone >...
CTATATGTTAGAAGGATTGGAGCAAGTTCCATATATCGGTGAAAAGATAAAAACTGCCAGGGCAGAAGGATTGGAAAAAGGAGTTCAACAGGGAATTCGAGGCGATATTATTGAAACATTAAAATTTCGTTTTCAATCAGTCGATGGTCTTGAGGATTTAATAAATACGATTGACGAGGTGAATACATTGCGAAAAGTATTTCACCTGGCTCTTACCACGGATTCCCTTGATACGTTTAAGAAAAACATGGCAAGAATTTTAAATTGAAAGCGAAATGTAACACAAACTTCCAGTTTGTGGACCAAATTTTGAATATTTTCGTATGCTTATTTGCATGCGATATGAATGTTTTATTGTGAAGCTTCATTTTTAGAATAGAATAAATCTCAATTTATAAATCAAATCAGCCGATATGCTTTAGAAGATTATCCAGAGTAGCTTCTGCCAAACAAATACTATTATCCGCCGCTCCATAATAAATTTTTACCGTTCCATCAGGTATCAGAACCCAGCCATTGGAAAAAACCACATTCGGAAAGAAACCATTCGTTTCCCATTTATCCTCTGGAGTGAGAATGGGAAAATTGCCTCGTTTCAGAATTTTTCTTGGATCATTTAAATCGAGCAAGCAGAGGAATAGTGAATATATCGAATTGTGACCACAGCCATGATAGAGCAATAACCAGCCATCAGGTGTCTTGATCGGCTGGGGTCCTGCACCGATTTTTTCTTGTTCCCATTCATTATCACCAGGTCGCATCAAACAGGAATGATTGCCCCAGTGCAGCAAGTCAGGGGATTCGGCATACCAGATCGACGGTTTGCCAAACGTATCACCCAGCGGGCGATGAAGCGCAATATATTTGTTTTGAATTTTTTCTGGAAAGAGACAGACATCTTTATTTTGCGGTGGAAAAATCATCCCATGTCGCTCGATGGTCGTGAAATCCTTTGACGATGCCAGCACAACACCATGGCCTTCTCCTGACACGGCTGTGTAAGTTAGGTAATAGCTGTCGTTGATTCGGGTGATTCGGACATCTTCGATCCCATAAATTTCTGCTGAAGTCACTGGCGAAATGAATGGTTCCGGGTCAACAGTGAAGTGAACGCCATCCTTGCTTCGCACGAGACGGAGATGACTGACCGAAGTCAGGTACATTTTTCCATCAATTAAATATTTTCGTGGATCCGATTTATCAATTTTATGGCGACCATTTTCTTGCCAGGTTAATATTTCAAGGCGGGGATGCCCATCATCTAATTTTATGATCGGAATTTTTACCCATCCGCTTTCCTGTTGGCAGGCTTCAGCAACGCGGGCAAGTAAAATTATTTCATCATTAAATAAACATGCCCCAGGATTAAAAACACCAATTACTTTCAATCCTTCGGCAGATGGTTTTACATCGGTTGTTTGGAGAATCGGATTGGCTGAATTTCGTTCAATCAATGAAGCTTTCATGTTTTTTTCTTGGTTTAATATTGCCTATTTCGTTGATTTTTGAAATTATTTTATATTCTAAACGAAGAGGTTTTGGGATTTCTATCCTTGCGAAGGTTTGGAACCTTCGCAAGGGTAGCTTTATTTTTGAGATGTTAATTCATTGAGCAGCTCATTTAGATTAATCGTCGCAAAACTGCTGGCATAATCGGACATGGCATAGGGGATGATAAGCTCACCCCCGTGAATCAGTCCACCGCAACTGTAAACGACATTTGGCACATATCCTTCACGTTCATTCTCATTGGGGGTAATTAAGGGCTCCTTCAGCCGTCCGATTACCCGGGTGGGATCATGTAGCTCAAGCAAAAAGGCACTAATAGCATATTTTCTCATAGGTCCCACACCATGGCTGAGAACAATCCAGCCCGCTTCAGTCTCAATCGGTGAGCCACAATTTCCCAATTGTACAAACTCCCAGGGAAAGGTTGGTTTTAATAAAATATGTTTGGTATGCCAGAAATGCATAAGATCTGAAAACATGATATAAATGTTTTCATTGTCCTGTCGCGAGAGCATGGCATAGTTGCCATTTATCTTCCGTGGAAACAGCGCCAGCCCCTTATTCTGGACAGCGGAGCCATTCAGGGTGCTAATTTTGAAATGAAGAAAATCGGTTGTCTCCAGCAGTTGTGGTAGAATAACTTTGCCATCATAAGCCGTATAAGTGGCGTAGTAAATGATACGTCCATCATCGTCATAAAATTGGACGAATCGAGCATCCTCAATGCCATTGATTTCCATTTGGGTATTGGGAAAGATGACCCTTTCAGACAGTGGCTGGTCAGGACAGAATTTCACCTCGTAGTTCGATTGTGCCAGTGACAACATGCCTTTGGCTGTCGCCTGGATTTCGCCATTTCGGCTTCGATGTTGTCTCCGGGCATAATTAAGATTTTCTTGAAGATCGTTTAGCGTAAAGCAGTCATCCAATGCAGAGAAAATTCGAGCCGAAAATTCATTAGCCAACCCAAGCTCAAATAATTTCCTTTCAAAAAGAACTTTTTCATAAGATGGATTGGGAATCACCTCGGGTGTGGTAACGAATCGGGAGGATTTATCTAACCGGAAATGATTATTCGTATCAATAACGCCTGACCGAAAAGTGATAGAGGATATGTGTCCTTCGCCAGTGGCTCTCAAGCTAATAATGAAGCGACGACTGCCATCATCCAGACCCGATTGATCCGGATGCCAGACTATCGATGGATTAAATAACGCGGCTGACTCCAGGGAATATTCCTGGGTAAAGTAGGCGCCGATCAGGAGCTTGCGGCTTTCGCTGAGTGGCTGATCGGTTAGCAAGTGATGACGGACCTGTTCAAATCGTTTGAGAAAAAAATCTTTAAGTCTGGGATAACGATAATGAAAATCTATCATCACCTGGCTGATTTCCCGTTTGACTTCCGCCTCCGAAAGGGACATGATTCGGGCAATAATTTTTACAAACCGGTCTTCCTGGTATAGCTCAAAAGGTCGATATAACACTCGGGTGTAATCTGGTTTAATTACAATATCAGTTCGTTTGGCTTTCATTTCTGGTGCGTGTTCTAAATGATGGTTTTAATTAAGTGATTCAAATTTTATCTGGCTTAAAAAAAGGACTGATTCCATTCGCCTTAGGCTATTGCGTCAACTTAAGCATTTTTTTAACGCAAAGAACGCCAAGCAGACGCAAAGAGCGCAGAGTGCTTAAGATTTCAATTAATTTCTCTGCGAACTTGGCGACTCCTTAGCGAACTCTGCGTTTAAGTTCGTACCAATAATTAGTAGACAAGTTGTTAGAATTATACAGCATTTCTTAGGTTGACGCCAATTGCCTTAGGCGGATAGAATCAGTATTAAAATGAACTTAAACTCAGAATTGTCCAAAAAGTTCTAACTCCACCCATAAATAGAGTCAACTTGTGGACAATGCGTAATATAATCTCTCAAATCACTTAATTTAGCGGTGGCTAACGCAATACGAGAATCAGCACCGCCATAGTACATTCGCACCAGGTCGTTATCAGCGATCCAACCGCAGGGAAAGACTACATCGTCAACATCACCTTCACGCTCATAATTTTCTCTGGGACCAAAGATCCACTCTTCGCTGCGCCGCACCAATCGTGTCGGATCCTCCAGATCTAATAGTGCTAAGCCCAATCGATAAATTACGCCACCAGCGGTTCTGCGAACGCCATGATAAAGGATCAACCATCCTTCGGGGATTGCCAGCGGTGGAGGTGAGAGACCGATTCTATTGGCATCCCACCAGCCACCTTCACGAGCTCGAATCAGAATGCGGTGATCGCCCCAATGATGAAGGTCGGGTGAAAAAGAAATCCAGATATGAGCGGGCGCACCTGGCGTGGAACTTACCGGACGATGCAGCATTACCCATTTTCCATTAAATCTAACTGGAAACAGGGCGGCGTCTTTATCCTCTGGCGGCAGGATCGCGCCACAGCGCTCGAAATGAACAAAATCTTTTGTTCTTGCCAGCGATACCAGGGGACCGCCCCGGGAATAAGAGGTATAAGCAATGAAATACTGTTGAAGCTCTTCAATGTAGGTAATTCGGGGATCCTCGATGCCCCAGATTTCTTCAGGGTAATGTTCGGGATCGGGCAATAATGTCGGGTGGGTATCTATTTTCCAGCTCGTAATCCCATCTTTGCTTATTGCTGTTGTCAAATGTGAAAATCCCTTACGATCTTCAACTCGAACCAGTAATAATGTTTCTCCATTGAGCAATGTGGCGCCACAATTGAACACTGAATTGACGGGGTAGTGCCAGTCATCTATCGAAAGTATGGGGTTGTTTTTATCTCGCTGAAACAGCTCGTCATAACTATTGTTGAGACTCATATCGACTTGCTCCTTAATAAATCCAATATATCATTCAGATTAGAAGTGGCAACCGCAATGGATTTATCTGCTGCGCCATAATACATTCGCAAATCACCGGTAAGTTGATTGACGATAACGCCGGTCGGGAAAGTGACACCGGGAACATCCCCCATATATTCATAATTAACCTGGGGACCGAACACCCAATTGTCACTGCGATGAATAATTTTACCGGGGTCATCCCGGTCTAATAAAGCCAGCCCGACTCGATAGAGGCTTCCCGAAGCGGTTATTCGAACTCCATGATAAATGATCAGCCAGCCTTCCGGCGTTTCGATGGGCGGCGGTCCCAGGCCAACGCGATGATTATCCCACCAGCCGGGTCGAACGGGCAGAAGAACCCGATGCTCGCCCCAATACTTTAAATCAGGAGAAAACGAAATCCAGATATGCGCTTCTCCCCGGATAATAGGGCGATGGATTAACACATATCGCCCCCCAATCTGACAGGGAAATAGTGACGCATCTTTATCTTCTGGCGGAAGAATGCAGCCGAGTCGTTCAAAATGGCTGAAATCATCCGTCATTGCAATTGAAACAACCGGTCCACCGGTGGAGAAAGAAACATAAGTAACCGCATATTTATCCTGATCAGCTAAATATATTATTCTCGGGTCTTCAATGCCCCATTGTTCTTCGTTATGTTTCTCAACAGGGGTCAAGGTTGGATGGTCATCGATTTCCCAATTGGAAAAGCCATTGGGGCTTCGAGCCCGGGTTAAATGCGAAAAACCTCGCATATCTTCAACCCTTGCCAGAAGGATCGTTTGTCCATCTTTTTCTACCGCCCCGGGATTGAAAACCGCATTGGCTGGATAGGGCCAATTCTTCGTGGTGAGAATCGGGTTATCATCATACCGCTGGAACAGGTAAAACGGCAAATTGTTTTTGATTTGTTTGTCCATTTTTTATTCCCAACATTTTTGTACCAATCGTTTTTTAAAACAACTAATAAAAAGTCGCGACGCAATATCTGTAAATTGATGAAAAAAAATATAATTGTGAATAGCTTTGCCAAACTGAGCCTTATATGATTGTTTTAATGATTACCCATTTATATTGCAACCGTATTATTTTGACAGCGAAGTTTCAATCAGTTTCATTTCAACCAGGGATAATAAGTAAGCCAGGGTGGATTCTGCCCCCTGGTTTTGATTGATTCGATCGACATGGAGGCCATCGTAACAACCGCCGGTGTTGGGATCATAGAGCGGCAGTCCCAGGTCATTTCGCCCCCAAAACCATTCGAAAGCGGTTCTGGCTTGATCCAGCCAAAAGCTTTCCTCGGTCATTCGATAAGCTTCCAGGCAAGCTGAAACCATAGCATAAGCCTCAATGGGTTGCTGGTCAAAATCTGCCCTGGTTCCATTGCGGGGATAAAAGCCATTGGAGCCAATGGGACGAAAATGGCCAGCTTCGCTGGTCTGAATTTTGATCAACCAGCTCAGGGTTTTAATCCCAATATCAAATGTTTTTTGTTGATTCGTCCAGCTACCGCTTAACAGTAATGCATGAGGCAACCTGGCGTTGCTGTAGCTCAAAACATCTTCAAACCAGAGCCAGTCATCAGTAGCCGTTTTTTCATACAGATCAATAAGCCGTTGGGTCAGTGTATCACGTAGTTGATTGACAACGCTATTGCCGCTTAATCTTCGAAAATATTCATGAATTCCCAGCAAGGCAAATGCCCAACTCCGCGGGGAGCTTAACTCCGCAATCATCGGCAGCGCCTGATCAAAAAGCTGAGCGCCCCAGGTCTGCAGGTTCCGATTTTTAGATCGTCCCATATACATTCCCAGCACCCAGATGGCTCGTCCCTGGCAATCATCGGAGCCAACCTGTTCCATCCAGTGTCGATCAAAACCCATAAAGTTTCGGAACCGCTTTTTGGGGACATTGTAGGCATGACTGAGAAACGCCGCATAACTGGTTGTCAGTCGTTGAATCTGTTGGCTTTCAATGCCAAGCTCCTCTAACAGAAGCATTAATTGCAAAGCCCGGGCATTGTCATCGGTACAATAGCCTTCTATAAAACTTGGTACCGAAAATTGGGCATGCTGTAAAATTCCGGTTGAATCCGACAGACGAAATAGATGATCCAATCGCAGGGCCGGCAGTTGCTGTTGCTGTTGGTCCAGCGTTTTCACTGCAAAAGCCCGTGTCGATGTCGTGACTCGTGTCAGTCGAGCTTTTTGCAGCGATTCGATATAGCGATGAGCAATATTGCTCCACACCATCTCACGACCAAGCAGGTAAGCCTTTTTTCTCATGCTAAGATGTAGCGGTTCATTTCGTAACAACTTGATTAATGCCGTTGAAATGGCGCTGGCATCATTAAATGGAACCAGGATGCCTCTATTATCAGCCAGTAATTCCTCCGCATACCAGTACGGCGTTGAAATGACCACCTTGCCACAACCAAAGGCGTACGACAGAGTCCCTGACGTGATCTGGGCCGGATTGAGATAGGGTGTAATATAGGTGTCAGCAGCACCAATAAACTCTTTTAATTCATCCAGCTCGACATAACGATTATAAAAAATAACGTGTTTTTTAATCCTGAGATCATGAGCAAGACGTTCGAGACTCATTCGATAGGCTTCCCCGTGATACCTCAATTCATTGGGATGAGTTGCACCCAGTACAATATAAACTAAATTGGGAAATTTATCGATCACCGCCGGCAGTGCTTTCAGTACATTTTCTATCCCTTTATTGGGAGAAAGTAAACCAAAAGTCAGGATCACATGTTTTCCCTCAACGCCAAACTGATCCTTATAGAAATTAGAATCGACAAACGGCATATCCGGTATGCCATGAACAATGAGATCAATCTTTTGTTCAGCAGCTTGATATATGTCGATCAAAAATTGTTTACCCTGATCGCTCATAACGACTAATCGTGCCGAAAGTGCGACGATTTCTTTCATTACTCGTCTCTGATCGGCATTCGGCTCACGCAAAATGGTGTGCAGCGTTGTAACCACCGGCATTCGTAAGTTTTTTAATAAAGCGAGAATGTGACTGCCCGCCTTTCCTCCATAAATACCGTATTCGTGTTGCAATGATACAACATCGATGTTAGAAAAATTAAGAAAATCAGCCGCCCGCTGATAAGATTCCACATTGTTCTCCGCAATTTCAAATCGAACCTCGGCTGGATAATCATAACCTTGTTCCTGGTCATTGACTGGTACAACAATACATTCGGCATTGGTAAGCTGAGAAGATACTGCCGACCGAAGGTCATACGTAAAGGTGGCAATACCACAATGCCGAGGTAGATAATCTCCGACAAAAGCAATTTTTTTTAGGTCTCTTTTTCCGTTCATAACCATGATCGAAACCGTAACACAAGCTTCCAGCTTGTGCGCAAGCAGGATGCTTGCCTTACGGGATTTGATTCATGAGTTCTTTCAATTCCTCACCATCCATGAATCGAAAGCCCGCTTTCGATAAATTGTTAACCAGTCCAAATTGTGTGTCATCTTGGCGACTAAATATTCTAAAATTCGATGAGATTTGACGCTCATTTTGTTGAATTGTTCCCTGTTTCACAGTTTGCGAATTCAAATAACGCCTGGCAATTGAGTGATTGGCAATATTCAGTACTGTCAATAGCGCTTCAATTGTCGATTCCGCACCGGCATTGTAATTAATATTGGTACTATCAACAATACCATCAAAACAGCGTCCCGTATTTGGATCATACATTAGTGTTTTGGCAACGTTGTTGCCCATTAACCACGAAGCAGCCAGTCCCGCCAATTTCGCATAATCCTCATTGCCCGTTGCCCCATACAATCGCAACAGTCCCAGCGACATACAGCGGATGCCATAGGAAATTTGGGGGAATTGATCGGCATTGTTATTGCCTAATTTCCATTCTTTTCGCATCCCCTGAATGAAAAGCTCGGGATAGAAATCATCGGCTTCCAATTTTGCGGATTGAATGAACTTCGGTTGATTCAACGTTTTGCCCAGCGAAGCCAGCGCCTGGGTCTGGGCATTGCCCCAGGCATGCCAGAGACCCTGCCAGGAAAGGAAAGCACCTCGAAAAAAATCACCATCCTCAAGCTGCATTTGCATAATCCCTTCTGCTAATTGCGCTGCGTATCGTTCAAGTTGCTGATCGGGTTCTACTTTTAAAAATTCATTAATTCCCAATAACAGTGGTGCCGTCGCATCCGAGCCATATTTGTTGACCAGCCACAGCGGGTAGTTGCGTCCATTGATGTCAACATATTTATTGAAAAATTCCAGGTTCTTTTTAATTGGAATCTTACATTTCAAAAATGCAGCTTTTAATTTAGCGGCATAATCGCCTTTTTTAGCTTTAAAAATGCGATACCCCAGCCCGATCGCCCAATAGCCTCGCGCTGCCCAGTAATCAAAAGACTTTCGGCTGGTTCGGTAAGTTTTATTGATTTGATAGTTTGAGTCAATGAAATTATAGAACTCCCCATCTTCTGCCTGCATGTAAAGGACAAAATTTAACAATCTTTTCGCTTTGCTCAGAATCGAATCGATTCCAGTAATTTCATAATACCTTAAATAAACAACTGCTGCCCTTGCTACGTCATCCAAACAGGCGATGCCTTCTTCTGCTGCATCAATCCATTTGTAATCGGGATATTCAGAATAGATATGAACGATATCACACTGTTCACCATTTAGAATGATTGTTTCTGTCAAATGATTTAAATGATCAAAGTTGATAATCTGTTCGGCTGTAAAATCTGAATTGTTTGAATTGCAATAAACAAATAGAAAAACAGCTATTAATAAGATAAAGTTTAATCTTTTTATTTTCATGGTTCATAATATATTAATTCAGAACTATGGTGTACGTTTCTCCACCTATTGCTTTAAATTTATTTTGTTGAAGCAAAATTTTTTGACCTTGTTTGTTCAATAAATGACTGACATTTTCCCTTGAAACCTGAACCCAGCAATTGTAATCACTGGTCCCGGCTAAAATGAAAGTTAAATCATCATACCGTAGAATTGGATATTCGGAATAGACAGTAACTTCTGGGCGTAATTTTATATAAGCTTCTGCAGCAAATGTGATGGGCCCACCCGAACCATAAAGTTCCTGCCCGATCTGTCCACACTTTGATCGACCTTCTCGAATGTCTTCAAAGGGAAAATAGAGTGATGGTATATTTTCGTCCACGCCTTCCCATTCATGAGGTTTCAGCTCGATGGCTTGTTTTGGCATCAATGGCGGCATGGAATATTTTAAAATGAAAAGGGTATATCGGCAGAATTCGGCTAATAATTTTTCAACGTAATCGGGAATGACACCATGAACAATGCGAAGATATTCCACCAGGTACATCCATGCTTCATATTGCTCCTTTATCGTAATCACACCCGCATAACTCATGGGACTCATTCCAAAGAAAGTGCTGTACGATTTCGCATATCCATAATCGCATTCCCAAAGCCAGCAGTTCTGCATGATGTTCGCCAGCGGCATGTAACTCAAATTGAGATATGTGGTGTCTTTGGTGATTTCATACAATCGTGCTGCTGCTGTGGCTGCCATGGCAGTCATTTGCAGCTCATAATTCAGGCTGAAATTTTTTCCTCGAATATGCTGAATCGATTTTTTGGCTTCTTCGAGATAGCAATCGTTATCAGCCATTTCATATAGCTCAATCATCAAATAGGCATAACCGCCACAAACATCGGTTTCCGAACCTTGCAGGGCGTGTAAATTTTTTAATGAGAAAAATGTCGGGAATTGATAATTAACATTATGGGCGAGCGTGATCAGGCTTTCCAGCGAGCTGAACAAAATATCCCGAGCCGTATATTCATGAAGCTGAGCGAGTTTAGCAAGCTGGGTCATTTCCTCAACAAAGTACCAGCTATCGCCTTTTTCCCTGTGAGGGAAATCATTGGTGATGGCTTTAAATTCTTCCGAATAGAAACGGCGGAGCGTCGCAGCCAATTTATCAACATAGGATTGAACACCGCCGTATTCAAGCTGGTACTTTTTAAGCGCCAGCAAGACATCTAACTGACTGATCAACTCCGCTGATGTTCGTTTATCAGCCACATAAGCTCTTAAAAATGGTTGTCCTTCGACATTCACCCAAATGCCTGGATGATTCAGGTCTGAAATTTCTTGCCGTGCAATTTCCTGCCAATCGGTGAGTTCAGTTTTTGGTTTTTTGATGAAATCATAAATAGTGGAGAGCGACTTTAAAAATTTGAGAGCCAGGTCAGGTTCATCGGCAGAACACTGTTCGACAAGATGAAGGTAGCTATCAGCGACAGTAATTTCTTTATTTTTGGGAAGGCGAGAAAGTGTCTTCTCGGGAATTTTGAAACCAAATTCACTTTCAGCAGTTGAAATATCCACCGAATGTCTAACGACTCCAGTTTGAGTGATTTCAAACATTTCATTCAATGAAGTCAAGTCCTGGAAATAAAGAAGTGTTCCGTACCACCAGGAATGACTGCTCATATAAATAAATGGAGCAGCGAACGGTACCTGTTTGGCATGGAAATTAGCGGGAAAATTACCAACAATAAATTCAGATGGATCGACGGGGCGTAATCCGTAATTCAAGGGATAAAGCGGCTGTAACTCTCTTTTCGATATAACTTTTTTCGATATTTGTTTTGTTTCTAATTTTAGCTGCCAACGTACCAAGCCAGGATTGTTCCTATAAACAAATAATGTCAATTCATAATCCGCCCATGATTTTTGCCCATTAATAACAACCTGAATTTGACCATCGATATTTGAAGAAGAGATATGATCAATGGAATTCAAAAGATTTGAATTGGGATCATCGGCGAGCAGGCATAATCCTAAAATACCCCAGCTTTTGGGGTGGTAGATGAGAATTTTATGTCTGGTTTGTTCATTCAGTTCAATACTATATCCACCCGTGATCAATTTGAATTTTTTGCCTTCGCAATAGTCTAACCTGACCTCATCTTCGGTTGCCATCAGTAGTGAACTGTTAACCAACAAACATACAACCAAAATGAGATGAAATATGTGTAGAATGACAATCTTATTATTAACAAATTTCATAATCTTGAAGTCCAATTATTATTAAAGAATAGCATAATAGAGTTATCATTTGAGTTGTCAATCAAAATAGACAGTAATTTCCCAATTACCTTATTACCAAATTACCCAGTCACCCAATTACCAAGTTGCCAAACTACCCTTTAAGCCCCGAAGTCGCCATGCTTTCAATAAAGTATTGCTGAAAGATACTATAAGTGATAATAATCGGTAATGCCAATAACATCGCTGCAGCCAATTTTACTCCCATCAATCCTTCAGCTTGCCCGCCGACCACGAAAATTGTTACAATTTGAGGAAGGGTCATCATATCTTGTTCATGAATCACGATCAAGGGCCAGAGCACTTCGTTCCACACAGTCATAAATGTAATGATTCCAACCGTGATAATGGCTGGCACCGATAATGGCCAAAAAATTCGGAATAAGATATGAAACTCAGAACAGCCATCCATTCTGGCAGCATCGACGAGGTCTTGGGGAATGGTCAAAAAATGTTGTCGAAATAAAATAATGGCAAATGTATTGACCAGATAAGGCACAATCAGCGCCAGAAAAGTTTCAGTCCAGTGAAATTTAATCATTAATATATACTGGGGAATCAGGGTAATCTGAAACGGCAGCGTCATGGTAAAAAGAATGACAGCGAAAGTCAATTTTTTACCTCGAAAATTAAGCCGTGCCAGTGAATAACCGATCATGGAACTGAAAACAATCACTCCTGCTGTAACAGAAGAAGCTACTAATAGACTGTTGAGAAAAGCCCTCCAAATCGGGATTTTCTGAAAGACCTTGATGTAACTGGATAAAGACAATTTCGACGGAATAATCCCGAAACTGCCGATTTCCGCTTCAGGTCTGAGGGTTGCCGAGAGCATCCACAGAAATGGGTAGAGGAAAAGGATTGTCCAGAAAATGAGTATGGCATAAAATAAAATCTTTTTCATATTTTTGTACCAATTGTTCTATGGTAACTGGGTGATTAGGTAATTGGGTAACTGGGTAATTGAGTAAATGGCTAATTTTATTTTATTAGGTTTTGTACAAAACGGATGTAACCGTTTAGTGATTTTACAGATGATTCTAATAAAGCGAAGCCTTCATTTAATAGAGAATTTTCAATAAATTTTAGATCGAAACAGCTAATAAGATGATCTTTCAATTCAAATTGAGACCCTCTCGATATACGATAAAAATGAATTGATTCTTTGTAATGAAATCTCCCATAACCCTCAGCAATATTCGCCGTAGCACTAATTGCCGCAACTCTAATTTGATTACCCAAATTATATTTTTCTTCCTGTGGTAATTTAGGAATAATTTTCTCATAAAAAAATAGCTTCACCTTCCTTGCCAATTTCCAACATTCCAGTGTCGTAAAATCCTTGTATGCTTTATACGTCCCAATTTCATCTGAAATTTTATATTCAGAGTCAAATTCCTCTCCAAGGTCAAGATCGTACTTTTTCATAAATACAACCTCCTTTTAATCCTATTTTCCCTCAATTACCTAATTCCCCAACTACCCAATCACCCAATTACCCAATCGCCCAATCACCCAATTACCCAGTCCCCCAATCACCTAATAAGCAACATCCTTCTCAATAACTTTCTTCTGAATCAAAACAACCGTAAAAACAACCAGCGCAAAGAAAAATCCCAGCGTGGCAGCATATCCCATGTGATAAAATGAAAATGCCTGGCGATAAATGTATAACATTGCAGACAAAGTACTGTTCATGGGTCCCCCGTCTGTCATAATATACGGCTCGATAAACAGCGAAAATCCGCCAATTGTCGAAAGTATGACAACCAAAATCATCGTTGGATTGAGCATGGGCAAAGTAATATGAATAAACTTTTTCCAATGAGATGCCCCTTCGATGTCAGCGGCTTCGTACATGTATTTGGGAATGCTCTGTAATCCTACTAAAAACAGAACAATATATAAACCAACATTCTTCCAGGTCGCCATAATTGCAATGGAAGGCATAGATAGTTTGGTACTGGTCACCCAGGGTAATTTCATTAGCCCTATTTTTGCCAACAAAGAATTAAGCACTCCAGTATCTTGTGCGTACAACTGCTGCCATAAAATGGTAATCACAACTCCCGAAACCACGACAGGCATAAAATAAGATGCCCTAAAGAATCCCCGAAAGCGAATTTTTTGATTGAGAAATTCCGCCAGCAGCAGGGCAATGATGATCTGTAATGGGATATGAATTATTAAAAAGATAATCGTATTTCCTATGGATTTAAAAAAAAGCAGATCTTTCAACAAACGAACAAAATTCTCAAATCCCACCCAGGTCATCGGCGAAATAATATCCCAACGATGAAAAATCAGCAGAAAAGAAAATATTAATGGGAACGCCGTGAAAACACCAAAATAAATGATATAAGGCAATACAAAAATATATCCCGCTTTATTTATTTTACTTTTGCTTTTCGCCATCTAAAACTAATCCTTCGAAAATTTTTCAGTATTAATTTTACCCTAATTGCCTTTATTACCAAATTACCCAGTCACCTAATCACCCAATCACCCAAAAAATCATTCCATAATCAACTCTGCCCGCCTCGCTGCCGACGCCACCGCTTCCTCTGGAGACTTCGTCCCATAAATCACACAGGCTTCAAATTCTTGAGAGATCGCATCAAAGATTTCCCTGAGCACGGGAGAACTGTCTGCTCCTCTGACGTATTGAGACTGATGAGCGAACGTTATCATTTTTGGATTTTTTTCAAAATAGGACTTGAAAAGATCATCCTCCAAAATTCCTTTTCTGATAGGAAGCTGATCGGCAAGCTCCAATAATTTTCGATCACTTTCTTTAGAAATGAGAAATTTTACAAATTCCCAGGCGTGTTCTGGATATTTTGTATTGTTAAAAATGATGATGCTTTTATAATCTCCATAAGTATATGTTTGTCCATTGGCTGTTGGTCTTGGTACGGGAGCAAAATCGTATTCAAAGCCATTGGGCTTTTGTCTTTCCCATTGAGTAATCGTCCAGGGGCCAACAAAACGGGTGGCGACGACGCTGTGCATGAACACATCTGTCCTGGCGTCCATTCTTTCTTTCGGGAAATAGCCTTTGGTAAATAATGTTTGTAAAAACCGAAAAACTTCGATTGAATGTTGGTTGTTAAAATTGACTTTCGTTCCATCCAATAAGGTTTTGCCGCCTGAAGCAGCGATGTAAAGCGTGTAATAATCAAAGAATCGCTGCCACCAGGCAACCAAAATTTCAGTAATGCCAACCCAGCGGTCAGTATAGCCGTCATTATCAGTATCTTCCGTGAGTTTTTCAGCAGCTTGTAAAAATTCAGTGTATGTAGTTGGTGGATTGGAAAAGCCTGCCTCTGCAAATAATTTTGGGTTGTATGCCATCATAATTGGATTGGTTTTCCAGAGGATTTGATAGATATGTCCATCCCTTGATCTTGCTTCTTCTATCTTATCACGTGAAAAACGACTTGCGGCGACAGAATCAAAATCTGTGAATTGATCGAATGAGATAAGATCGGA
>Ga0209636_10004044_pt1 | contig 14990 bp, 14 predicted proteins | sample DeeMarSWOR152_54_FD_187464 | JGI IMG/M metagenome (GOLD analysis project Ga0209636, IMG submission 187464) | Marine sediment microbial communities from White Oak River estuary, North Carolina - WOR-1-52-54 (SPAdes) (version 2) | ecosystem: Environmental > Aquatic > Marine > Intertidal zone >...
TGGGAGGGGAGTTGGGCCAGTGGCGGGAGTGGGTACACGACGAGAGCCTGGAATGGCACCTCCTTGACTACCCGCCACATTCGGGTCTTAAACGCTGGGTTGAAGACTTAAACCGATTTTATCGGGGACAGCCAGCTCTCTACGAATTGGACTTTGAACAACCAGGATTCGAATGGATTGACTGCAATGATGTCGAACACAGCGTGGTCAGTTTGATACGCAAAGGGCGTTCACCAGACAACCTTCTTGTGGTCGTTTGTAACTTCACTCCCACAACTCATTTTAACTATCGAATTGGTGTACCGCAGCCAGGATTCTGGAGAGAGGTATTAAACAGCGACGCCAGGGAATATGGAGGCACTGGTCAAGGTAATCTGGGTGGGAAGGAAGCAGCGCCGATTCCCTTGCATGGCCGTCCCTATTCCCTGACCTTCACCCTGCCACCCCTGGCCATCGTGTTTTTTAAATCCTCACAGTGAGACGAGGTAGCTATTTCCACAACACGCTGTAAGACTCTTACATGCAGAGCGGGTACCGTGGGATAGACTAAGGAGGGGCTTTATGTCAATAACTCCGATACCAGCCCTCAGTCACCGAAGAGAATTTGCCGTTTCCAGCCCCCAGCCTGGAATACCAGGGCTTACCATAGCTATCAGCTATCTCAGCCAGTTCCTTCAACCTCGGGGCAGCCATATTCTGGAAAAAATTCATCCTCTCATCCCGAGAACGAATTTGGGCGCCCTCTTGCCACAGTGCACGCCCTGCCAAAAAACCGGAAGCTCCCGCCTTACAGGCTATCTTCACCTGCTTCCTGAACGACTCAAAGTCAACACCGGCACTGAGCAGCACCCAAGGTAACTGGGATGCACGGTTTAACTCCTGGCAAAACCCCAGCAGCTTTCCCTCATCTTGCTCAAACTTAATATCTGCCGGGAATTCTGCTTTCAACACATCAATGGGCAAGGCAGTAATCTGCCGAGCAGTTTCGATTACCAGAGCTGGCTTTATCTCAGCAAACTTCTTCGAGGATGTCCCGCCTTGATTTATGCGTTCTTTTTCCTCGATAGGATAGCTTACTGGCTCAACCAGAAAGGCTATATCTTCTTCAAGGCATTGGTCGGCTAGCCTTGCCACCAAATCGAGCTGTTTTGAGGCGACATCCTTTAGGTCGGGCCTGAAGTAGATTAAAAGCTTGACCGCTGAAGCTCCCATTTTCTTCACCTTATTTACGCTCCAGCCGGGCAGAAGTTCAGTAATTCTAGCCGTACTGTCTCCGGTATAGCCGGTCTTTTCCATGCTGACAAGAAGCCCTTTAGGTCCGGGCAAGAGACCCGCAGCTATAGCCTGACCAGCTCCATATTCCGGGTCAAGTAATATGGCACTGGCAAAAGACGCCACCGCTTGACAGAGGTCAAGCTTAAAATCAACTATATCCTGGTAACTCACCGCATCAGGGTTTTTCTCGTTCAGGGCCCGCTTAAGCGCTCCCCTGTGGTCAATGGCACACATTGTCATCATGCCCCTGGAATCAGCCAATTGCTGGAGCCCTCTTAGCTTGCCGATAGATATGTCCATTACATCACCTCATGGCAGACCATGTCCTTTCTTTTACTCACAAAGGAGCTTTTTCATCTCCTGAAGGGCAAAGGCAGCGGCACCGAGCACGCCGGAATCTCGACCCAGCTCAGCAGAAGCAAATCGCACAGCCTGGAAAGTCTCCTTATATGCTCTCTCTCCAGCCACCTTGAAGGCTGGCTTGAGCAGCATATCACCGATGTTTGATAAACCACCACCAATAACTATCAACTCAGGGTTGAATATGTTTATTAAATTGGCCAGCCCTACACCTACGTAGTAGCCAGTCTGAGCAATAAGTTCTTTAGCCAGGCTATCACCCTGCTCAGCAGCACTATGAATGACCTGCGCCGTCACCTTTTCTACGTCACCCTCGGCATATTCCAAGATGGAAGTCGTAACTCCTTCTTTAATCCGATGCCTTGCCTCCCTGGCCAGGGCTGTCCCCGAGGCCAGCGTTTCCCAACAACCTCTGTTTCCACAGTTGCAGATTGGACCATCGTCATCAATGGTCATATGCCCCACCTCGCCAGCGGCACCAATAGCTCCACTGTAAATCTTGCCATCAATGACAATGCCTCCGCCGATGCCTGTGCTGAGAGTAATATAGATGAAGTTACGAACACCCCGGGCAGCGCCAAAATAAAATTCCCCCAGGGCAGCAGCATTGGCATCATTGATGAGAAAGGTCTTCCTACCCAGCCTTTCCTGCATTATGTCTCTTAGGGGGATGTCTCGACATCCTGGCAGATTCGGTGAGGTACAGAGGATGCCCGTCTCGGGATTTGAGAGACCGGGCACCCCAACCCCTATGGCAGTAAGCTCTGAAATGGCAACATTTGCCTGCTCTAAAGCACGATACGCAGACTCCAAAATAGACTGGATAATCGCCTCATGGCATTCTTGGGCTGGCGTTATACTGTGGTCGCGCGATAACATTTTTCCCTGAGAGTTGGTCACTGCCGTCAGTATTTTGGTGCCTCCAAGGTCAATGCCAAGAATCAAAGTTGTTAAGTCCTCAGGCATTTTTACTCCCCCGTCGGCATAGGAAACCCTCTTTCCACTCGTAGCCTATCCTGCCAACAGACATTGTTTACTGCTATGTCCTATTGTATACTGGTGTAAATAACAATTCCAAGATAGCAAATCTGTCGTGGATAATCAAAAGCACAGTGAAATCGCCAACTCTTCCATCCCGGACCTGGATGACTCGGATAAGGGACAAGTCAGCATGAGCTTTCCCAGAGCAAGCGGCATATTATTGCACCCGACCTCACTCCCGGGCCAATTCGGGATAGGAGACTTGGGAAAGGAGGCTTACCGGTTCGTAGATTTTCTGGCTAGCACTGGGCAGCGTCTTTGGCAGATTTTGCCCCTAGGCCCCACCAGCTACGGCAATTCTCCATACCAGTGCCTTTCTGTCTTCGCTGGAAATCCGCTGCTTATAAGTCTGAAAAGACTAGTTGAAGATAAGTTCCTGGAATCTGCTGACTTAAAGAATAGGCCTTCCTTCCCTAAAGATAGGGTTGACTATGACTCAGTTACCAAGTTTAAGATGCCCTTGTTGAAAAAGTCCTTTGAGACCTTCCAGCGGAAAGCTGCTCCAAGTGAGCGGGAGCAATTCGAAGTTTTCTGTCAGCAGAACACTTCTTGGCTTGAAACTTACTCCTTGTTTATGGCATTGAAAGAGGCTCATAGCCTTGCTGCCTGGAACACCTGGGAGGAAGATATCCGAAGACGGCAGCCGAAGTCTCTCGAACGCTGGAGCAAGAAGCTGGACTACGAAATCTGCTGCAACAAATATCAACAATATCAGTTTTTTAAGCAGTGGTCCAAACTAAAGAAGTATTGTAATGAGCGCGGGATCAGGCTCATCGGTGATATGCCCATATTTATTGCCCTTGATAGCGCCGAGGTCTGGGCGCACCCAGAAATGTTCTATCTGGATACCAGTGGTAAACCAACGGTGGTGGCCGGGGTGCCGCCTGACTACTTTAGCAAGACAGGGCAGTTATGGGGAAATCCTCTCTATCGCTGGGATGTAATGGCCAAGGACGGCTATGCGTGGTGGATTGAGCGCTTCCGGGCAACACATGCCTTGGTGGATATCATCAGGTTGGACCATTTTCGCGGCTTCGAGAAATACTGGGAGGTTCCAGGCACAGATATCACTGCCATGAACGGGCGGTGGGTCTCCGGACCGGGGGTTGAATTCTTTAAAGCCGTGCAGAAGGCATTAGGCACCCTACCCATTATTGCCGAGGACTTAGGGGTAATCACACCAGAAGTAGACGCACTTAGAGACCAGCTCGGCTTTCCGGGGATGCGGGTCCTCCAGTTTGCCTTTGACAGTGACCCCAAAGCTGATGATTACAAGCCCCATAACTACCCGCGAAACTGCGTAGTGTACACTGGCACCCACGACAACAATACAACCATTGGCTGGTTCAAGGGTAGCGCAACAGAGGATACCACTCAGAGCAGGGAGGAGCAAAAGAGGGAGAAGCAGGTTGCCTTGAAGTATCTTGGCACAGATGGGCACGAGCTCAATTGGGATTTCATCCGCCTGGCTTTGATGTCTGTCGCCGATACAGCTATCATCCCTATGCAAGATGTTTTGGGATTGGGCAGCGAAGCCAGGATGAATTTTCCAGGTACCACGGAGGGTAACTGGTGTTGGCGTTTTGTGCCTGATATGCTGACCGAAAAAATCAAAGACAGATTAAAGGAATTAACTGCACTCTATGGACGGTAATTACAGCTTGATGGTCTTGTACCGGAAGGTTTATTAGGTTGAAAAGACTAGCCTACAGTTAAGAAAGTAAGCCAGCTTGACCATAATAGTCAGTAGTAATGTGCCTTTGGTAAAGCCAGTATTATGTCAAATCGAATCATTGATTATTACAGTTGTTGATAGTATACTATCATTATACACAGAGGGGGAGGTATTCCATGAAATTATCTTGTCATCAAGAAAACTTAAATAGGGGGCTAAGCATCGTAGGGAGAGCTGTAGCCACCAGGTCCACTTTACCTATCACCCAAAATATACTCTTATCCGCTGAGAAATCGCGTCTAAAATTGGCAGCTACCAATCTGGAAATGGCTACCACGTGCTGGATTGGTGCTGAAGTGAAAAAAGAAGGAGACATAACCGTGCCTGCTCGCTTGCTCATCGACTTTGTTAATTCCTTGCCCAACGACTTAATTGAAATCAATCTTCCCGCTAACAGTCGCATTCTGGAGCTCAAGAGCGGCCATTTTCAAGCCCATATTCACGGCATTGATGCCGCGGATTTCCCACCTATCCCTCAGATAAGCGATGGCATAACTACCACCATTGAGGCAGCTAGTCTCAGGGAAGGAATCACACAGGTCGCCTTTGCTGCTGCCACTGAAGAATCCCGCCCGGTATTAACCGGAATTAACACTGAGTTCGATGGCGAGCAGCTCAACCTGGTGGCTGCCGATGGCTTCAGGCTAGCTGTTCATAAGACAACCCTCGGCTCGCCAGTCAGCGTGAAAACTACGGTTATCGTCCCAGCGAGAACCTTCAATGAACTGAATCGCCTTCTTAGTGAGCAGGAGGAACCCGTAGAAATCACCGTAAACGAAAAAAAGAGCCAGGTCCTCTTTCGCCTCAAGGATGCTGAGCTGGTTTCTCAGCTTATTCAAGGCTCCTTCCCCAATTATTCCCAGGTTATTCCTCAAAGCTATACCACGCGAGCTGTACTAGACATTAATGAATTTCTGCGGGTTACCAAAATGTCCTCCATATTTGCTCGCGATGCCAGTGGCATAGTTCGCCTGGTCATCACCCCGGGTACTGAACTTGCTCCAGGGAAGGTAACTGTTTCTGCTCAGGCTGAGGAGGTTGGAGACAATGTTGGTGAAATCGACGCTCTCACTGACGGAGAAGAGGCGAAAATCGCCTTCAATGTAAAATATCTTTCCGATGTTCTATCTGTCCTTTCCCAAGCCCAAGTCGCTCTAGAACTCACCACCCCCTCGAGCCCGGGAACCATCCGCCCTATAGGCGTGGACAATTACGTTCATGTAGTCATGCCTATGTTCGTGCAGTGGTAACCTGTTTGGTATTCGACCAGGAACTTAAGTTGCAAGAGCGGTTAAGCTAAGGCAAGCCCACAAACACTATCACCAAGCCCACCACTAGCATTGTTACACCCAAAGCTAATAAACCAATCAATAGCTTCTTATTCATATGTAGAATCCCTTCCAAGCAGGTGTCTCGTATAATAATAGAATACCAAACAAAAGGAAAGGATTGGTGCCATACTCAATAGCTAAGCATCAAGCACGCAGCACTGTTACATTTATCTCCCTTTCATCACTGGTAATAAGTGATCTGCAGAAATGGTGAATGCTATTCCGCGATAGGGAGAGTGAATGAAAAACGGCTTCCCTTTCCCAGCTCGCTCTGGACTGTGATTTGTCCGCCATGGGCCTCCACCAGGCGCTTGGCAATAGTAAGACCCAGACCACTGCCTCCGGTAGCTCTGGCGCGGGACCTGTCCACTCTATAGAAGCGTTCGAAGATATTAGGCAAATCCTCGGCAGGAATGCCTTCGCCAGTATCCGATACGCAAACTTCTACCCAGTCACCTTGTTTGGCAGCAGCCACATTGATGGTGCCTCCTTTACCCGTGTAAGCCACCGCATTTTCCAGAAGGTTATGCAGCACCTGGTTGACCCGTTGCCGGTCAATGTTAACCAGTGGCAGATTATCAGGCAGGTCAAGGGACAGCGATATCTCTTTTGCTGCTACCTGGGGCTGCCAGGAAGTTACTGCCTGCTTAACTAACTTGGCGATGTCTTCCGCTTGATAAACCAGCTTCAGTTCGCCGGCTTCGGCGAGACTTAGCTCTTGGAGCTCATCAACCAGTCGTGAAAGCAGAGCTGTTTCTTCATTGAGGGAGCGGATAGTAGCGGCATTTGGCTTCATTAGCCGATCGCGAATTGCCTCAAGATAGCCTTGAATATTGGAAAGAGGGGTTCTCAGTTCGTGAGCAACATCAGCAACCAGATTCCGCCGTAATTGCTCGGCGTGCTCCAAGTCGGCAGCCATAGAGTTAAAGGCTTGAGCCAGCACCTTAACTTCGCCTTTGCCCCGGAATTGAACCCTCTGGGACAAGTCCCCCCGTCCCAATCTCCTGGCAGCATTGGCAAGGACACCGATGGGTGACGATATTCTCCGCGACAGGACAAAAGTCAGTATCAAAGCGACGACGATTGCCACCGCGCCTCCCAAAAGAAGAAAACGATTTATTGATGCGGACAGTCTTCGAATTGGAGCAACATATGGTTCTACTGCTGGGTCAGGGGTGATGTAAACTTTTCCTACAAGCTGTGCGAACACGTACAGCTCGATAGGGTCGTCTGATGAGTCAGTATAGTTCGTCCCCAAAAGTTCTCTCTGTGAATCAGCTATGACTGTCCCGTTGACACCGACCAATATAATATGTGTCCCAGAGATACTCGCGGTCTCTTCGACTACGGACTGGACGCCCTCCCAGCTTAGTCCTTGATTCCAATAATGGTCACGTAGCCTATTTTTTATTTGATCGGAACGATATTGCGCACTTATTTGCTCATAATATTCCACTTCGACAGCGATGCGTTGACTGACGAAGAAATATATGGCACCAACGGTAACCACTATTATCACTGCGAAAGTCAGCGAGAGACGAAACCACAACCTATGTATCACTGTTCACCTCCGACAAACTTATAGCCGACTCCATATACCGTCTTTATATATCTGGGGTGGCTGGGGTCTGGCTCCAGCTTTCGGCGCAGGTTGAGGATGTGAACATCAACGGTGCGGTCGAAACCTTCAAAATCGTAGCCCAAAGCCTCTTCAATAAGGTTTGCCCGGCTGAAGACTCTACCCGGCTCCTTGGCGAGAACTCCCAGTAACTTAAATTCAACACTGGTCAAATTCAGTGGGCTGCCAGCAAACCACGCCTCGTGTTTCGCAAAATTCATACTAAGTTCATCACGCTTAATCTCTTCGGGGCCACGCTCTCCGGGAAGACGCCTTAACACTGCCCGTACTCGAGCCACTAGCACCTTAGGGCTAAAAGGCTTGGTCACATAGTCGTCGGCCCCTAAGCCCAGGCCCGTTAGCTTATCCTGGTCAGTAGTTCTGGCAGTAAGCATAATGATTGGTACATCGGATTCATGTCTGAGGACACGACAGACCTCAAGTCCATCGATGTCTGGCAGCATAAGGTCAAGAACAATGAGGTCGGGGCAGCTTTCTCGAGCCAGGCGCAGAGCTTCAATACCATCATAAGCAGTTAGAACCTGATAGCCGTCCCGGCCTAGGTAGAGCTCGACCAACTCCACGGTCTTTACATCGTCATCAACTACTAAAACCTTTTTGCCTGCCATCCCTAGTCTCCTGGCGATGCTTCACGCCTCTTTAATGTTATAACAGAAATGTTAAAAAATTAATATGAAAGACTTCTTTCACCCAGACTTTTCTTAACAAATTGTACAAACTATAGCCTGGAGTGAGCCGATACAATCCTCGTTGAACAATAAACCATATGTTGTTGCCACCCCAGCGTTCTTATATTGACATAATTGTGTGTGCGGGCTATAATCCTTTCTGGAACGAGATATAAGGTATGGAAATGAAATCATCCCCAGACCCAGACCATAAACGGCGACAGATTGCTATTTTCGTTCGATGGTGGTGGGGCTTGCTTTAGTGTAGGTCTATGATTGAGGCGTTTGTGCCCCACGTCCCACCGGACGTGGGGCTTTTGTTTGTCGTGATATGGCCGAAGATTTTCCTGGGAGGTTGCCATTGGAAGTTTTAAATGAAGACACATTCAAGGAGTTGCTGGAAAACAAGCAATACAGGGAGTTGCGAGAGAGGCTAGCAGACTCAGAACCCACACATATTGCTGACCTCCTGACCACCATACCGGCAGACGAAGCAGTGATAGCGTTTCGCCTCCTCCCGAAGAATCTTGCCATTTCTGTTTTCGACGATATGGATGGAGCGTCTCAGAACCAGCTGCTTGAGGCGTTCAGTGACCAGACGGCGAGGAATTTCCTCGAAGCAATGCCACCTGATGACCGGACGGAGTTGCTGGACGAGGTACCCGCCAAGGTAGCCCGCAGACTGTTACAGATACTCTCGCCCGACCAGCGCCGTGTCACCCTGCAGTTGCTAGGCTATGAGGAAGAAACGGCCGGACGTGAGATGACTCCCCTATTCATAGACCTGCACAGCGATATGACTGTGGCACAGTCTCTGGAAAGAGTCCGACAGCTGGCCATCAACCGGGAGACTGTATACGAGTGCTATGTCATGGACCGTCGCCGCTATCTTATAGGCACTGTTTCACTCAAGGACTTGGTCATCGCTGACCCGAATGCCAAGGTAGGCGATATCATGAAACCAAAGCCGCCCTTTGTCTCTACCCACACCGACCGCGAGGAAGTAGCCAGGGAACTTCGGGAACATAACCTGCTGGCAATTCCCGTGGTGGATGCAGAACAGCGTCTCGTCGGTACCATCACCTATGATGATGTGGCGGACATCATGGAGCGAGAGGCCACCGAAGATATCTATCGCTTTGGTGCGGTACCGGGTACGGAGCGAGGTTACTTTGCCAGCCGTATCTTTGATGTTGTCCGGCGCCGGGGGGTATGGCTCCTCTTGCTTATCGTGGTGAACACAGTTACTGGCTATATTATTGCCGGGCAGGAAGCGTTCGCCGAGATACTGATACTGGCTGCCTTTATCCCGCTGTTGATTGGCACCGGCGGGAATGTGGGAGCGCAATCGGCCACCGTCGTTATTCGTGGGCTGGCTACCGGCGAGGTGAAACCAAGACGGGCTCTGGCCGTGGTCTTGCGGGAGGCCGGGATAGGTGCTCTCCTGGGCATTGTCCTTGGTGCAGTTGCCCTGGGCTGGGCTTATGCGCTCGGCGGGAACCTGAAGGTGGCCATCGTAGTGAGCACGACCCTGGTGGCCATCTCAGTAATGGCAACCCTGGCAGGCGGAGCTTTACCATTCATCTTCCGTCTATTCAAGATTGACCCGGCTCTGGTGTCCGCCCCTTTTATAACTACGATTATGGATATATTCGGCGTGGCGCTTTACTTTGGGATTGCGCATATGGTACTGCTAATGTAATCAGCCTGCCGGGGCAAGATAGAGAAGTTTATGGGTAAAGAGAAACTCGAAATGACGAATAGAATTGTCGAAGGCCCGAGGAGAAAATCGAGAATAAAGCGATTGCGGAAGCTGCGAACGCCGATCGCCGAAAAAGGACTAGATGCTCTCTTGCTTTCTCAGCCGGAGAACCTCCGCTACCTTTCTGGATTTACCGGCTCCTCCGGATGGCTACTCATTTCAGGACAGAATGCTATTTTAGCTACTGACTTTCGTTATGTGGAGCAAGCCAAGGGAGAGTCACCAGATTTTGAAATTATCCAGACTAAGCAAGAGTTGCGTGACTGGCTTCCTGGTTTGGTCTCCGATTTGGGGTGGCACAAATTAGGCTTCGAGGCAAATTTTATTTCTTACGATAGTTATCATAAGCTCAGCGAGGCAATAGAAACCAGGCAAGTTAACCTTGAGCTTGTTCCCACCACTGGCATAGTAGAGCAGCTTCGCTCCATAAAAGAACCTGAAGAACTAGGGTTTATCACAAAAGCAGTAGAGCTAGCCGATGCCGTCTTCGAACAGGCAAAGGCAATAGTTCGTCCTGGCATAACGGAAAAGGAGGCAGCCTGGGAGATAGAAAAACTCCTTCGCCAGGAAGGCAGTGAAGGAATGCCCTTTGAAATCATTGTGGCTTCAGGCCCAAATTCAGCTTTGCCCCATGCTCGACCTACAGAAAAAAGAGTTCGCTCTGGTGAGCCAGTGTTGATTGACATGGGGGCCAGAATCAGCGGTTATTGCAGCGACTTCAGTCGCACTTTATTCTTGGGCGAGACAGACAAATCCCTACAGGAAATTTATAATATAGTTCTCAAAGCGCAGACCACTGCCATAGAGGGAATTGAATCAGGTATGGATGCTTCGCAGGCAGACCAATTGGCTCGAAGCGTTGTTGAACAAGCTGGCTATGGAGATGCCTTTGGACATAATTTAGGGCATGGTGTTGGGCTAGCAGTGCACGAATTTCCCACGCTTGGTCCTAGCTCCTCTGATTCACTTGCAGATGGCATGGTTTTTACCATAGAACCGGGAATTTACCTTGCGGGACAAGGTGGTGTTAGGATTGAAGATATGGTAGTTTTGGAAAATGGCAAGGCCAAAGTGCTTAGCAAGGCAAAGAGGGATTTGTTATTCTGACAAGGAGCGCAAAACTCAGAGTGACAATTCACTCTCAATAAACACGGGGGTTACTAAATGATTGATGCCGGAGAATTGAGAAAGGGAGTCGCCATAGAGCTAGACGGCGAAATATACCAAATTCTGGAATACCAACATGTTAAGATGCAGCAAAGGCAGCCTGTAGTTAAGTTGAAACTTCGTGGTGTTCGTAGCGGGAATGTCACCGAGCGGAATTTTCAATCCGGGGATAAAGTTACACCAGTATTTCTGGAGCATCGCCCAGTCCAGTACCTTTATAGCGATGGCGACCTCTATTACTTCATGGATAACGAAAGTTACGAGCAGATTATGTTAACTTCGGCTCAAATAGGAGAGGGCACAAATTATCTAAAAGAGGGCCTGATGCTAGAGATTCTGACCTGCAAGGGGGATACAGTGACTATAGAGCTACCCACTGCGGTAGAGCTTCAGGTTACGGAAACAGAGCCTGGCTTTAAGGGGGATAGGGCCACCGCGGGCACTAAAGCAGCTAAGCTAGAAACGGGAGCAACCATCCAGGTTCCTCTTTTCATTAATACAGGCGACATCATCAGAGTCAATACACGCACCGGGGAATATGTGGAGAAGGCTGGCTAATATCGCTTGATTCGCCTTTCTCTTATTAGCAATGCTGGCTCCTTTCCCCAAAAGTTTTAACACACTGAGGCTGAACGAATTTAGCTACAAACTTTAAGGAATCTGGTATAATCAGGTAACAGGCGAAAGGGGCAGATTCTTCGGTCGCTCAGAATGACCGATAGGCAACAACAAGATTAGGTAAGCTAATTGATAAAAGCTGATTTACATGTCCATACTTGCTACTCTATAGATTGTCTCACACCTTTGGAGCAAATAGTCGAGCGCTGCCTCGAGCTAGGCATAAATTGTATTTCTGTAGCTGACCACAACACCATTGCTGGCGCCTTAAAGCTAAGGGAAATTGCCCCGTTTAAAGTAATCGTTGCTGAAGAGATCTTAACGCCTGTGGGTGAAATAATGGGGCTCTTTCTTAGTGAAGAAGTTTCCCGGGGATTGTCTCCCCAAGAAACAATATCTCGAATCAGAAGCCAAGGCGGTCTAGTGGCTATTCCCCACCCATTTGGCCGGTCGCTGCCCTGGAATGCTAACCCACTAACCTCGACAGAAGTTTTATCTCAGGTCGATATTATCGAAACTTTTAATTCTCGTACGCCATTTTCTAATAGCAATGCCAGAGCATGGAAACTAGCCAAAGAGCAGGGAAAGGCTGCCAGCGCTGGCAGCGATGCTCATACCTTATGCGAAATTGGCCGAGCATATGTGGAAATGCCCGAGTTCGATGGACCTGACGACTTCCTAAATTCTTTAGCTCAGGGCAAAATATTCGGGCAAAAATCTAGCTATTTAGCTCATTTTGCTAGCACATGGGCCAAGATAAGGAAACGTGTACTTGGAGATTCTTCGCTGCGCTCAGAATGACAGAGGACGAGGAGGGTAAAGCGGGCTCTTGCTGAACATTGGTTGGTTTTCTACAGGGAGAGATGAAGCTGCCCGACAGCTTTTGCAAGCTGTGCAGGATAAGAGCCAGAGGGGCGACATTGATGGGAAAATTAGCTTCGTGTTTAGCAACCGAGAACCTGGCGAGGCAAAGGAAAGCGACCTGTTCTTTGAGCTTGTTCGGAGCTACAACATTCCTCTTGTCTGTTTATCTCACAAAAAGTTCAAGACTGCTAAAGAGGAAGAAGATTTGGGTATCAAGAAAGAGTGGCGTATCAAATACGATAGAGAGGTAAACAAGCAGATTGAACCATTTGCTCCCGACCTTTGTGTTCTTGCTGGCTATATGCTCATCGTGAGTGAAGAACTATGTCAGAAATACGATATGATTAATCTTCATCCTGCACCCCCCGGTGGACCTACGGGTAGCTGGCAGGAGGTAATTTGGGCGTTGATACAAAATAAAGCCGAGACAGCCGGGGCAATGATGCACCTGGTTACCCCTGAACTGGATAGAGGTCCGGCAGTTAGCTATTGTCTCTTCTCTATTAAGGGTGATCCCTTTACTGAATATTGGCGGAGGGACGACAAAGACATGCTGTTTCGGCTTATTCGCCAGCACGAACTTGCTAGGGAATTTCCTCTTATCATCTTGACATTACAATCTCTGAGTCGGGGTGAGGTCGGCATAAAGGACAGGAGAGTAATTGATGCCCAAGGAAAGTTAATCAGTGGCTACAACCTTAGTGGCAGGATAGATGAGGAGGTGAAGAAAAATCTGAGATGAACTTGATTTGCTTTGACCTCGAGGGACCCCTAGCTCCCCAAGATAATGCCTATGAACTGATGAAGCTATTCCCCCGTGGCGGTAAGATTTTCGAAGTCATCAGCCGTTATGATGATTTGCTGACTTTAGAAGGTCGGCCTGACTATGAGCCGGGAGACACACTTGCTCTCATCACTCCTTTCCTTGCTTATCACGGAATAGAAGAGGAACAAATCGCTGCTATGGGGCAGAAAGCTGGGTTAACCCCAGGGGCAACTGAATTAATCTCTAAACTTAAATCTCGAGGGTGGGACATATTTTGTATTAGTACTAGTTACAAACAATATGCCTTCCCCATCACACAGAGAGTGGGCATACCCAGTGAGAATGTAGCTTGCACTTCCTTTCCCCTAGCGCAGATTCGCCAACTATTAAGCCAGGATGAATTTGCCTTACTGGAGCAAACAGAACACAAAATTGTAAATCTTAATCCTTTTACTGACGATACTAGAATAAGGGAATATCTGGACTATTTTTATTGGCAGAAATTGCCTCAAACAAGTTCGGGAAGAATTATAGGCCAGGTGAAACCAGTAGGAGGGAGGCGCAAGGTAGAGGCACTGGAAAACTTTAGCACCAGGATGGGAAAACCGCTTTCTCGTTGGACGGTGGTAGGAGATAGCATCACAGATTTCAAAATGCTTCGGGCTGTGAACAAAGCTGGTGGCTTAGCCATTGCTTTCAATGCTAATGAGTACGCCCTGCCCTATTCCACCCTGGGTCTGGCATCGGTAAATCTATATGATTTGTGGGTGGTTCTGGAAGCCTGGGAGAAAGGTAGCCGCCGGGTTGTTGAAAGAGTGGTCAAAGAGAGGGAGAAAGTTGGAGGAAGCGGCGATAGAGAGCATTTTCACTGGCTAGCTGAAGAAAAGGATATAGCTACTCCGCTGGAAATCCATAAAAGGATACGACATCTGGTTAGAGATGAGGCTGCCAAACTGGGCTAATGTAGATTACTTACTCTCGCCTTCCGGTCTCACGGAAGATCCACACGAGGGTAACAATAGCGATTATGGAAACGACGATGACGGTAATTAAGCCCGCTTTACCCAGCCCACCGAATGCTTCACCTGCGGCATAAACCGTAGCACTTGCCTCCATCCAGTCTGACACCCCAGCTATCATCCTACCAGTTAAAACTAAAAGACACCTCAGCCCTTACAGGCAGCACCATTCAGGTGGGTTAATCTGACCCCAGCCGCCGCTAACCGCAGTGCATCCATTTTATTTCTTGGCTGGCTTGCTAAGTATTTCGTCTATAATGCCGTATTCCACTGCTTGTTCAGCGCTAAGATAAAAGTCTCTGTCGGTGTCGTGGGCAATCTTCTCTACCGGCTGACCGGTGTGCTTAGCTATGATGTTACGTATCATTTCCTGCATCCTCATGATTTCTCTGGCGGCAATTTCAATATCCGCCGCCTGCCCTTGAGCACCACCAACTGCCTGGTGCAGATGTATAGTCGAATTGGGTAAAGCGTACCTTTTGCCTTTAGTCCCAGCACAAAGAAGCAAGGTGCCCATGCTAGCTGCTAAACCAACACAAATTGTGGATATAGGGCAACGAAGAATCTGCATAGTATCATAAATGGCTAAGCCAGCGCTGATAATGCCACCAGGGCAATGAATATAAAGGTTTATATCCTTTTCTGGGTCTTCCCTCTCTAAGTAGAGGAGCTGAGCGATAATAAGATTGGCTATCTGGTCGTTGATCGGCGTGCCCAAAAAAACGATTCTCTCTCTGAGCAAGAG
>Ga0209636_10004045_pt1 | contig 14988 bp, 12 predicted proteins | sample DeeMarSWOR152_54_FD_187464 | JGI IMG/M metagenome (GOLD analysis project Ga0209636, IMG submission 187464) | Marine sediment microbial communities from White Oak River estuary, North Carolina - WOR-1-52-54 (SPAdes) (version 2) | ecosystem: Environmental > Aquatic > Marine > Intertidal zone >...
ATCATTTTGGACAATAAATAAAGAAGACCAATCCCAGCCGCTGCTAGCATAGAGTGTGCCACTACACGCCATCCTTTTCGTGTTAAAAACTTCTTTATAATCATCGCTCCCTCCTTGCCCTTCTATTAATATTATACTCTATGGAGAACATCCTGAAAAGTGGAGGGAAAAGTCGGCTCGCATTCAAAAGTTGGTGAGCCTGAGCCTTCTCTATCCCCGCCTTCTCGGGTGACTTGTCCCGTGAGGTTTTGTTTTCTTACGCTTCTAAGCTGTCGAGGTAAACTTGCAAAGCTGAGCGATAGCTTTGGTAAGTCCGGGAATCGAAGAGAACAAACACGACATCTTTAAGGGATGTCGCTTGCTCCTTAAGAAACGAAACAAGGGTGCTTACTGCTATTTTTGCCGCTTCATCCACGGGATAGCCATAGGCTCCGGTGCTTATGGAAGGAAAGGAAATGCTGGCCAATTTGTTCTCGGCAGCTAATTTCAGGCACTCGTCATAGGCGCTCCTCAAAAGCTCAGCTTCGTTTCTGCTGCCACCATGCCAGATGGGACCAACAGTATGTATCACATACTGTGATTTGAGATTCCCCCCCGTGGTGATTACAGCTTTGCCTGTGGGCAATCTTCCTTGCTGGGCAACAATTTTCTTGCATTCCTCTAATATTGCTGGTCCCCCGGCGTCGTGTATTGCCCCATCCACCCCTCCGCCACCCATTAAGCTGGAGTTGGCAGCGTTAACGATGGCATCGGTAGCTTGCCTGGTGATATCCCCCTGGACAATAGAAACTTTTGTTTTATTGACCGTCAACTCCATCTTCCCTCCTTGCCCTGAAATAATCTCACTCACAAATACAAAAATCTGGAGTGCCTAGACATTGAATAAGAAGGTGACTACATCTCCATCCTGGATGATGTAATTTTTGCCTTCTGTCCTTAGCAGACCTCTTTTTCGCGCCTCAGCTAGGTTGCCGCAGCTTTCCAAATCACCATAGCTGATAACCTCAGCCCGGATAAATCCCCTTTCCATGTCGGAGTGAATCTTTCCTGCCGCTTTTGGCGCTGGAGTTCCGCCGGGGATAGTCCAGGCCTTTAGCTCAGAGGAAACTGTGGTAAAGAAAGAAACCAGTCCCAGAAGACTATAAGAAAGGTCGATAACCCGGTCAAGCGCCGGTTTGCTCAGCCCCATAGCTTCACGGAATTCCTTGGCTTCATCGTCGCTGAGCTGAGCTAGCTCCATCTCCAGCTTGCCGCAGAGAGCAACCACGGCAAACTGGGGGTAAAGGGAACTTATCTCACCTTCCAGTTGTGATGCCTGTGATATTTGCTCCTCTCCTATATTAAGGACTACCAGCATGGGTTTGGCGGTAAGAAATTGATAGTTGGCTAACATTTTGAGTTCTTCTTTAGCCAGGCCTTGGAGTCTTATTGGTATATCCTTCTCTAGCTCCGCCTTAACCTTTTGAAGCAGAAGTTGCTCTTTTGAATAAGACTCCCGCTCTGCTGCTTTAGCTCCTTTTAGACTTGTCTCCAGTTTGTCAAGCCTTCTCTCCATAATAGCTAAATCGGAAATAGCGAGTTCTAAATCTAAGGAAGCTATGTCTCGTTTCGGCTCTATGCTGCCTTCAGGATGGGGGACCTTGTCATCTTCAAAAGCCCGGACTACCTGGAGCAGGGCATCAGCAGTAGTTAGATAGCTCAAGAATTCTCCCCCCGGTCCTTCCTTGCCGAAGCCTTTGAGTGAGCCGGCAATATCTATGTAACTCACCTCTGCGGGAACAGTCTTTTTGGGCTGGAATATGCCTTCCAGCACTGATAGTCGGGAATCGGGCACCTTGGCCACGCCGGTATTGGGAGCCAAGGTAGGGGAATAAGCGGCAACTTCAGCCTTGCCTTTGGTTAGGGCATTAAAGATAGTCGTTTTGCCGCTCTTAGGTATCCCGATAATGGCGACCTTCATGATTATATCCTATCATATTTCGGTTTTGAGCTTCTGCCAGGAAACGCTGGTGCTGTGATAGAATACCAGGTAAATGCTCTACATTCTTTATGGTCAGGACGATTTCTCCCTTAATCAAGCTGTGGATAAAATTAAAGCTGACCTGGGCGACCGGGAGATGGTAGCGACTAGCACCACCAGCTTAGAGGGGCAACATCTAACTTTAAGTGAACTTAGAAATAAATGTGATGCCGCTCCTTTTTTATCCTCACATCGCCTGGTTATAGTCGATGGCTTGTTAGGGCGCTTTGAGGTAAAACAAAGCAGACCACGGTCTGGCAGGGGCAAATCTGGAAATGGGTTGGGGGAATGGGAAGGCTTGGCTTCTTACATCGAGCAAATGCCAGAAACGACTGTGCTGATGCTGGTTGATGAGGAGGTGAAGGGTCAGAATCCTCTATTAAAGAAACTTTCATCGTTGGCTGAAGTAAGAACTTTCCCCTTGTTGCGAGGCAGGGATTTAAAGGCCTGGATACAACGACGGGTAAGGGAAGAGGGCGGCGATATCACCCCCCAGGCTGTGAATTTGCTCGCTGAACTCATAGGTGGAGACTTATGGGCGATGAATGGTGAAATCCAGAAACTGCTTCTTTATAGCCAGGAGCGCCCTATCAGCGAAGATGATGTTAGACAACTGGTAAGCTATGTCCAGGAGGCTAATATCTTTGCTCTGGTGGATGCCGTGGCCGAAGGTCGGACCGAGTTAGCCCAGCGGATACTTCACCGGCTGTATCATGATGGCATAGCTCCAACCTATATCTTGGTTATGATTACCAGGCAATTCCGCTTAATAGCTCAAGCCAAAGATTTGGGATCAGGACTGTCCCGCCTGCAGATTCAGGATGGGTTGGGGCTGAAATCAAGCTATAGCTTAGATAAAACGCTTAGCCAGGCCAAACTGTATGATTTTGGGGGCGTAAAAAGGGCTTACGATAAGCTTTTGGAAACCGACTTAGCCATCAAAACTGGCAAATATAGCGATAAATTAGCTCTGGAGCTCCTGGTAACCGAACTTGCCTGCCTGAATCCGTGAATGAAGGTCGTGGGCATAGAGGAGGTTTAGCATGAAAGCATGTGAAGGACGAATTGGTCGGGTTTTCGTGATACGGTTGGAGGATGGAGATGTGGTGCCCGAATGTATCGAGCGTTTTGCCGAAGAAAATGGAGTGTCTGTAGGACAGGCTATCTTGGTGGGTGGAATCGGGGGTGGCGACGTCGTTGTCGGTCCGAGATGTTCGGAAGAAAGGCCGCCGGAGCCCATGCTCTTGCCGATTGATGGAGCGCATGAGGTAGTGGGGGTGGGTGTACTCGCCCCCGGTGAAGATGGCAAGTCGGCTCTGCATATCCACGCTGCCCTGGGACGGGCGGGGAAAACCATGACCGGCTGCCTGCGGCATGGCGTTACCACCTGGCTTGTGGGAGAAGTCATCCTCTATGAAATCCTCGGCGCGAACGTTCTGCGTATGAAGGATGAAAAGAGCGGCTTCGAGCTTCTGGAGCCTGGGACATAATACCTGATTTGCATCAGGCCTAATTAGTATGGTGCCCCTGGAATTCGCAAGAAAGTCCGTTTTCTGCTACAATTGAGAGCCGAGCAATGAGTTACTTTCTGGGCGTAGATATTGGCTCTGTCAATGCCAAGCTGGCGCTCATAGATGAGAACGGCGGGGTCGTTCAGTTTGATACTGAGAAGGTAATCTCCAGCCCCAGGGCCGCCGTCAGTTCAATTATCGCCAGACTGGGCGAGAGATTCAATCTCAAAGAGATTGTCGCCGCCGGCGTATCCGGCTCAGGCAGGGCTGTTATCCCCAAAGAGCTTGGCTGGACGGAATACAGCAGTTCACTGGCGATTGCCTCCGGACTGCTTCACCATTACCCCGATGTTAAAACTATCATACAAATCGGTGGTCAGAGCACCCTGGTGATAGAGCTGGAAGACGGCTTGAAAAAGCCGTGGAAGGTGGAATCCAATCCCCTCTGCGCTGCAGGCACGGGAAGGTTTCTGGAGCAACAGGCATACAGGATTGGCATCAGCATGGAGGACTTCGCCAGCCTGGCCCTGAAATGTAAAGGCACTCCCCCCAGGATAGCCGCCCGGTGCAGCGTCTTTGCCAAGACCGACCTCATCCACCTCCAGCAGAAGGGCGCCCCGCTGGATGCCATGCTCTACGCACTCTGTGAAAGCGTGGCCCGGATGGTGGCCTCTCTGAAGAAAGGAACTTTCCAGGAGCCGGTCTATTTTGTGGGCGGCGTTGCCGCCAATCCTGCTGTGGCCAAATCCCTCAATGATATGATTTCCGCCAGAAACGAACATCCCGTCGAGGTAATCATTCCCGAAGACTACCTTCACATGGAGTCCCTGGGTTCGGCGTTACTTTCCATAGGGAAAACTTCCCAGGGCGTTATGCTGTCAGGAACAGACGCCAAGCAGCGCCATTTTGAAATGCCCAGGCTGGAAGTTGTCGCCGTTCAAGATGGTAAGGATGGGCAGAGGATAGAAGAACAATGCGTTGGCTACCTCGGGGTTGATGTTGGCTCCACCAGCACCAAGGCTGTGATAATGGATGAATCGGGCACACGATTGCTGGGAAAGAACTACCTGATGACTGCGGGAAGGCCGGTTGAGGCTGTCAGGCAGGTCTTCAGGAACTTGCTTCGGGATGGCGCAGACAAGGTCAAGATAGCTGGCGTGGGCGTTACCGGCTCAGGCAGATATCTGGTGGGTGGCTTCATCGGGGCAGACCTGATTAAGAATGAGATAACGGCACAGACCAGAGCTGCCGCCGAGATGGACCCTGAAGCCGACATCATCGAAATCGGCGGACAGGACTCCAAGCTGGTCATCAAGAGAAACGGCGTGGTCGTTGACTATCACATGAACAAAGCCTGTGCCGCGGGGACGGGAAGCTTCATTGACGAGCTGGCCGAGATGCTTGGCGTTTCCGTGACCAACGGTGAGTTTGCCGACTTGGCATTTGCCGCCCCCCATACCATTGAGCTGGGGACGAGATGTGCTGCGTTTATGGGTCAGGCGGTGGCCTCGGCACAACAGGAAGGCGTGCCCCTGGAAATAATCACGGCCAGTCTGGCTAACTCCATAGCCAAGAATTATCTCTCCAAGGTGGTGGAGCACAGAAAGCTGGGAGACAAGGTTATCCTTACTGGAGCGGTATTCTACAACAAGGCTGTAGTTTCTGCCTTCCACCAGCAGCTTAAAGGTAAAAAATTGACCGTGCCGGAGCATAAAGAGGTCAGCGGAGCCATAGGTGTAGCTCTCCTGGCCAAAGAGTCCATGGCCGGCCAGGAATCGAAGTTCAAGGGCTTTCAGGAGGTTGTGGATAGAGAGTGTAAGCTTACTACATTCGTGTGCAAAGGGTGCGACAACAACTGCACCATCACCCGGATGGAGATGCCCGGTGAAGAGCCTAGTTATTATGGCAGCAGGTGCGACAAGTACGACGCCATAGCCAGCCATGCCAAGAAAGAGACCTTCTTCGATAAGCGGGAACACTTGCTCTTTCGAGAGTACAAGAAGGATTCCGGCACAGGGCCTGCGGTGGGCATTCCCAGGGCATTACTGGTCTATGACTATGCTCCGCTAATTATCGGGTTCCTTAATGCCCTCGACGCCAGGGTTGTCCTTTCCAGCCAGACCAACAACGCAATCATGGAGCAGGCCATCGAGTTAAGCTACACCGACAGTTGTTTTCCCATGAAGCTTCTCCACGGGCACGCGGCAATGCTCAAGGATGCGGATTACATGCTCTACCCCTGCGCCATTCGCCTGGGTAGAAAAGATGGGGATGCGAGCCAGCAATACTCCTGTCCCTTAGTTCAGGCCTCTCCGTTCATAATCCGCAATGTGCTTGACCTGGAGGAACGGCTGTTGATACCCATACTTGATTTCAGTCGAGGCGACGCCGATGTGATAAAGAACCTCGCGGATGTCGCCGTAAAGATGGGGTTCAGTAGAAAGAAAGGCAAGGAAGCAGCCCTGGCTGGCATTGACTCTCAGCGGAGGTTCGAGGCTTACCAGGCAGTGCTGGGCAGGGAGCTATTGAGGCAACTGCGCCAAAGCGACCAGTTGGGCGTGGTCCTCTTCGCCAGGTCTTATATGTCGCAGGATGCCGGGGCAAATCTGGGCATAGCGGAGAAGCTAGCTCAGCTTGGGGTGGTGCCCATACCGCTGGACTTTTTGCCCTTGGAGTCGGTGAATGCCAAAGATTACTCCGACCGTCCTTACTGGTTCTATGAGAACAAATATATAGCCGGCGCGGCTATAACTGTCTCAGACCCGCAGCTTTATGGGTTATCGCTGACAAACTTTGGATGCGGCCCGAACTCCTTTATCCTCCACCTTGTAGAAGATATCATGGGGGGCAAGCCTCTGGGGCAGTTGGAAATAGACGAGCATGCCGCTGAGGCTGGTATCGTTACCCGCCTCGAAGCCTTCGTCGACACCATTAAAGGATTTGCCCATTCTGCCGGGAAGCATGAAGCGCCACATAAAGAAGATATTTATCGGAGAGCATTTCCGCCCGTCATTGATACCACGAAGACCTTTATTATTCCCAGGATGGCGCCGCACGTTGAGCTTGTAGGTGCGCTTCTAGAGGGCAGCGGCTTCAGAGCAGTTGTGCTTCCTGAGGCCAATGAACGCAATCTATTCTATGCCGATAAGGTGACATCGGGCGTGGAATGTTTGCCCTATCGGGTAACCCTGGGCGACTTTCTGAGGTTCTGTTACGAAGATGGCACTGATTTGAAGAACGTCGAGGCAGTTATGGCCGGGGCGTACGGTCCCTGCCGCTTTGGGAAATATGCCCTAGAACAAATCAAGATACTTAAGGAGGTGGGCTTTGGACTTCCCATACGGACCACTGTGTCGAACAATGCGTATCGAGATGTAAACATTAGCCCTCGTTTTGCCCGCCTCGCCTGGAAGGGCGGCGTTGCTATTGACTATCTCCAAAAGTTGCTCTGGCGCACTCGCCCTTATGAAAAGCGGCCAGGCTCGGCAGACGAACTGTTTGACGAATATCTCGGCAGAATTGTCGGTCGCGTCCGTAAGAAGGAAAGTTTCGATGATATCCTGCGCCAGGCAACTTCTGATTTCAGGTCTCTCATTGACCCGGAACTGCCCCGCAAGCCGCTGGTGGGCATTAATGGCGAAATCTATCTGCGCTCCAACAGATTTAGCAACCAGGACCTGGTCAGGGAGTGCGAAAAGGCTGGGCTGGAAGTCGTCGTTTCTTCTATAGGAGAATGGGGGAACTATATCTTCCACCGGCATGTTGAGGATGCTATCAGGGACCGCAAATTCCTGAAGGCGCTGATTAGCTATATGATAAAGCTTGTCTGGGAGCATGACGAGCACACGGTAGTCAAACATTTCCAGGACATGGTTGATGAGAGAGAGCCCTCAACGGAAGAGGTACTGGCACAGACAAGTCGCTGGCTTTCCCCAAAATGCGGAAGCGAGGCAGTTCTCAGTATCGGTAGTGGAATCGAATGGATGGAGAATCCTGAGTTTGCTGGCGTGATATCGGTAATGCCCCATGGCTGTATGCCCGGTGGAATTGTGGCTGCCATGTCAGATAAGTTCAGTGCCCTGTATCGCAAGCCCTGGATCAACCTCACTTATGACGGCTTTGTGGAAAGCACCAACCTTACGAGAATCAATAATTTTGCTGAGGTCATTAGATTTTGCAGCCAGGAAGGAAAGGAGGGTGCTTAGACAGCCCTGCTTCCTGCCAATATCCAATTTCACCCTTGGGTGTACTCTGGACCTCTGCGTCACCGCCTCTTTGCCCATACAGCCATCGAGACTGAACCCAGCGCCAGCAAGCCTGCTATAGCTGCCTTCTCCGCCGGAGAAAGCTCTTCCTTTCTCTGTCATTGCGAGGAGCGACAGTGCCGAAGCAATCTCGTGGAGCCAATGAGATTGCCGCGCACCTTTCAGGTGCTCGCAATGAGCAGTAGCCCGCCTCGGGCTCGGCAACTAGGTCGACCGCCGTCTTGGGGCCATAGGTAAAAGTCCCCTCGCCGGGAGTGGTTACCGAACCTCCAGCAGTGCTGGAGATGGTGAGCTTATGCTACGGCGCTGGCTGGATCAGATTATTAGATCCCATTTGGCAAGCTCGACCTCAAGGCCTGCGGCGACTACGGTGTCGTTGGTCTTAACCCCCACCGTGTGACCGCTGCCTGCGGCGACCTGGTCGATGTCCGTCCAGTTGCTGACATTGCACTGCCCAAAGTCGTTCCATCCCACGGCGACCACGGTGCCGTCGTCCTTAACCCCCACCGTATGCCAGTCCCCTGCGGCGACCTGGGAGATGCCCGTCCAGCTGCCGACATCGCACTGCCCGTCGTCGTTGTCTCCCACGGCGACCACGGTGCCGTTGGACTTACGCCCCACCGTGTGATAGGCGCCTGCGGCGACCTGGGAGATGTCCGTCCAGTTGCCGACATCGCACTGCTCGTCCCAGTTGTCTCCCACGGCGACCACGGTGCCGTTGGACTTACGCCCCACCGTGTGATAGGCGCCTGCGGCGACCTGGGAGATGTCCGTCCAGTTGCCGACATTGCACTGCTCGTCCCAGTTGTCTCCCACGGCGACCACGGTGCCGTTGGACTTAAGCCCCACCGTGTGCCAGCGGCCTGCGGCGACCTGGGAGATGTCTGTCCAGTTGCCGACATCGCACTGCCCGGAGTCGTTGTATCCCACGGCGACCACGGTGCCGTTGGTCTTACGCCCCACCGTGTGATAGGCGCCTGCGGCGACCTGGGAGATGTTCGTCCAGTTGCCGACATCGCACTGCCCGTCGTAGTTCCATCCCACGGCGACCACGGTGTCGTCGGTCTCGAGCCCCACTGTGTGCCAGCGGCCGGCGGCGACCTGGTCAATGTCCGTCCAGCCGCCGACATTGCACTGCCCGTAGTAGAACCATCCGGTGGCGACCACGGTGCCGTTGGCCTTAAGCCCCACCGTGTGATAGTAGCCTGCGGCGACCTGGGTGATGTCCGTCCAGCTGCCGACATCGCGCTGCCCGTCGTAGTTATCTCCCACGGCGACCACGGTGCCGTTGGGCTTACGCCCCACCGTGTGATAGGCGCCTGCGGCGACCTGGGTGATGTCCGTCCAGCCGTCGACATCGCACTGCCCGTCGTCGTTGTCTCCCACGGCGACCACGGTGCCGTCGTCCTTGAGCCCCACTGTGTGAGCGCCGCCTGCGGCGACCTTGGTGATGTCCGTCCAGTTGCCGACATCGCACTGCCCGTCGTCGTTGTCTCCCACGGCGACCACGGTGCCGTCATCCTTAAGACCCACTGTGTGAGCGCCGCCTCCGGCGACCTGGGTGATGCCCGTCCAGTTGCCGACATTGCACTGCCCGTCGTCGTTGTCTCCCACGGCGACCACGGTGCCGTCGTCCTTGAGCCCCACTGTGTGAGCGCCGCCTCCGGTGACTTGGGTGATATCCGTCCAGTTGCCGACATCGCACTGCCCATACTCGTTCCATCCCACGGTGACCACGGTGCCGTCGTCCTCGAGCCCCACCGTGTGATAGTAGCCTGCGGCGACCTGGGTGATGTCCGTCCAGTTGCCGACATTGCACTGCCCGTCGTAGTTGTCTCCCACGGCTACCACGGTGCCATCGTCCTTAAGCCCCACTGTGTGCTCTCCGCCTCCGGCGACCATGGGGGTGTATTCGGGTCCACCACCGCCATCACAGCCTACCATCCCGGCAATTAAGGCTACCACAATCAAAAAGATGCTAGCTCTTGCCACGTAATGGTATCTCCTCGAACTAAGTATTGTCTTCATACTTCACCTCTTTCGTAACAGTTTGGTTTTCCCAAAATCTCTAGATTACAGTATTATTATATCATATCATTATTATATCACAACCCTCTGCATAGTCCTCGCGATGTTGACAAAATAATACGGGTTTATTATTATATAAAACAGCCATTGACCCTTGAGGCAGTGAGCTAGAAAACTGGGTAGTTAAAAGTCCGCTTGGATCGGCGGTGACCGAGACGGACAAGAGGAGTTGTCGTGATAACCCTCTCGGTTATGCCGGGAGGGTTTTTAATTTATGGTTATGTGTGGCGCTATAACGGGTGTTCCAGGAATTCTGGTGTGCCGGCGGCTGAGGATGTAAACAAATGGTAAAGACAGGCTTTATTGGCGCTGGAACGACGGGCACTGCCCTGGCGGTAAGGCTTTCTCGAAAAGGATGCCTGGTGGTGGCTGTATCCAGCCGAACTTTGTCCTCGGCACAGAAGCTAGCCGGGCTGGTGCCCAGTTGCCAGGTTTGCCATACAGCTCAGGAACTGGCAGATGCTGCTGAGCTGGTCTTCATCACTACCCCTGACGATGTTGTAGCCCAAGTATGCAGCGAAGTTCAGTGGCATGAAGGACAGAGCGTCGTGCATTGCAGTGGCGCTCATTCCGTGGATATTCTGGAACCAGCAAGAAAACTTGGGGCTGTTGTTGGCTCCTTTCATCCGTTGCAGACTTTTGCCGATGTTGACCAGGCCATAGAAAACTTGCCTGGCTCTACCTTTGCCCTGGAAGCCGGAGAGCCCCTATTATCAACGCTGAAGGAGTTGACTCTCCTCCTGAATGGCAACTGGGTGGAACTTAAGCCAGGGGACAAGGTGCTGTATCACGCAGCAGCCGTTTTCGCCTGTAATTATCTGGTAACCCTGGTTAAGCTGGCTCTGGACTTGTGGCTGGATTTCGGGGTATCGTCGAAGGAGGCGACCAGGGCCTTGCTGCCCTTGCTCCAAGGAACGATAAACAATATTGACAATATCGGCTTGCCTAACTGCCTCACCGGTCCTGTTGCCCGCGGGGATTCAGGCACTATAGAGAGGCACTTGAGCGCTCTTGAGACCAGGAGTCCCTCTTTGCTCACTACCTATAAGGAGCTAGGGCTTCAGACTATTCCTATTGCTTTAGCTAAAGGCCAGGTCAATGAACGGAAGGCAGAAGAGATGAAAGCCTTACTTTCTTTGAAAAAGTAAGAAGGGAGATAGAAAATGAGAACTATGCTGAAAAGTAAAATCCACCGAGCCCGGGTTACTCAAGTCGATTTAGATTACGAAGGGAGTATCACTATTGACAGGGCTCTCATGGAGGCCAGCGACATCTTGCCCTTTGAAAGGGTGGAGGTGCTAAACGTTAACAATGGGGCCAGGTTTGGCACTTATGCTATCGAAGGTGAGGCAAATTCGGGGATTATTGGTATAAATGGTGCTGCCGCCAGACTGGTGGCAAAGGGCGACATAGTTATCATCCTCTCTTATTGCCAGGTTCCTGATGATGAGGCAATCAGCATGACCCCAAGCATAGTTCGTGTGGATAGTCAAAACAGAATCGTTGAGCCTTTACCTGTGGTTCCTCTGTTCGGATGAGGGGGGAAGGGTAAACGCCAAAGAGGTGAGGCAATGCGGGTTACCATTACCGAGATAAAAGAAATGAAGCAGAGGAAAGAAAAGATACCTATGCTTACCGCTTATGACTATGTGACGGCCAAGATGGTTGATGAAGCTGGTGTGCCTTTGATATTGGTTGGGGATAGCTTGGGGATGGTGATGTTGGGCTATGAGTCAACTATCCCGGTGACCATGGAGGAGATGATTCATCATACCAAAGCTGTAGTGAGAGGCACTAAGAAGGCCTTAATAATAGGCGATATGCCGTTTATGACCTATCATGTCAGCGTCTCCGAGGCTTTACATAATGCTGCGAGGTTTATTCAAGAAGGGGGGGCACAGGCGGTGAAGTTGGAGGGGGGCGAGGTCGTTGCTGAGAAAGTCAGGCGCCTTGTTGACTGTGGCATACCGGTTATGGGGCATATTGGGCTTACTCCGCAATATATACATCAATTGGGAGGGTTTAAGGTAAAGGGTAAAGCGGTGGAGGAAGCCAAAAAGTTGCTTAACGATGCCCGTATTTTGGAGGAAGCTGGCGCCTTTGCTATCGTTCTGGAATGCACTCCAGCACCTCTTTCCAAGCTGATTACTCAAAAGCTGAATATCCCCACGATTGGCATCGGCGCCGGATCTGATTGTGATGGTCAAGTCCAGGTAATCAGCGATATTCTGGGCCTTTATACTGAATTCGTGCCCAAGCATGCCAAGCAATATGCCAGGTTAGCTGGAGAGATTAAGACTGCTGTTTCCAGTTACATATCTGAAGTCAAATCTCTTAGTTTCCCCACTATGGAGCACAGCTATACCATGGACGAAAGCCTTATCAAACAGCTAGAGGCTGAAAGCTAGCGGTATGCAGGTAGTAGGGCCTATATTCGAGATAAGGGCATTAAGACAGCAGCTCACCGACTCAGTGGGCTTCGTTCCCACTATGGGCTATCTTCACGAAGGTCATCTGGCTTTAGTAAAACAGGCCAGGATGGAAAATTCCGCCGTCATTGTTAGCATTTACGTCAACCCCGCTCAATTTGGCCCCAGGGAAGATTTTGGCGCTTATCCCCGAGAGCTTAATCGTGACCTGGAGTTGTTGCGGGGAGAAGGGGTGGATATCGTCTTTGCCCCCTCTGATGATGAGATGTACCCACCCGAATTTAGTAGCTGGGTGGATGTGGGGAAGGTAACCGAGCGACTTGAAGGAGCATCTCGTCCGGGGCATTTCAGGGGCGTAGCCACCGTAGTGGCCAAGCTATTCAACATCGTCCAGCCAACCAAGGCTTACTTCGGGCAGAAAGATGCTCAGCAGGCGGTGGTCATTAAGAGAATGGTGGCTGACCTCAACATGGGGATAGAAATCGTAGTTGTACCTACGGTCAGGGAGAGCGATGGTCTGGCCATGAGCAGCCGCAATATTTACCTCAGCCCTGGGGAGCGCCAGGCAGCCACAATATTGTTCAAGGCTCTTACCTTAGCCCGGCAATTAAGTCAGGGTGGGGAAAAGGACGCGGGAAAGATTCGCCGGCAAATGACCTCACTTACCCAAAAAGAACCTCTAGCCCAAATTGACTACGTCAGCATTGCTGATGCTGAGACATTAGAGGAAATAAGCTCGATTGACCGCCCGGCATTGGCTTCCTTAGCGGTCAGAATAGGCAAAACGAGGTTGATAGATAACATGCCTTTGGAGTAAGTGCCTCAGCGTGTCATTGTGGGGCTCTTATTATCTGTCGTCGCGAGGTTCTTCTTCTTTTTAGCACGTTTTGAATGAATCATGATTTACACAATGTGGGACTGCACGAATTGGAGAAAGCTATTACTAAGGCCTGTTGATTTGCCGTAAATAATAAAAACTGTTACAATAGTGAGTTTTCTCAAATGAACAAAGTTTCCATTAAATAATCGGGAGAGGCTAAATATGGCGGTAAATTTAAACCTAGAACATCTAGCTTTGAGATTATGGTTCCTGTCGCATCGAACCCATGAACTGCTTAGGAGGTGTGAAGACCAAGTATATGGTGAATACAATCTTACTACGGAGCAGTATACAATGCTTGCGATTATAAAATACCTTGATGACCCTGTAAGAATAACTGATATAGCCCGGTGGTCAGGACGTAGCACGAACAGTGTCAGTATGATAATCGACCGCATGGTCAAAGCTGGTCTGGTCAGACGGGTAAGAGACAGGAAGGACCGCAGGACAGTATTTGTGACTGTCACCAACAAGGCGGAGAACGCCCTTAAACCGGCAACTCTGGCAGGCTTGGAGTTTATCCAGGAAATCCTGTCGCCACTATCATCTGAGGACAGGCGTACCTTTGTCAATCTGCACGAGGTGGTAAAAAACAAGGCACTTGAGTATCTAAATCCCGGAGTGGATGTAGAAGAAATGCAGAGAAGTGAGGTCACGAGCCAGGCCAATTTAGTGGAACGGCTGGTTCAGTACATTTCGCCCTCCACTCCTGAAGCCAAGCGTCAGGGTGGTAAAAAGAAGGAGGCCATATGCTGAGGACTGAGATTGCCACGCGGCAGCACAAACGAGCAAAGGTCTCATGAAATAACAGGGGGAGATAAATATGCCGATAAAGTTCGAATTCGAAAATCTAGATAAGGGAGCGTGGATCCTGCTGCGCCAAATTCACAACCTGGTTTTGAAGTGTGAGGACCAAGTGTTTCGTGAATACGATCTCACTACGGAGCAGCACGCAGTGCTTATGGCTATAAAACATATCGCTGAGCCTGTAAGAGTAACTGGGGTAGCCCGATGGTTAGATCGTAGCACGAACAGCGTCAGTATGATAGTCGACCGCATGGTCAAAGCTGGTCTGGTCAGACGGGTAAGAGACAGGAAGGACCGCAGGGCAGTACTTCTGACCATCACCAGCCAGGCGGAGAAGGCTTATGTACTGGCAAGTGTAGCGGGCTGGGGGCTCATCCAGGAAATCCTGTCGCCACTATCGGATGAGGACAAGCGTACCTTGATCAGGCTGCTCGAGACGCTCAGAGACAAGACATATGATTATCTCGATTCTGGAAGGGTTGTAGAGGAAGTAAGGGGAAATGAGATCGATAACATGGCCCAGCTTATGAAACTGGCGGCCAAGTACAAGTCGTCCTCCACTCCCGAAGCCAAGCGTCAGGGTGGTAAAAAGAAGAAAGCCATACGATAAGGACAGTTAACTTTACTTAATGCTAGCTGGCGTAGAGCAGCTCCGCAAGGTCCTCAATCTCGGTGGGGTTGGTGAGGCCACGCCGCCGGCACATCACCCTTACCTTAATCCTCTCCCGTCAAGAGAGAGGAAATCAGGCTCGCAGTGACATATTGACAGATTTTGTCCCGGAAACTGAAAATATCAAATTTAACGACGTTGGGGTTTATTTGACAACAAAAAAGCCGTGCGGTATAATGAGCATACTCCTCAACGGAGAATAGTTTCGCACGTTAACAATTGAATAGGTTTTGTGTTCTGCCTGGCGTGGGTCAAGGGAGAAAGAGCATAGGGTGGATGCCTTGGCATCAGCAGCCGAAGAAGGGCGTGGCAAGACTG
>Ga0209636_10004046_pt1 | contig 14988 bp, 13 predicted proteins | sample DeeMarSWOR152_54_FD_187464 | JGI IMG/M metagenome (GOLD analysis project Ga0209636, IMG submission 187464) | Marine sediment microbial communities from White Oak River estuary, North Carolina - WOR-1-52-54 (SPAdes) (version 2) | ecosystem: Environmental > Aquatic > Marine > Intertidal zone >...
TTTCAAGCCGGAGCTAACCGGGTAGTCCTGGTTGGAACCGACATACCGAATATCACAGATCGAACACTGCTGAAGGCCTTCGTGAACCTTGCATACGCGGATGTGGTCCTCGGCCCGGCCCGTGATGGTGGCTACTATTTGATTGCCCTGAAACGGGCGAGTCCCCACTTGTTCGTTGATGTGCCATGGGGCACGGAAGGAGTGCTGGAAAGGACCAGGCAGATCGCACACGGTCTCGGCCTTTCGACGGTTCTGTTGGAGACCCTTGACGACATTGATCGTCCCGAGGACCTCCACCTCTGGGAGGAGGCAACGAAACGCACTCCTGAAGCTCACCTTCTTGACCGCATCTCCATCATCATCCCTACGCTCAACGAGGCCTCGAATCTCGCAAAAACCCTGGCAAGCACCCACAACGCCGCCGACGTGGAGGTCATCGTCGTTGATGGAGGGAGCGCCGATAAAACGATCGAAGTGGCACGATCCTGGGGGATAGAGGTTCTCCTCTCCACACCGGGTAGGGCCAGGCAGATGAATACGGGCGCCGCTCGGGCCATGGGTGGGATCCTCCTCTTCCTGCACGCCGATACGCGCCTGCCGAAAGGGTTCGACGGTTACGTACGCGGGATCCTCGCCCGATCGGGGGTTGCAGCCGGAGCTTTTCGGCTGCGCGTCGATGCAAAGCTTCCCGGGCTTCGGATTCTGGAGGGATTGGTAAACGTACGATCCCGGTGCCTGCAATTCCCCTACGGCGACCAGGCGATCTTCTTGACGGCGGAGCTCTTCTGGGACATGGGCGGGTTCCCGAACATGCCGATCATGGAGGACTTCGAGCTGGTCCGGCGCCTCCGCCGACGGGGTCGTATTGTGATAGTCCCCGTTCCCATCCTCACATCGGCTCGTAGGTGGGAAAAGCTCGGCATGGTACGAACAACCGTCATCAACTACGCAATCCCGCTGGCTTACTACCTGGGGGCTTCGCCATCACGCCTCGCTCGCTGGTACCACGGGAGATACCGGCATTGAATCGGAGAATGTCTTCCCCTTCCGTGTTACTTCCCCCGTCTCTACGAAGGAATGATGGCCCCGGCCAGTTTCAAATAGAGGAGCAACGTAAAAACGTCCATCAGGCTGCTAATAAAGGGGCCAGACATGAGGGCTGGATCCAGACCGACCCGCTTGAAAAGGATGGGAAGCAGTGCCCCTGCGGAGATGGCCAGAACCACGCATCCCAGCATGGCCAAGCCGACCGTTAAGCTAAGGGGACCCATAAGCTGTGGGTCGTGAGTCGTCAGAACGGCACGAAGGGAAGCGAGAATCCCCATGGCCAGTCCGACACACAAGGCGATGCGAATCTCCTTGGAGAGAACCCGAACGATGTCCTTTATCTCCAGTTCCCCCGTGGCGAGGCCCCGGATCACGACGGTGGTCGTCTGAGTCCCAGCATTCCCCCCCGTTGCGGAAAGGACTGGGATAAAGAAGACAAGGGCTATGACTGTGAGCAACTGCCCCTGGAACTGGTGCATGACTTCCCCTGCCACAAACCCCGTGAGAACAAGAACAAAGAGCCAGAGAATCCGCTCTTTAGCGATCTTAAAGATTCCCGTCTTGAGGTAGTCAACGGGTTTCCCGGCTGCGGCGAGGTGATAGATATCCTCCGTGGCCTCTTCCTCCACCACGTCGAGGATGTCGTCCACAGTGATAATACCCACCAAGCGCTGGGCCTGATCAATCACGGGCATTGCCAAGAAGTCGTAGTGGGAGATCTTATCGGCTACCTCCTCCACATTCTCATCGATGGAAACGCCGATGACATCCTTCTCCATGATGTCTTCGATCCTCTGATTCGGCCGGGCCAGCAGGATGTCCTTGAGGGTCAAAAATCCCTTCAGCTTGCGGTCATAATCGACCACATAAACGTAGTAGACCGTCTCCTTGTTTGGCGCCTGCGTCCTCAGCCGACTTAAGGCCTCAGAGGCCGTTATATCCATGCCCACGGATGCGTATTCGGTGGTCATGATGGCTCCCGCCGTCCCCTCCTCGTAGACCAAAAGACGTCGGATGTCGTCCCGCTCTGCTTGGGCCAGCAGCGGCATTAAACGATCGGCTATTTCCGGCTCAACCTGCTTCATCAAATCGACCCGGTCGTCCGAAGACATCCCCTCGATGAGGGGAAGCATGGCATTGGGTGGTGCCTGCTCGAGGCATGCCTTCTGGATGGCCAAGTCAAGGTGTTCGAATATTTCCACGGAGGTCCTGTTTTCTATGGTGGCCAGAATCTCCATGATCTCGTGAGGATGAAGGCCCGAGATGAGCTCAGCCCCATCAGCCGGGTGTAAGTCCCTGAAGACGTCTCTGATGGTCTCGTATTCCCTGGCCCCCAACAGTTCCCTCAGCTCTGGGATGAAGAGAGCGCCGCGCATAATCCCCTCCTGTAATCATTGTGGATTTCGCCCGGACTACCGGTTACCGACTGGCTAAGTTGAGTTGGTGCGTTTTCGGATTAAGAGAAGCAACGTGCAACCCATTCGTATCGTCATACCCCCTTCTGGAGTAATTCGATCAAGATCTTATTGGGTAACAGAAAGAAGGCGCATCTATAAAGCTCGCCGAGACTTTTTGAACGGGGTCCGGCTCAGGAGCTGTCATCTCGCTCAGCCCTAAAGCCCTAAACATCTCGGCAAGATTCGATATCTTTGGGAAAACCAAGCCAATATGGTTCAATCGCAAAGCCATACATTCCCCTCCGACTGAAGTCCCTACCATGAGCAGTGCCGGAAGGTGGCCCCTGTGGGGGTAACATTTGTGGAGTTCCCTGAATTTCGAAGGAACCTCTAGGGGCTGTTGCCCAAAACCCATTCCGCTCACTGAAAAGAATTTTTGATCGGCGTTCCTTCGTTCCCAAAATCGCCATCCTAGCTCAAACGCGGGATTTGCGGCAGTTTCGCTTCACTAAGAATGGTTACCAAAAATTCTTTAATGTTCGCTCCAGGGATATGGGCAACAGCCCGTCTAGAAGTTACACCAGTGTCACCTAACAAGCAAATGAATTCCTTGCTTACGGGATGTTTGGTCAGTTATATTGTAATGGCTGAAAATCGATAGGCTTTTAGAACAGCTACCTTTTCCAGAACTCATCTCATAGGGGTAAAACAGTTGGTCAAAGGAGGGAAATCCATGAAGGACGTCGATTACGAAGCCGTAGCTCCCACGGCTATGAAAGGGATAAAGGATGGGGCGTTCCTGGTGGTCCAGGCACGGGATCGAATCAATGTTATGACTATTGGGTGGGCCATGTTTGGATACGTCTGGGGGAAGCCGGTTATGATGGTAGCCGTCAGGAAAAGCCGGTTTACCTTTGGCATTATAGAGGAAGCGGATAGTTTCACCGTCAGCGTTCCCACCGGTAACATGGAGAAAGAGGTCAACATCTGCGGAACAAAATCGGGAAGGAATCTCGATAAGTTCAGGGAATGCAACCTCTCCACGACCAAGGCACGGGCCATCGGTTCACCAATCCTCGATATCCCCGGATATCACTACGAATGCAGGATAATGTATAAGGGCGCTATGGACCCCCGGTTTCTGGCGCAAGACCTGAAACAGCTCTACCCCATGAAGGATTATCATACCCTCTATTTTGGTGAGATCGTGAGTTGTTACCTCAGGGAATAGAGCTCAAGGAGCACAAGGGGTGGTCACTGAGACTTTACGGATACTGCAGAGGAGCGTCCTGAGGTTGGTAGCCCCCATGGCTTGGTCGCAACCCTCCAAGTCGTTCTCCGTCAAGAGGTTAATATTGGACCTATCCCATCCCAAATCCTCCTTCTCCTCCGGGAACCACCAGCCATGCTGAGCGGCCACGATCCCATAAGGCACCCTGTCCGTGACCTTCACCCTCTGTTTGCAGCTCCCCCGCCGGGAGGCGATTTCCACCCAATCTCCATCCCTCAATCCCGTCTCTCTGGCCAGTTGGGGATTAATCTGCACCAGAGGGTCAGGGTGTCTTCGACGCAACGGCTCCACCATCCGGTACTCTGAATGGAAGAAGTACGGGATCCGCGCCCCGGTAATGAGGGTATAAGGATACTCCTTCAACAGTTCCAGTGTGGCTCGTGGGCTCTCGGCGGGTTCGAAATACCCGGGCAACGGGTCATAACCCAAGCGTTCAAAGACGGTGGAGTACAGTTCCACCTTTTTCGTAGGCGTGGAGAATCCCTTTTGGAGATGTTTTTCGAATGCCTGATCTCCCCTGAGGTAGCCCCGCTGGCAGAACTCCTCCCAGACAAGCCCTGAAGGGGAGAGGATATAGTTGAGGGCATCCTTGACCGTAGGCCACCAGTCCTTTTCATCGCCCATCCTCTTACCCAACTCGTTGAGGATCTTGTAATCGGACCAACACTGTCCGATTTGCACAGCCTTCTGTCTGGCCATCACCAAGCCGTGCCGTTTCCAGAGATCGGCCACATAGTCCACCTCCAGCCATGTGGCCGAGGGAAGCACTATGTCCGCTTCTCGTGCTGTCGGGGTGAGGAAGAAATCTGCAACCACCACGAAATCGGCCTTTTCCAGGGCGGCTTTGACCTGGCGGGCATTTGCCCTAGTGATAAGCGGATTAGTGCTGATGAGGAAGAGTCCCTTTACCGGATAGGGTTTCTCCTCCAAGATGGCATCCCAGACGGCCCTGGGGTTGATCACCCCAATGAAGTGGGCCAGGCGAAACTTCTCACCTCCCAGCCGCTTCTTCCTCTGTTCAGGGGGGAGGCGCTTGTGAAGTCCGAGCTCGCTCACTCGCACCACGGCCGGTGGATTGAAGAAACCATTTCCCCCGGGAATGTCCAGATTTCCCGTGATAGCCATCAGCGAGATGAGGAGCCTTATGGTGTTCGTGCAGTTTCTCCCTTGCTCAATGGCCACCCCCCAATGGATGGCGGCGGGGGAACTCTTGGCGAAGAGCTGGGTAGCTTCCTCGATCTTTTCGGGCTCTAGCCCGGTGACCCCTGCGGCCCAAGACAGGGGATAATCCTTTGCTCGCTCGCAGAAATGCTCCCAACCGTGGACGTGGTTCACCACAAACTCGGCGTCATACCAGTTGTTCTCGATGACGGTGTTCAATAACCCCCAAGCCAACGCACCATCAGTGCCGGGTCTCAATGGAAGCCAGATATCCGCTCGCTCGGCCAATGGGGTCTTGCATGGGTCCACAACGATGAGTTTCACTCCTCCCTTGAGGCTATCCACCAGATAAAAACCCTTATACTCGTCGGGGTGGGAGACTACGGGGTTCGAGCCCCAGACAATGATGCATTGAGGTTTCCCCACGTAGTCCACCACCGGGAGGTTCCCGCACATGGCAATGGCCGTGGCTATACGAGGGCCATAGCACATATGGCCTGCGGTGAGGACATTGGGGGTTCCAAAGAGGTTGGCAAAGCGATAGATAAAGGCCTCATTATCCCTGCCCGTTCCATAGCCCAACACCAGAGCCTCCGATCCCCATCGGTTCCTCATCTCGAGAAATCTCTCGCTGATCTCCCCAAGGGCCTCCTCCCAACCGATCTCCTTCCACCCATGGCGAGTACGCCGCAAGGGTGCCGTGAGACGATCGGGATGATGGGCCAGAAAGGGAGCCATCTTTCCCTTTATGCAGAGCTTTCCCCTGTTGACGGGACCTTGAGGGTCACCCTCCACCCGGGTCACCCTTTCCCCTTCTACATGGACCAGGACCCCACAACCACCATGGCACCCACGGCATGTGCTCCTGATGATCCTGCCATCTCCCATCCGCTACCTCCCTTCCTCGACCGAAGGTCGACTGAAGCAAAGGGGCTTTGCTCAAATCCAGAAGTTAGAAAGTATCCCCGTTAATAAATTCGTCCTCCATGGGTCGATCCCGCCTACCATTTCCTGTTCACCACATAGATCCCCAGCGAAACCAAAAGGAGCGAAAGTACCAGTCGAAAAGTGAGCGATTCTTTCAGCAAAAATACCCCTGCAAGGGTGGCAAACACCGGGGTCAAAAAGGTAAAGGCGGAGAGCCTGCTGACGGCATATGAATGGACCAGAAGGAACCACAGGAGATAACTGATAAAGGCAACCACGATTCCCTGATACGCCACCGAGAGAAGGATCAACCCGTTGATGTGACCAACGGGTCGTTCCCCAAAGACCGTGCTGAGAACGAGGAGCACAGGGATGGAGAATATCGTCTGGTACAAGAGCGTATGATGGTAGGATACCTTTCCCACCAGCCGCCTCTTGATGAAAATGGTGGTGGCGGCCCAAAGAATCGCTGCCATGAGGGCGAGGATATCGCCCACGAGGCTGCCCAGAGAGGGGAGCCCCGCATGCTCGCTCAAGAGGAAAACGATCCCACCGAAGGCCAAGATTAAGCCAACTCCCTTGCCGAGATTCAGCCGATCTCCCTTCAGGAAATAGTGGGCGCCCACCGCATGGAAGAAAGGGGTTGTATAGAGAAGGATCCAGGCGGATGATGCCGTGGTATAGAGGAGAGACGAGTAGAGAACCCCGAATTCAACCCCGAAGAGGACTCCCACGATGATACCATCCGGGATACTCCCCGGGAAAAGGGCCATTTTCCTCAGCTTCATCCAGCTCACAAGGCATCCCGTTGCAATGAGGGAACGCACCCCCGCGCCACAGATGGGAGCGATTCCCTGATTGCTGACCTTAATGGCGACGGCGTTCAAGCCCCACAGCAAACAGAGCACTGTCAGCATGGAAGCGGCTGTTAAATCAATGCTCTCCCTTCCCGAACCCCCTTCCAACGTGATAGCCCTCCCTTTGCGCCCCTCAGGTGGAAAATCAGCCCCCCAGAGAAAGCACCTTGGCCAATACCATTCGAGGCAACGCATTCACCATACGAAAAATCCTCCGTGGGGACAATGGCTTTTTACGGGTATCCGGCAAGGAGTTTCTGACACCCCAGAAAGTTGTTGACATTGGTTGGGATGTGTGTTAAGGGATAGTTTTATTTTTCACAAAGTAAAAAATGGTTTGACCCGTAGCAATTCGTCTTGACACCAATGATATGAACGAAGGGAGGTGATAGAACGGACGATACACACGGGGGGTAACTCAGCATTTTCAAAAAGGAGGAAATTATGAAAAGGTACATTTTCTTGGCAGTAATGGTAATTTCCCTGCTGGCTTTGGGATTCGTTTCGAACCATTTTTTGACACGCGAGGCATCGGCTGCGGCCATTGAGCTGAGATATAGCACCTTCTTCCCGCCGACGCACAAACAAGCTAAACTGGCGGAGGCATGGATCAAGGAAGTGGAGACGCGTGCCCAGGGAAAAGTGAAAATCACCTACTTCCCCGGCGGCACCCTGGGCAAGGGCCCGGAGATTTACAGCCACATTCTCAAGGGCATCACCGATATGGGCCTCTGTCTCTTTGCTTACACCAGGGGGCGATTCCCCGTCATGGAGGCTGTTGATCTGCCCTTGGGCTATCCCACCGGCACCTGCGCCACCGAGGTCATTAACGACTTCTATCGGAAATTCAAGCCCAAGGAACTGGACGACGTTCATCTGCTCTACCTGCACGCCCATGGACCCGGTCTGCTCCATAGCAAAAAGCCCGTGAGGACCATGGCTGACGTGAAGGGAATGAAGATCAGGTCCACGGGGTTCAGCGCGAAGGTAGCCAACGCATTGGGCGGAGTTGCTGTGGCCATGGGGCAGGGCGGTGCCTATGAGGCGCTTCAAAAGGGAGTTGTCGAGGGTACCCTCAGCCCCATTGAGGTACTGAAGGGATGGAAGCAGGCCGAGGTGATCAAGTATACCACCGAGTGCTTCAGCGTCGGCTACACCACGGGATTCTACGTGGTCATAAATAGGGACAAGTGGAAGGCTCTTCCCAAGGATGTCCAGAAGGTCATGACCAAGGCCAGCAAGGAGTGGATCCCAAAACACGGCGCCGCCTGGGACGAGACCGATGCGGAGGGCAGGAAGTACACCCTCAGCCGGGGCAACCAGATTATTCCCCTTTCCCCTGAGGAGAGCAAAAAGTGGAGGGCGGCTGTTAGACCTGTAATCGATGAGTTCATTGCAGAGGCGGAAAAGAAGGGAACCCCCGCCAGGAAACACGTGGAGTTCCTCGAGAAGGAAATCAAGAAGTGTAAGTAGGGGCGGTGAAAGGGTCGGGGTTGCCGGAAGCTCCGGAGAGGGGGGGCAACCCCGAACCGCACAAAAATACCCGTGGGAGGATTTTCGTTGCGGCTGTATTGCCGAAGGCCCAGTCTCCTTGTTCGAAATCCCCTCCCACGTTCCATTGTCTGGCTGACCAAAGGTGCAGTGGCCCATGGGGTGTTTTCCCCATCCGACTCACAATGGGTTCATCTCCGTCCCTCCCCTCACCATGATGCCCCTCCATGGCATCTCTTCCCATCAATTTCTCCCTAACTGAACTCGAACTCATCGAGGGTGGTTTATAATCGTGGATGGGGGAGGAGGTATCAGGAGCAGAGAGCATGTCTACTTTCGAAAAATTCGTCACGTGGCTTTCCAGGCTGCTTGACCAGGTAGCTGGATGGTCCCTCGTGGCCATGATGTCCCTCACCGTAGCGGACGTCATCCTACGCGTCTTCAGACGCCCCATACTCGGCACATACGAAATCGTTGGGCTCATGGGGGCTGTTGTGATCGCCTTTGCCATGCCCAATACAACCCTCCAGCGAGGACATGTCGCTGTGGAGGTCTTCGTAACCCGCCTTGCTCCACCCGCTCAGGCGATCATTACCCTGGTTACCAGGGCCCTCAGCATCATGCTCTTTGCGGTAATAGCCTGGGAGTGCATTGGCTATGGCAACGACTTGAAAGTGGCCGGAGAGGTATCAATGACTCTTCGTCTCCCCTTTTACCCTGTTCTCTACGGCATTGCCTTTGCCGCTGCCATTGTCTGCTTCGTAATCCTCGGTCGCATCGCACAATCAATGGGCCGTGGCATCGGGAACTGGTATAGGGGAACGGGGCCTGAGTAGGAGGCGTTGCTCCCCAGAATAGGTCCACCCTTCCGGGAGATGGAAAAGGAGGGAAGGAATGAGTCCGATTGTCATCGGTATTATTGGCCTGATAATCCTGGTCGTTGTTCTCTTTTCCAGAATGCCGGTCGGGTTTGTCATGGCCCTCGTGGGGTTTGTGGGATTCAGCTACATGGTCTCGTTGGAGGCAGGCCTCAGCCTCCTGGCAAAGGATATCTTCGACATATTCGGATCGTACAGTTTGACGGTTGTCCCCCTCTTTGTTTTCATGGGCCAGATTGCCTTTCACGCAGGCATAAGCCGGAGGCTCTATGACTCCGCATACAGGTTCATGGGACACTGGCCAGGAGGACTGGCCATGGCTACCATCGGGGCATGTGCTGGCTTTGCAGCTATCTGCGGATCAACCAACGCTTCGGCAGCAACCATGGCATCGGTGGCCCTGCCGGAAATGAGGAGGTATCGATACGACATGAAATTGGCCACCGGCACTGTCGCGGCTGGAGGGAGCCTGGGAATCCTCATTCCCCCAAGCGTTATCTTTATTATTTACGGCATAATGACCGAACAATCGATTGGGAAACTCTTCACCTCGGGGATTCTTCCGGGACTGCTCCTGGCAGGCCTATTCATCCTAACCATATACCTCTGGACCCGCATCCGTCCCGAGCTGGGACCAAGGGGTCCCAGGGCGAGCCTGAAGGAGAAGCTCCAATCCCTCTCGGGAGTTCTGGAGATGCTCATCATATTCGGCTCCGTCATGGGAGGGCTCTTTGTAGGCTTCTTCACCCCGACGGAGGCCGGGGCAATTGGTGCTTTCTGTACCCTCCTCATTGCACTCATACGGCGCCAGATAGACTGGGAGGGATTCGCTCAATCCCTTCTCGAGACTACCCGCATCTCGTGCATGGTCCTCGTCATCGTGACTGGGGCCACGGTTTTCGGGCATTTCCTCGCCGTCACCCGAATTCCCTTCGAGCTCGCAGGATGGGTGAAAGGCCTCCCTCTTCCTCCCTGGGGGATTATGGGCCTGATCATCTTCATCTATTTGGTTGGCGGATGCTTCATAGATGCTTTAGCCTTAATCCTCTTGACCATTCCCATCTTCTTTCCGGTGGCCCTCAATATAGGCTATGACCCTATATGGTTTGGGGTCATCATCGTGATGGTCACGCAGATAGGGGTGATCACGCCGCCGGTGGGCGTCAACGTGTACGTCGTGAGCGGCGTGGCAAAGGACGTCCCCCTTGAGATCATATTTAAGGGTACATTTCCCCTGCTCCTGGCACTCATTGCGGCCGTAATCTTGATGGTTATATTTCCTCAGATTGCCCTGTTTCTTCCCAGCTTTATGCGCTAGGTGCTTGCAGTCTTAAAAGAACGGTCTACCTTTGCTAAAACCGCCTTATCCGCTCGTATCTCCCTCTGTTTTGTCCCCCGCACTGCACTAATTTCCGGCCTGCGCGGTTCAAAAGGGGTGACGAAAACGACTCATTGATTTACTATAAAAGGTAGGCGTGATTAGAAAAAAAGGATGCCCATGAGAAACCAGCGGTTAATGCGAGAAGAGAGGAGGAATTCCCAACGGATCACGGTTGAAACACCAGTTAGCTTTGGAATCGGAAAGAACACTTTTTTTGGAACGGCGACGAACCTATGCGATGATGGTATGATGATTGAGGCATCCCTGGCGCGTAAGAATTTCCTCAGGATTTTCAATCCGGTTATTAAAAAGCACGAATGTCCGGTGAAGGTAAATTACACCGTGGCCGGAAAATTATTTTCGAGACGTGGAAAAATAAAGCATTACCATGTGGATTTCTCAGGGGGTCAGTCAGCTTACCGGCTTTCCTTTGGGGTATGGATTCCGAAGATGAAATTGAGGGATGAGAGGGAGCTTTGAGCGAGGCCCAACTCTTTGAACTCTACCGTGCGGTTCCCCCTTTCATCCCCTGAGTCGTTGGAAATCAAAGCCGGCGCCCAAAATTTCCTCCTTCACATCGGTCACATCCTTCTTCTTCTCGATAGCCTCCAAGATCTCTCGATTTCCCCTCACATCTCCCAGAAGAATACAACCGATCATCACGCCATCATCGAATATCAATTTTCGATAAACGTGCTCCTCTTCGTCCTTCTGGACACGGGTTTCACATTGGTTCTCCACGTCGATCTCCCCCGTGGATACCAGATCGATTCCCACCACCTTGAGACGGTTGGACATCACCGTCCCCTCGTACACCGCCTCTCCCCCGGCCATATTAATGCCGGCGATTTCCCCCTGTCTTTCAGCGGCAGGCCAGATTCCATAAAATCGGCCGCGATGCTGTATTAAGTCCCCGGCAGCATAGACGGAGGCGATCTCCGTTTCCATGCGGTCATTGACAATCACCCCCTTGTCATTTTCCAAACCCAGGTCACGGGCAAGCTTCAGGTTGGGCCGAACACCGGCCGAGATGAGGATCATGTCGCAGGGGATGCCGGTTCCATCCTCCAAGGCCAGACCCTCAACCTTTGTGGCCCCCACTATTTCCCTGGATTTTGCCCCCAGATAAAAGGTAAACCCCATCCCCTCCATCTGTCGCTTCAACAATTCGGCCCCTGGCACATCCATTTGTCGCGGGAGGAGTCTGGGGAAAAACTCCACCACAGTAACCTTCAGCCCGGACCTCCTGAGCCCGTTACCGGCCTCTAGGCCCAAGAGCCCTCCGCCAATCACGACGACATCGCTGGCCTCCCTGTCATACTCCTTTATCCGCCGGGCATCGCCAATGGATCGGAGGGCGAAAACCCCTTCCTTCTCCACCCCTTGAATGGGGGGGATAAAGGAATACCCTCCCGTGGCCAGGAGGAGCCGATCATAGCCGTATCGTCTCCCCCTGGCACTTCGGACCTCCCTTCTCTCGGGATCGATTTGCTCGATGGCCTCTCCAAGACGGAGCCGGATCCCTCTCTCCTGATACCAGGTATCCCCGTGGAGGAGGAGATCCATTTCCTCCGCAGCCCCCGCAAGGAACTCGGGCAGCCTGATCCGAGTATAGTATGGAACGGACTCATTGGTGAAGATGTCGATCTCCCCGTCCCCATCGGTTTCCCGTATCTTCTCGGCAGCAGTGGTCCCCGCAACCCCATTTCCCACAATGATGTAGCGTCTCATCCCAAAACCCCTCCGAATTCACTCTTTTGCAGAAGACACCCCATCCTCTTTTGTAAAGCAGCCCGGGCGCGCGTGGGATTACCCCCGAGAAATCCCTTTCAATGTAGTCCCAACGGAGGCCAAAATTCAAGGTATTGAACCTCTTTTTGCGGGGAGGAATTCGGGAAAATAAAAGCAGGGATTAAGGTGAAGGGGATTGCCTTTTCGTAGGGGAGTAGTAAATTATTATTATTGTGAGATGGTCGAAGAAATTTCCTGAGCAGGGAAGATTCACCTTTTTCAGGGATTTCGAAATATATATCTCTTGACAGCGTGTGGAACAAGCAAATATCTTGAAGTAGAGGCCGTTTGAATTCCCCTGAGCGGAAGGAGAAGAAATGGATATGGATGCGAATCGGCGTTTCGTGAACTGTACCATCGAGGAAAAGGTGGCATGGGTTACCATCGATAACCCCCCGGTCAACGCACTCAGCCATGCCTTAGTGGACGAGCTGAAATCCGTCTTCGGGGAGCTGGAGCAAAACGATGACGTCCTCATCGTCATTTTGCGGGGGGCGGGAGAAAAGGCCTTCGTCGCAGGCGCAGACATCAAGCAGTTTCCTACCATGGATCAAGCCGTGGCGGAAAAGTTCTCCTCCGAGGGGCAAGATGTATTCAATCGAATTGAGAACTTTAAGGCCCCTGTCATCGCCCTCATCCAAGGATTCGCCCTGGGAGGAGGATGTGAGTTGGCAATGGCCTGTGATATACGAATTGCCTCGGAGGATGCCAGGCTCGGGCAGCCCGAGATCAGCTTAGCCATCATCCCCGGCTACGGGGGGACTCAGAGGATGTCCCGGTTAGTCCCTACCGGAAAGGCCAAGGAACTCATCTACACGGGTGAAATGATCGGTGCAATGGAAGCGATGAGAATAGGATTGGTTGACCGGGTCGTCAAAAGGGAAGATCTGGAGGATGAGGCGAAAAAATTGGCAGCAACGATCCTGGAGAAAGGACCGTTGGCTATCAAGGCCGCGAAAAAGGCCATCAACGAGGGGTTAGCTCTCCCCCTAAGGGAGGGTTTGAAAGTGGAATCCCGCTATTTTGGCGAGCTCTTCGGCACGGAAGATAAGAACGAAGGCGCGCGGGCCTTCTTGGAAAAGAGAAAACCCATCTTCAAGGGGAAATAAGCCCATGGGCGAGCCCCGCTTTTGGAGCAAGGGAATGGAAAAAGAGCTTATCATCCATGGAAGGCCTCACCTCAATAGTCCTTGGCTCATCGGGGGCTACGAGGGGTGGGTCGACGCGGGAAAGGTTTCAAGCGGTTCCGTAACCTACCTCAAGGACACCCTCAGGGCACGAAAATTCGCTGAGATCCTCTCAGATGGCTTTCACCATTTCAAGGAATTCAGGCCCAGGGTAGTGGTTGAGGATGGGTTACTTCGCCAGGTTGATTATCCTCAGAACGAGTTCTTTTACTGGAAGAACAGGGAGTCACGTCCCGATGTAATCCTCTTCATAGGACAGGAGCCCCACTTTCGGTGGAAAGCCTTCGTGGATCTCATCGTCAAGCTGGCCCTCCGCTTTGGTGTCCAACGATTGGTTACCATCGGCGGCCTCTATGACCAGGTAGTACATACAATTCCCCGAAAGATATCCGTTGTAGCCGCCACTCCCCAGATGCTGGAGGATCTGCTGGTACATGATGTCATAACTATAGATTATGCGGGACCCGGAAGCCACGTCTCCTTGCTCCAAGAGCGTTGTCAGGCCAACGGAATCGGTTCATTCATGCTCTGGGGCCGGGTTCCCCCTTACATCAAAACGAGCTCTCCATGGGACTCTATTCAGATACTCGAGTTGCTCTCGACGCTCGTCCCCTTTGAAGTTGACCTCAGGGGGTTGCGGGCAGAGGCCAAGCTCATCGACGAACAGCTCCAGAGGGCCGTGGAGGAAAAACCCGATTTGAAGACCTACGTGAAACAGGTGGAATCCATGCAAAGATCCAGGCATCCGGTAAGCGCCAAGTCCGGGGATAACGTCATAACCATTGAAGCTTTCCTCAAGCATGTGGATAAGGGCAATAAAAAGAAGGACTGAAGTCGCGAATCCGTCTCCCGGCCCTCCTTCAGGTTCGAGCAATACCATCTCCATCGGGTCTTAGCCTAAGAGACTCACTGATTGAATAGTGCGTTCCTTGAAAAGGGGCTCCAGTGCCCCTTGTTCCGTATCGGCAAATTATGGATGGGGAAACACCTGCCCGGATTCGGGCAGGTGAATTGAGCAAGTCATGTACTGCCACCCGGCGTTCGCTAAAGGCGATCTGAACCCGAATTGAGCTAGCTGCCTAGTACCCGCTATTCCCTTCAGGAATTTCTCACATCTCGAATAAACTGGAATCTAGAATCGCCCCCCCCTTTCGCTGGGCTTATCGTCGATTAATTCCACGAAGTAACGTCTTTTCCTTTTGCCCCCCACCGCTGAAACGATGGTCCTCAGGGCATTGATATTGGTGCCCTGCTTTCCCAATACCCTGCCTATGTCCTGCTTTGAAACCCTGATCTCCAAAATGTTGGCCTGGTCCCCGTCGATCTCCTTTACTTCAACCTTGTCCGGCTCATCGACGAGATACTGCACCATCTTCTCGACTAGCTCTTTCATCGCTCACCTCATAGTCCAATGACTCACCTCGCAAAATCCAACGCCTATTTCGCAATGTTCCCGCCTTCTTCCCCTGATCACCTCCTTCAGACGCCAAAATAATGGCCTTCGTTACACCATACCCGATGGCCACCCCCACAACAAGATCGCCCGGGTAATGAACTCCGAGGTAAACCCGGCTCAATGC
>Ga0209636_10004047_pt1 | contig 14987 bp, 13 predicted proteins | sample DeeMarSWOR152_54_FD_187464 | JGI IMG/M metagenome (GOLD analysis project Ga0209636, IMG submission 187464) | Marine sediment microbial communities from White Oak River estuary, North Carolina - WOR-1-52-54 (SPAdes) (version 2) | ecosystem: Environmental > Aquatic > Marine > Intertidal zone >...
TTCAAGGAATTCATCTCTATAGTATTGGAGGCAATAGAGGAGGGCGACGGTGCCGGTCTGTCCGACCTGGCATTTTGAACTTTCTCGAATCATCACCCCGAGGGATTCCATCTCGTCGAGGTCCGCCCGAGTTCCGTGGCCATCGGTGATCCGTTTGAGGACTGTCAGGATCACTCGGGTTCCAACCCTGCAGGGAACACACTTCCCACAAGATTCGTTCTGAACCGCTTCCATATAGGCCCGGCACATATCGACGATATTGACATCGGCATCCCGGATTGCCAAACCATCCCAACCCATGAAAGCCTTAATTTGCCCTTCCCCGTTGTAGTCAAGAGGAAGATTTACCCCTGGAACTTCCTCGAACTCTTCTTGTGGCTTTCCGCGATTGTCGATAACTTGTCCCTGCCAGCTAGAAAAAAGAATCTTACCCATTATGACCCCTCTAATACTCGCCTCGGGAAGGGAAAAAACCTCGCCTTTAGGCGAATCTTCTCGTTTGAAAAACTCGAAATTCGAATATCGAAATCCGAAACAAATCCTAAATCCTGATATCGAATGACAAAAACAGAAGAGAGTTTTGAACATTCGAATTTGTGATTTTGAAATTGTTTCGTATTTCGGATTTCGTGCTTCGGATTTAGTAGCACGAGTCGCTTGTGGCTCAGCCCGAAGGCTATGGATTCTAGACGGTCCGTGATTTCTCCCCTCTCTGCAATCCTAGCGATCAATCTCCCCGAGAACAATATCGATAGACCCAATGGTGGCAATCACGTCGGCTATCATCTGGCCTATGATCATTTTGGGGAGCGCGCCCAGGTTGGCAAAACTCGGGGTTCTCACCCTGAATCGAAACGGCTTGTTCCCGCCATCACTGACGATGTAATAACTCAGCTCCCCCTTTGAAGCCTCAACGCTCTGAAACACCTCTCCCACGGGTGTCTTGAATCCCTCAAACCCGATCTTGAAGTGTCGAATCAGAGCGTCCATCCTGGTCTCCAGTTCTTCTTTGTCTGGCAGGACAACGTGCGGAGCGTCCGCCTTGATGGGCCCCTCTGGAAGATTTTCAATGACCTGGTCAACGATTCTTCTCGACTGGCGCATCTCTTCCATGCGGACCATGTACCGGTCGAACACATCGCCGTTCTCTCCAACGGGAACCTCGAAATCAAAATCCTCGTAGTGGCTGTATGGCGTTGCCTTTCTCACATCATACAGGATCCCTGAGGCCCGAAGGGTGGGGCCTGTGACACTGAAATCGATGGCATCTTGTGCAGACAACACGCCAATCCCCTTGGTGCGGCGCTGGAAAATGACATTTTTCGTAAGAAGGGCATCGTACTCATCGATGCGCCTTGGAAAGTCGTTGACAAAATCTCTGATCCGGTCGATGGTCCCGTCTGGCAGATCTCTCGGGAGCCCGCCGATTCGGAAGTAGGTCGGCGTAATCCGGCCCCCTGCCACCTCTTCAAAAATCCTGAGGATGGCCTCCCTTTCTCTGAAGCAGTACATGACGGGTGTCGTCGCGCCGAGGTCCAGAACGTGAGTTCCCAGCCAGATCAAATGAGAAGCCATGCGCTGAATTTCCGCCAGCATGACGCGAATATACTGGGCCCGTTTGGGGATGTCGATGCCGAGAAGCTTCTCCACTGCGAGGACATAACCGAGATTGTGTCCCATAGCATTGACATAGTCCATTCTATCGGTGAGGGGTATACACTGGTGATAGGTTTTGACCTCGGCCAGTTTCTCGATTCCCCGGTGAAGGTGACCGAGCACGGGGGTAACGTTTCGAACGATTTCCCCATCGAGCTCCAGGATCAGACGCAACACACCGTGGGTTGCCGGGTGTTGGGGACCCATATTGATGGTCATGGTTCTTTTTTCAGCCATTCTTTCTGCCCCTGTTCGAGTCTGATCTTGAGGTTTCTCTGCAGCCTCGCTCGCTTCTCTGTCTCACATTCTGGTTGGTCCTATCCGAGGCACTCCCAGAATAGGGAGTGGGCTAGGAATCGGGGAGCACAGGTTTATCAAAATCCCTTCCCTCAGTTGGGAAGTCTTTCCTCAAGGGATGCCCATCAAATTCGTCCCAAAGAAGAATTCGCTTGAGGTTGGAATGGTTCTCAAAAGAGATTCCCAGCATGTCGAAGGCCTCCCTTTCGAACCAGTTGGCCCCTTTCCATACGGATTCAACACTCGGGATTGTCTCCCCCTCGTTGAGCGATGCCTTAACCCTCACCCGGTCGTTGCGCTTCAGCGAGTAGAGATGATAGGCCACTTCAAACCGGGGGTGGCTTGGGAAACGATCCACCCCACACAGATCCGTGAGCATGTCAAAGGCGAGATCATCGCGCAGATATCGCATGATCTCTACGATGGCATCTTTCTGGACCTCAAGGGTAACCTCATCTCTGAAGACCCGAGAATCTAACACTTCCGAGGAAAATCTCTCTCTCACCTTCATGATGACTTCTCTTTCCGCCATGGATTCACCAGTCAGAAAGCCAAAGGCTCCGGATTTGCGGGTCAGAGAACCCGTTACATACGCTACTTTCAGATTTCGATATGCCTGACCTGGCCCTGCCGAGAGTTTCGTGCTCCCAAAATCTCACTGACGGGGCTAGAACGACGGGGCATCGAAGACGCTCTTCACGTCTCTCCGATCAAGGAGGGACTCCTTCTTTATCTTTTCCTGGATATCCATCAGGGCCAGCTGAAGAGCCTCCGGTCTCGGAGGACATCCAGGGACATACACGTCTACCGGCAATATCTGATCAACCCCCTGAACAACGCTATACGTCTTGAATATTCCACCCGAACATGCACAGGCGCCATAGGCGATCACCCACTTCGGCTCAGGCATCTGTTCCCAGATCCTCTTCACAATCGGAGCCATCTTCTTGGTCACGGTGCCTGAGACAATCATCAGGTCTGCCTGGCGGGGGGAAGGCCGAAATATCTCCGAACCAAATCGGGCAATGTCCCACGAAGCGGCCGAAACCATCATCTCAATAGCACAGCAGGCAAGCCCCATGGTCACCGGCCATATCGAAGATTTTCGCCCCCAATTGACCAGCCCATCGAGACCCCTCATCAACGCCGTGTTCCCCAGGTAGATCTCTATTCCCATTCCAAAGCTCCCTTTTTCCAAGTATAGACATAGGCCAGGATCAAGATTCCGACAAAAACGAGCATTTCCAAAAAAATGAACAGACCGAAGGCAGCCTTAAAGTCACGAAAGACAACAGCCCAGGGATAGAGGAACACAATCTCGATGTCGAACAGAAGAAAGAGCATGGCCACAAGGTAATAGCGAATAGGGATTCTCCGTCTTGAAGAACCGACGGTAGTCACGCCGCATTCGTAGGGGGCCATTTTGGTCGAGGTTGGTTTATGTTGGCCAACGAGATAAGAGGCGATGACGACAAACACACCGAAGGCAACAGCAATCCCGACAAAGATCAAGATCGGTAAGTATTGGATCAGCATGAAGAATCTCCTCGGAAGTGAAAAGAGAAAGCTTGTGAAAAGTTTAATTAGTCGGTTTATACCGGATCTCCAGTTGTTTGTCAAGAAAAAACCATCTGGAGTTTCAGGACGTCTTGCCGTCTCTCCACGGGCGGCTCCGTGAATAAGGAGTGTTTACGAGCGCCCCCGCGGAGCCCAAGCAGAACGTAAGCTACAGACCAACATCCGAGTCAGGGAAGAAGCAATCTCAATTGAGGTCATCCCGAGAGTCATAAACGATAAGCTACGGTAAGAACTGATCACGCTGTAAAGAATCCCAGGCGCCACACTTAGGGCATTGAGGGACCCATTGATCATAAGTGGTTCCACAGGAATCGCACCGATAGTCACCGAGGTGATCGTGGAGCCGGTCAATTGCGAGTCCATAGTATCGGTTGGACAACACCTCGTTCAGCCGCTTCTTCTCCACTTCAGCCAGAATCAGCAGGGCCCCCGGAGATGCCTCCACATCTGGCATTTTGCTGATCTCCGCCTCCGCTTCCTCAAGCTGATTCTGTCTCAAATAGAGCCTAGCGAGAAGAAGGCGAGCGAGTTCACTCCGATTCGAGGTTTTCTTGTAGAACTGAATGAGTTCCTTCTCCGCCCCATGTTGGAGCCTATACTCCTCCAGGGCCTTTGCAACGGGAAATTGGAAACACTCCGTCAGCGCCGCCTCCCATGTCTTCACCGCCTTCTCGGGTGAACCCTCCCTAATATAGGCATCACCGAGACTCAAGAGGGAAGGAACAAAGTCGCTCCTTGCCTTCACGCTTCGCTCAAGAAATGAGATGGTTCTTTTCAGATCTCCTGCCTTCTCTTCGGTGATCCCTTGCTTGTACCAGATGACCGCCAGCGTCTTATCAAATCTCTCGGCTGACACAAGGCCTTCTCTCCGAAGGAGCCGAAGTGTTTCCATGGCACCCTGCCACTTCTTCTGTGCCTTCTGGGTCCTAAGAAGTCCCTTTAAGGCCACTGGATTGGTCTTCTCCATCTCTAGGACTCGGCGGTAGTAGAGTTCAGCCTCAGAGAAATTCTCAGTGCCTTCGCTGCTCACGGCAATTCCCAAAATGGCTCGAATGCTTTTCGGATCTCTTGAAAAAACGTGATGATACCGATCTGAGGCTTTGGTGTATTCTTTTTCTTCAAGGAGGATGTCGGCAAGATCCAAAGATAGCTCTAGGTTTTCTGGGCTGAGTTGGGAAGCCTTCTCCAGGAGGTTTCTTGATTTCTCCAGCTCACCGAGGCGGAGCTGATTCCGCGCCTCCTGTCGATGCGCATCGGTTCTTTCATCTCGCTTCTTGACCCGTTTCTCTCTCATCCCTATCAAGGCGCCTCTCGCGCCTTGAAGTAGAAACAGGACGTAGACAAAGAGCGCTCCTAGGATAAAGGATCCAAAGAGCACCATGTAGAGAGGGACTTCAGTGGGGACTTTCTGGAAGAGCTTCAACGGAATCGTCGTTGGATTCTCCAGGGCGAGATAACTCAAGGCCAGGATCACAAATACGGTAAGTCCAAAAATGACTCTTGACATAACGCTCACTCCATGGATGGTCTATTGAAGACCTACACTTTCTCTGTTCGTCACTCTTTCTGACCACATTGGGAGTCAGGATTCCGAAATAGTCTCAGACCGAGCGTTTCGGAGACGAACCAACCTCTTGTCCGAGATGAGACATCAATGTGCTCAGCTCCAGTCCCCCAGACATTAAGCCATCCCTACGACCGTCCTCAAGGATGTTCTAATCCACCTTCTCCTGACCCACCCAGAGCCAATTTTCTAGCAACGGTCAAGCGATGAGGATATTCTGCCATGAAACGCCTACCATCGCAATCTCAAAAAGCCCTCACTCTGGCATTCAGGGGTTGTGGTTTGGCTCTCACAAGGATCCCTGGGGGAGCGCGAGCGAGAGGCAGACGTCAAGTGGATGAGGCATGAAGGCGTAGGAGTCCTTTCTAGACAGAAGCGACAGATCAAAACGGTGAGTGATGGGTTGGGGTTGCCTCAGGCTGCTTTCTTGAGTTTGACGGCGCAGACCTTATACTCCGGGATCTTGGCGATCGGATCGAGGGCCGGGTTTGTGACGATGTTGGCCCTGCTTTCCAGGAAATGGAAGGGCATGAATAAGGTCCTCTTGTCAACAGCCTCTGTGAGTTTGACCCTGGTGGAGACGGACCCGCGCCTGGATTCCAAGACCACCATCTCCCCATCTGCAATCTCGAACTCAGATGCATCCGCAGGGTTCATTTCCAGGAAGCATTCTTTGATTTCTCGGTCGAGGGAGGGGGAGTTCCTCGTCATCGTGCCCGTATGGTAGTGGACGTGGAGCCTTCCCGTCGTCAATTGAAAAGGGTACTCTCCATCAACCGTCTCTGCAGGCGGTTTGTGTTCGACAGTGTGAAAAAGGCCCTTACCCCTGGCAAAACGACCCTGGTGCAAGAATCTGGTTCCGGGGTGGTCGGCATTGGGGCAGGGCCATTGCAATCCCTCACCCTGAATCCGGTCATAGGTGATCCCGCCGTACGATGGAGTGAGTTGGGCAATCTCCTCCTGAATCGCTCGAGGGGATTCATAATTCATGGGATATCCAAAACGGTTCGATAGATCCTGAATAATCTGCCAGTCTGGCCTTGCCTCTCCGGGCGGTTCGATGGCCTTACGAACCATCTGGACCCTTCTTTCCGTGTTTGTGAAGGTCCCCTCCTTCTCGGCAAAGGAGGTACCCGGCAACACCGCGTTGGCCAGCTCTGCGGTGGGGGTTTGGAAAATATCGATGACCAGCAGAAAATCAAGGGCCCTCAATGCCTTTTCCACATGAAGGCTGTCCGGATCGCTGACGATCGGGTTTTCGCCTAGTACGACCAGCGCTTTGACTCTGCCGTCAAGGATGGCCGGAAACGTTTCGGTGGCAGTCAGTCCTATCCTATCGGAGAGCGTGGTCCGCCAGGCCTCCCCGAACTTCTTTCGAACCCCCTGATCGGTTACCGCCTGATAACCGGGATAGACATTCGGAAGCGCACCCATGTCGCAGGCCCCCTGGACGTTGTTCTGGCCTCGTAGCGGGTTGACGCCGGTCGATTCCTTGCCGACATTTCCAGTGAGCATGGCGAGGTTGGCAAGGGATTTGACGTTGTCTACGCCGGTGGTATGCTGGGTGATGCCCATGGTATACAGGATGCTGGCGCGCTCGGCAGTGCCGTAGTATTCGGCAGCCCTCTCCAGGTCGGCCACAGCAATCCCGGTTATGTCTGCCACTTTTTCAGGAGTGTACTTCTCAACGACGGCCTTTAGAGGCTCGAAGTTCTCCGTGCGCTCATCGATGAATTGCCCGTCCTGCCATCCGCGCTTCATGATGATATGCATGAGGCCGTTGATAAGCGCCACGTCGGTTCCTAGATTCTGCCTGAGGTGGAGATCGGCTTGGAGGGTGATGGGAATTCTCCGGGGATCGGCAACGACCAGTTTTGCCCCCCGGGCCTTTGCACGATAAACCCGTGTGGCAACCAGGGGATGGGCCACCGAGGTGTTGGAGCCGATAATGAAGACGCAGTCGGCTCGCTCAATCTCTTCAACGGAGTTGGTCATCGCTCCACTGCCAAACGCGGCGGCAAGCCCGGCCACCGTAGAGGAGTGTCAGAGCCGGGCGCAGTGGTCGATATTGTTTGTCCCAATGGCTACACGACAGAACTTCTGCAAGAGATAGTTCTCCTCATTCGTGCATTTCGCAGAGGCGAAGATGGCGATACTGTCTGGGCCCTCTTCTTTTTTGATCTCCCGGAGGCGCATGGCAGCCATATCCAGCGCCTCGTCCCATGAGGATTCTCGTAACGTGCCGTCCTTGCGCACGAGGGGTGTGGTGAGTCGCTTAGGGCTCGTGACAAACTCATGAACCGTCCACCCCTTGACGCAGAGTTTACCCTGGTTTACGGGGGCTGTCTTGGACGGAAGGACCGCCACAAGCTTTCCGTCAAGAACCTGCAATAGCATGCCGCATCCGCATCCGCAGTAGGGACAGGTGGTCAGAACGGCCTTGAATTCCATCGATTCTCTATCCCCCGATGATGTTGAATGGTGATTTTTCCTCTATGCTATATCCTGTCCGGTAGCCCAACTCCTCACTCACGATATCAGCCACCTTTTTGTACAGGGTTCTCAGAGGGATGTCTGCCGGACAGGCTTCCTCACATAGGCCGCAGTCGATACACCGGCCGACCATATGCACGGCTCTTATCAGGTGGAAAGTAGGATTGTCCGGTGGAATCTCGCCTTTGCCGACCAGGCTCTCTTCTTCGATGGAGCATTCATTACAAAAACACATGGGACAGACATTCCGACAGCCAAAGCACTTGATGCACCGGTCGAACTCGCCCATCCAAAACTTCAATCGTCCCTCCAGATCCATCCCATCAATGCGAGCGACTTTCTCACTATCTGCCTTCTGCCCCTGAGGACCATCGATCAGACAGTCAGGGAAGGGTTTTTCACACTCGCATGCCCTAGCCAGGTCGTCTGGACACCCAACCCCCACAGGGACGACCCTTTCCTCGTTCAACTGGTTCCACTTGAAGAGTTCCTTCAGTCCCCTTTCGTCGCACCCCCGGGTGAGAACGGCAAAGGTGTCGTCTGGATGTTCCCTGGCCAGCCGTATCAACAACTGATTGAGAGGGTAGCGCGCATCGCCGGGCTCCTTGCGATCTCCGAGGGAGATCTGTTCGAGCTCCTGGGGCTCGCAAAAGAGGTGCGGCATGATGTGGCCGTTTTCCTCTCTGAGCCCCAGAAAGGCCTTGATCTTCCCCTCAGAGAGCAATTGATGAACGTACTGTCTGATCTTTTGACTCATGAGTCTTAGGCAGCCTCCTTTGCTTTCAGGGGGTTCGGCCCAGTTTTCTTGATGTCCTCCACAAACGTGGAGATTTCCTCGACGAATTCAGAGGCCTCTGAGGAAGACACCCATCTCACTCGGAGACGGTCCGGGTTAATCCCGCAAAACTCCATCAGTTTTTTCAGGAAGGTCATCCTTTTTTCGGCCATCACATTACCAGACTGGTAATGGCACTCGCCGAGATGTCATCCAGCCACAAAGATGCCATCTGCCCCTTCCTGCAAGGCTTTCAGCACATAGTGTGGCGATATGCTCCCGGTACACATGACCCTGATCGTCCTGATTGACGTCGAATACTGCAGTCTACTGACCCCAGCCAGGTCAGCCGCGGCGTAAGCTCACCATGTGCAGAGAAAAGCGATAATCGTTGGTTTGAAATCGTCAGACATGACAGACTCCATGAAAGTCGGTTTCCATTCTTTCTGGCACCCTCAATGCTCTCAAGTCCATGGCCGGCTTATCCAACCATCGCCTTCTTGATTTGTGAATAGATCTGCCCGGTCGTGAATCCCTCAAGCTGCACGCTGGCCGAGGGACAGGTTGCAGCACATGCGCCACACCCTTTGCAAATTGCCGGGTTCACCTCACAGATTCTTTGATCTTCCAGGTACCGGACGGCCTCATAGGGGCATACATTCAAACATCCCTGGCAGCCCACGCAGCTCTCCGGATCTATATGGGCCACAATCGCGTTGCCAAACATCTGCCTCTGGGACAAGACGGTCACGGCCCGAGAGGCAGCGCCAAGACCCTGGGCGATCGATTCATCGATTGGTTTCGGGCAGTGAGCAAGACCGCAAACAAAGACCCCATCCGTGGAAAAATCGCTGGGCCTCAGCTTGACATGGGCCTCAACAAAAAACCCATCATCATTCACAGGCACTTTGAACAACCGGGCCACAGGATTTTCTTTCGGAGGGACAACAGCCGTGGCCAGGACGAGCACGTCGGGACGAATCTCCATCTCTCGGCCAAGGACATAGTTGGTAAAGCGAACCTGAAGGCTCCCCTGGTCTCTGACAACGTCAAGACCTCGGTCGAAATCGTAACGGATGAAAATGACCCCCCTGTTTCGCGCCTCCCGATACAGGTCTTCCCGCAATCCATAGGAGCGCATATCCCGGTAGATAATGAAAACGTCCAGATCTGGGTTGATCTCTTTCAGTTTGAGAGCACTCCTGACAGAGTGGGTGCAACAGACCTTGGAGCAATAAGGTCTTTCCTTTATTCGTGATCCAACACATTGGATAAAAACAGCAGAGCGGAGAGCCCTTAAGGACGGATCATTTCCAATAAACTTCTGGTCTAGGTCAAGATTGGTCAGCACGCGAGGATCTTTGCCATAGAGGTATTGATCTGGTTTGAGTTCCGTGGCACCGGTTGCAACGATGGCGATGCCATGCTCCAGTGTCTCATCTTTCCCGTCCGTTTCAATCGTTGATCTGAAGTTACCGACAAATCCATCCACCTGTTTCAACTGGCTGTTAAGGTGAACATCGGTCTTCTCGTTGGATCGAACGTCTTCAATCAGCCTGGTCAGGTTTTGTTGGACATCCTCCCCCCGCCAGGTCTCATAGAGGCTTCGGGCCTGGCCCCCCAGAATACTCTCCCTTTCAATCAGATAGGTATGGTATCCCTGTTCTGCCAGATTCTTGGCAGCGGTCATTCCGGAAATGCCGCCCCCGACGACCAGGGCGGACTGGTTGACCTCGATGATCGGCTCAGATAGAGGGGTATGTTGGGCGACTTTGGCCACAGCCATTCGGACTAGATCCTTTGCTTTCTCTGTAGCCGCCTTACTATGACCTCCGTGCACCCAGGAACACTGATTGCGAATATTGGCCATCTCGAACAGGTATTTATTGATGCCGGCATCGGCCATGGTTTCCTGAAAGAGAGGCTCGTGGGTCAGTGGGCTACAGGCAGCAACAACGACCCGGTTTAGCCGCTCCTTTTTGATGACCTGGGTGATCTTCTCCTGTGTGTCCTGGGCACAGCTGAAGAGATTGTCCTCCACGTAGACGACACCGGGCAAGGTGCGGGCATATTCGGCAACAGCCGGCACATCCACAACACCGGCTATGTTGGTCCCGCACCGACAGGCAAACACCCCTATTGCGGGAGGGTCACCACGCACGTCGATTTGTTCAGGAATCTCTTTTTTCTGGGTCATGGACCAGCGAGAATCTGCCAGAAGACTCTCTGCCATTGCTGCAGAGGCGCTTGCCTCGATGACCGAAGAAGGAATATCTTTTGGACCCTGAAAGCCCCCGCAGACGAAGATACCGGGTCTTGAGGAGCGAACCGGGTCAAAGCTACTGGTGGAGGCAAAGCCGTATGGGTCAATCTCAATACCCACCTTCTCGGCCAGGTTCGCCGCCTCCCTGGAGACGTCCAATCCAACGGACAGAACCACCATATCAAAATCCTCTTCCACCTTTCGGCCAGCCTCGTCGATATAGTGGATGAGCAGGTTTCCTGTCCCGTCTACTGGAAGGATCTTGGCGATTCGCGATTTTATGAAACGGACGCCTGCCTCCTCCTCGGCACGGTTGTAGTATCGCTCAAAATCCTTCCCGTAGGTTCGCATGTCGATATAGAATATGGCCGTATCGAGTGAACCTTTTGCATGCTCTTTGGCCACGATGGCTTCTTTTATGGCATAGGTACAACAAACCGCTGAACAATAGCCTTTAGCCCCCTCGTGCACATCCCGGGAGCCCACACACTGGAGCCACGCGATCTTTTTCGGTTCTCTTTTGTCCGAAGGTCTGATAAGGTGTCCCGCAAAGGGACCGGAAGCAGAGAGGATTCTCTCAAATTCCAAGCTGGTCACGATATTGGGGGATCGATTGTAACCGTATATATCTCTGGTGGCCGGATCAAAAACCTTACACCCAGGGGCAATAAGCACAGAGCCCACATTAATAGAGAATTCTTTTGCCTGGTCCTCAAAACAAATGGCGTCAGCAGGACAGATTTTCTCGCAGACCTTGCATTTGCCTTTTGTAAGGTAGATGCAATTGGCTGCATCAATGGCATACTTGAGGGGAACGGCCTGGGCGTACTGGACATGGATTGCCTTCCGTTTGCCGAGGCCCGCGTCGTATTCACTGTCCACCTTTTTGGGGCACTTCTCAGCGCATAGACCACAGGCGATACATTTGTCAGGGTCGACATAACGGGGGTATTGCGTCAACTGGACTTCAAAATCTCCCTTCTCTCCGGTGATACTTGTCATTTCTGACAGGGTCATGAGCTCGATATTGAGATGCCGGCCGACCTCGACCAGTTTGGGCGAGAGGATTCACATGGAGCAGTCATTGGTGGGAAAGGTCTTGTCCAGCTGGGACATGACGCCCCCTATAGAGGAAGACCTCTCCACAAGATAGACATAATAGCCGGAATTGGCCAGATCCAGGGCCGTCTGCATTCCGGCAATCCCTCCCCCGACCACCATCACTGAGCCGATCTGATTCTGTGCCATCTTTTCTCCTACCTTCCGTCATTCGTCGTGACTGTTTGTTCTGATAAGAAACCCTCTATGCCGTCGATAGGTATCTGGTTCATCTCCAACCCTAGGGCTTCCCTATCGACGTCCATGCTGAGACCGAGAAGCTGTGTATAGAGAATCGAGGGGAGCCGATGATTGTTACCCCTTTTGGAGAGAATCACCTTCTGAACCGTGTCGAACTGGATGTGACAGTACGGACAGGCAGAGCATAGATAATCAGCACTGGAGGCCCTTCCGTCCCTTAGTTTTTTCTCAGTCAGATCCATCGATAGCTCGTCATTGATTCCCCATATCGGGGCACCACAACATTCGAGTTTGGTCGTCCAGTCGATGCTCTCGGCGCCTGTTACCTCAACGAGTTGATCAAATATTGACGGAGCCACCGGATCATCGAATTCAACGATCTGGCTTGGACGCAGGACATGGCATCCATAATGGGTAGCGATCTTGAGCCCATCAAAGGGACTCTTTATCTCTTTCTTTATCGAATCAATGCCCACATCATGAAACAATACGGAGAGAAGGTGTCTAACCTCAACGCCCCCCTCATATTCCAGACCTTCTCTCTGCAAGGTTGCGTTGACCTCTCTTCGCAAGGCCGTGTTTTCCTTCATGAGATGGTCGACTTTTTTCAGGCTGCCGTAGCAACATTTGCACGGCGTCATCACGTTGAGGCTCTTCTTTTTGGCCAGGGCAAGATTTCTCGCTGAAGAGAGAACAAAGGCCTTAAAGCTGATGTTTCTTAAGGGGTATCCGCAACAGTTGAATGCTCTGATGTCGACCAATGCCACACCGAGTTTTCCGAGAACCGCTCGCAGCGACAATTCGTATTGGTTAAGGCGAGCCGGAATGGTGCAACCGAGAAACAGTGCAAATCTCATGATCCTCTTCCCGTCTGCTGTAGCGTCTTTTCCTTTACATTCTTTACTGCCAAGTTCTTGAGCTCATAAAGTACATCGGTGACCGAGACACCCTGTGGGCACTGTTCCTGGCACTGATAACAGGTAATGCAGTCCCATAACATATTTGACCCAAAGGCCAGATCCCTGACGCCCAATCCGCAGGCATGCATGATCTGATGGGGCAGCAATCCCAGGGTCTCCTTTGGGCTGTCGTAATTCCTCACGACTGGACATACAGTGGTGCATGTCTCACAGCCAAAGCAGACCGAGAAAGTGTTTGCTTGGGCCGAGAGACTCAGCCCACTGGGCAATTCTCGGTCCCTCGCGGTCAGCGTAATGGCCTTATCCTCTCTCTTTATTAAATTGCACTCAGCAAGGATGGCCTCTCTGGGCCGAGCTAGGGCCCCCCCGTAATCTTCCTCACCAATTTCCTCCCTCATCAATCCGCGGTAAAAGGAAAGGGGGGAAAGCGAGAGAAACTCGGGGTAACCCTTCCGAAGGAGATCTTCTCTCACGGTGAACCACAAATCCTGCAGATTGATGCCAACTGGACAGACCACGGTACACCGGTAGCAATTGGTGCAGAGATAGACCCCCTCCTGTATGAGCCGGTGCTCCCGTTGGCTCAGTTTCCTGCCGGAGGCGAGGGCCTTTATGGAGGCTATCTTCTCGGACGGCAGAATGTTGGCATTGGGGATCTCCTCAAAAGCCACTCCGACAGAGCAGTGAAGGGTACAGGTACCGCAATGGGTACAGGCATCCAGCTCCATGGCCTGCCTGGTGGCTATGTTGGCCGGGGTTGACCTCCCCCTCTCCATGACCGCATTGGCCAGCAGGCTCAGGGGGCTCGCAAAGATGTGAAACATCTTGCTAAAGGGAAGATAAGCCAGACCAATGAGGCACGCCAAGACATGGACATACCGGAGTATGCCAGGGACATTGGCCTGGCGGAACCAGGAGGCTGCGGGTCCTATGATCTTGGCCACTCCATAACCCGTGAATGCCCACTGGGGCTTGGAATGGCACTCGGCGCAGCTCATCTCGTGGAGTTCCTTCCCTTGCTCTAACGTCTTCTCATCAAACGGCCCCCCGAGATGTGGGGAAATCACTCCAAACGTTTTGACCCAATAGGCTTCGAGGGATCTCAGCTCTTCCTCATCCTCGAGACCGGAGTACTCCTCCACCATTCGCTTGTAGCTGGAGTAGGAGACGATTTTTGCGCCCTCCAAGAGGATGCCAGAGACCATGACAACCGCCACGATGACAATAGCGTAGTGGTCCATTGCGTTGGTTACCAGCCGGGGCGCCCTCACGATAAGTCGCCGGTAAACTGCGATCAGTATTCCCAGGATTACTACGGCACCGAAAAGATCCCTCAAAAACATGAAGGGGTTGACAGTGGAATAGTAGTCTGGGAAGACGGCAGAAGTTATGAACCTATCCAGGGCATGCATCAGAAGAAGCAGCATGAAGCCGCCGTATATGCAGATGTGCATGAACCATCGGAGAATGTCCTCTTTCAATACCCTAACCTGCAGGACCACGTCTAGGACAAAGACCTTCGCTAAGATTAGGATCCTAACGCTGAAGACGGTGGATAGAATACCCGTGAAGGCTGCGGAAACCCTTTTCGAGGTCGGGGTCTTTCTGCCATCCTTACCCATTCTGTATCGGAACCATGTCGAACCCTTGTAGAGGAGTCCAAGTCCGAAAATGATCAGAGAAGCATATAGGGCAATGGCCTGGAACATAGGATGTTTCCCTTATGTTTAGAAATTCCTACAGCTCGTTCTGATGCCGGCACTGCTCAAGCGGTCTAGAAAGAGGGATCACGCAAGGCTTGATAAATACTCTTTATGTAGGCGAGGATTTGTGAATTATTTATCAAATTCAGACGCCTGTCAAGAAAAAAATCGCTCCCCTCTCCCGGACGGTGGCCGATAAGAATACACACAGACCAGAGGGATTCAAGAAGGTTTCAGTACGGCACCTGCCTTGACTTTCCAGACAGCATATTCATATATACCAGACCGAATCAGGGTCTTTCAATGGATTGAAGGCATATCTGACTTGTCTTGGGTAACTGAAGATCACCGATGGCTTTGGGAAATTAGGCTCGTGCGCACTGAAAAATGTTCTTGAGCGAACATTAGGAAGTTTCTGGGGTACCCTCTTTTGGCGAAG
>Ga0209636_10004048_pt1 | contig 14986 bp, 11 predicted proteins | sample DeeMarSWOR152_54_FD_187464 | JGI IMG/M metagenome (GOLD analysis project Ga0209636, IMG submission 187464) | Marine sediment microbial communities from White Oak River estuary, North Carolina - WOR-1-52-54 (SPAdes) (version 2) | ecosystem: Environmental > Aquatic > Marine > Intertidal zone >...
CTGGAAAAGGCGATAGCCAAAAAAGCCAAGGCTATAATTCCCGTGCATCTTTATGGGCAGCCAGCAGACATGGATCCTATAGTTCAGATAGCCGAAAAGAAAGGGATAGCGGTAATCGAGGATGCCTGTCAGGCACACGGGGCATTGTATAAGGGGAAAAAGACCGGAAGCTTGGCAATGGTGGGATGCTTCAGCTTCTATCCGGGGAAGAATCTGGGAGCCTATGGAGAGGGAGGGGCAGTTACCACCAACTCAGACGAGATTGCACAAAAGGTGCGGATGTTGAGGGATCACGGTTCCCCCAAGAAATTTTATCATGAGTACATCGGCAATAATTGTCGGCTGGAGGGTATTCAGGGGGCAGTGCTCTCGGTTAAGTTGAATCATCTGGACGATTGGAACAATAAGAGAAGAGAAAATGCCGACCTTTACAGAAAACATCTGGATAAAACCAGCGTGAAAGTGCCAGATGAGATGCCCTATGCTAAGCATGTTTATCACGTCTTCTGCGTGAGAGTAAAAGACAGAGAGAAATTGATTGATTTCCTAAAGCAAAAGAGCATATTTACCAACATCCATTATCCCATACCCATACATCTTCAGAATGCATACAGCTTCCTGGGATATAAGAAAGGAAGCTTTCCCGTGACCGAGGGATGCATGGATGAAATCCTGTCGCTTCCCATGTTTGCCGAGCTGACAGAAGAGCAGATAAAGTATACCACAGATTGTATCAAGGAGTTCTATGGGGAATGATAAAATGTAACCAGTGGGTCGGGTATCCCGCTAAAGGGAGAACCGTGTGGTTCGCCCCAAAGGCGGGATCGCAACCCGGCCTGCAGGAAAATCTTCTTGGAGTGTAAATCTTCAGCTTTACAAAAGCAACTTAAGAGATTAGGAGTTTCAAGCAGGGCCAGAAAACGTCAAAGCATTTGAGGTAGCCGCAGGCTTCAGCCTGCGCCAAAGCAAAACGCACCCTGAAGGGTGCGGCTACCGATTAGCAGAACAATTTGATGAATTATTAGTTGCAAACAGAGCTTTATCCTCTTCTGGATTGATGTAACATCATTCTATATAGAGGCGGGAATTCCCAGACGGGTCTCCGTCATCCCGCCTCAAGATTTCAGTTCTTTAAAAAGACCCAAAAGCTTTATCTTTCTGCACTAGCGGCGATTTATTCTTGATGTATTTGAGCTTATAGCTTGGAGTTTAGGGTTGGGAGAAAAAAGTTCTAAAACCCTGGTGATCATTCCAGTGTATAATGAGGAGAACAGGATCAAGACCGTCTTGGAGAAATTTGGGGAAGCGAAAATTGACGAGGTTCTGGTGGTAAACGATGGCTCCGCCGATACCACCTCAACCGTGCTGAAGGATTTTGACGTCCGGGTTATTAATCACTATGAAAAACAGGGTGTCGGAAGTTGTATCAGAGACGGAATAGATTACGCACGAAAGAACGGTTTCGACCTGGTGGTGGTGATGGCGGGGAACGGAAAGGATGATCCCAGAGAAATACCCATTCTGCTCAAACCCATCGTCGAGGAGAATTATGATTACATCCAAGGTTCCAGATACTTGGAGGGAGGCCAGGCGGGAAATCTTCCCTTAGCCCGAAAACTGGGGATAAAAGCTTTCACCTTTTTGTGGTCTGTACTCTTGCGAAGAAGATTGACCGATGTGACCAATGGCTTCCGGGCTTATAAGGTCTCTTTATTCGATGATCCCAAGATAAATATCTGGCAAGAGTGGCTTTCCACCTACGAGTTGGAGTATTATATTCATTTTTGGGTTTTGAAGCTGAAATATAAATTCGGTGAGGTGCCGGTCTCAAAAATCTATCCATCAAAGAAGAAATACTCCAAGATCAGGCCGTTTTTGGATTGGTGGCCTATAGTAAAGCCGCTTTTTTATCTTTTGTTGAGAATTAGGAAGTAAAACGGAATGCGTCTTTATTCCTGAATATGAAATCAAAAAGCAAAAAGAGACAAAAGCAAGCTGTAAAGCCCAAGGTTTCTGTGGAGAAGAAATCGGCCTTGACTGAATTCTTTAAGAATCCCTTGTTTTCCTTAAGGATTTTCGAAATTTTACTCTTCTGTTTTATCATGGGTCTGGCTTTTCTCGCAGGCATACTTTTCTTGAGTTCTGATCCTCCGCACATCTCCTGGAGCCAGGACGTGGCTACCGACCCACCCCAATATACATATTTTGCCAGAAATAACGTATTATGGGGCAGTTGGGACCTGTTTGGACACAATCGTTTCATCTTCTTTCTAAAATCGTTCAGCACGGTAGCCTCTTATTTAGTCTTTTCAGTATTCGGTACGGGTAGATTTCAAGCCAATCTGGTAGCGGTGATTCTAAATCTTTTGACCTTGGCGTTTTTATTTCTCGCTCTTAAAAAGGTTTTCAACAAGAGGACGGCATTTTTATCTTTGTTTTTTCTGGGCATAAACTTTGTCTTCATCATGTATGGACGCAATCCATTTTTGGAAATCTCTGCCCTATTTCTCCTGGTTTTAGGGTTTTATTTTATGGTCTCCTCTTTCAAGAAGAATCTACTCTTAATTCCCTCGGGCATCTGTTTTGCCGCAGGTATCTTCTTTGGAAAGACCATGGCCGCATTTATCCTGCCAGCTTGCCTGGGAGTGTTGCTTTTGTGGATGTTCGAGCACTCTTACTCATCCATCCGGAAGGTGAACTTTAAGCCTTTGATCCTCTTTGGCTCAGGATTCACCGCAGTTTTTCTCTTCTGGCTGTTTTTCAGCTATCTGCCTGCCAAAAGAGAGGTGGCAGGTTATTTAGGTGAGCAGGCATTGGGACTTTATGGATTTCCGGTCGCCCTTCAATCCATCACCGGATTCGCTTCCGCCCTCTTCACCTTCGGGAGGGATCTTTTCTATCGCATGCCGGTGGTGTTTCTCCTTTCATTTTTGGGTCTGCTTCTGTTCTTCCGGGACGGTGATTCGATCAAGGAACTTGTGAAACGGAGGGATCATCGGTCAAAGGTCAACTTCTTTTTGGCGCTCTGGTTTCTGGTCTGCTTTTTCCTCCTGATGGTCTTGAACTATCGACCCTTGCGTTATCAGTTCTATCTGATTCCTCCCATGTGTGCATTAGCAGGTGTGTGGCTGAACTCTCTCTTCTCCGGTTTTGCTTCAAAAAGAAACAGGTCGCCCAAAGCCTTATTCTGGATCGCCTTCGTCATTGCCACAACGTTTTTGGTAAACTATGTCATCATCACGTACCACAGATTAAGCCAGAAACAGATTCAGTTGACTTCATCTCTTGGAATTTCTTTGGTTCTCACGTTGATTATTGGGGGTCTTTACTTCTGGCGATCCGTTAGCTCTAAAAAGGAGTCGAAAGGAGAGACCCCCTCAAGTCTCACAAATCTGAAGCTGGGGCAGAGAGGTTTGGTAATGCTTGTGCTGATTCTGATTTCGCTGGTGGTCAACGCAGGGCAATACGTGAGCTGGGCCTCCTCTCCCACCTATTCCTTGAATCGATCCTCCATCGATCTAGGAAAGATCCTGAGCAAGGAAGCGGTGGTATCCGGACCTTATGGACCAGCGCTGGTATGGGATAACGGGCTCAAGAACATAATCCACATGTTCGGGGTCACCAAACCTGATCCGCAGCTTTTCCGCACCTATCCCATTACGCATCTGGCACTGGAGAGAGGAGGGAACAGAGATCGGGCTTTTCAGGATTATCCTGAGGTGATGACGGAGGCTAAAATCGTGACCACCTATTGGCTGAGGAACATTCCGGTCGATATCTATAGAATAGGAGAGTGGACCGACAATCCGGAGACGGAAAAATATCCCCTCTCAGATTTTGAGAAAGCAAAAGTTCTGATGGAGGCAGACCAGACGGATTCTGCTTTGGCTTGGCTGGAGGAGTTTATCTCTCAACATCCGGACAACTTCAGCGCATACCAGGCAGTCACAGAGATCTACTATGAGATGGGAGAATTTGAAAAAGCCGCGCTTTCGTTGGAGAAGGCGGCACAATTCAACCCCACCGATTTCTTAGTTCATCAGCAGTTGGGCTCGGTATATCTTACCTTGAGAAATCAAACCGGTGAGGACAGTTACAGACTTTTGGCAATTGACCAGTGGGAGAAAGCCTTAAAGCTTTTCCCACAAAATGCCAAACTTGCAACACAATTGCAAAGAATAAAGGGGTATTGAAAGCATGAGAAACACAGAGGGAAGAGTTAAGGTTTCTGTGGTGGTTCCAGCTTATAATGAGGTGGAGAATATCGTCCCGCTGATGGAGGAGTTCTCCAAGATGTTTTCCCACACCAGGATGTATGGTGAGGTGATCCTGGTGGATGATGGTTCCACCGATGGCACCTTTCTAAAAGCCAGAGGGTGCCAAGAAAAATACCACTTCCTGCGGGTGGTAGCTCACCAAAGAAACCGGGGCTTGACTGAGGCTCTGATGACCGGATTCTCAAGGGCTAGAGGAAAAATCTTCGTCTTCTGGCCAGCCGATTTACAATACGTCCCCCAAGATATCCCCAAGCTGGTGGAAAGAATAGATAACGGATATGATGTGGTATGTGGATGGAAACAGGGTTCATACGGTTTGAAGAGTTTTGTCTCCTCTATTTACAATCTTCTTTCTCGAATGACATTTCGGGTTAAGGTTCACGATTTAAACTCGGTCAAAGCTTTCCGGCGGGAGGTGGCGCAGGAGGTACCCCTGCGCAAGGATTGGCACAGATATATGGTTGTGATGGCAGCGGATAAAGGTTACAAAGTCGGAGAGGTGAAGGTCAAATTATATCCCCGAAGGTTCGGCGAGTCCAAGTTCGGTTTCTGGAGGATACCTATCGGGTTCCTGGATCTGCTCTCAGTGAAATTTCAGCTCTCCTTCATGAAAAAGCCTCTGCTTCTGTTCGGGTTTTTGGGTCTGATCTTAATTCTTTTGGGCATATTGACCGGAGGAGTGGCAGTCTATCTTAGAATTGCGAAAAACGAGGGCTTAAGGCCACTTCTGTATTTGGTAATCCTTTTGATTCTTTCGGGCATCTCCTTTTTTGCGTTGGGATTCTTGGCGGAGGCCATGGCGGGTATCAGAGAAGAGATAGAGAACCTGAGAGTAAGGTTGACCAAGTCATACAGAAGGGAGAGGAGACGATTTCCCAACCGTTTCAGCTCATCAAACAAAAAGATGCCTCAAAATTCTGACCATCCCAGAAATAAAAATGAAAACCCCGCAAATCATAAATGAAAAAGCCTGGAACGAGTATGTGGTGGGAAAAGAGGGGGGCTCCTTTTTTCATCTTTTCCTTTGGGAAAAGGTTATTGAGCAATCATTTCGCTTCCAACCCCACTACATCTCGTCAAAAGATCAAAAGGGAAAAATCTGCGGAGTCTTGCCACTTTTCTTGATCAAAAGCCGATTAACCGGGAAAAGGTTGGTGTCTTTGCCATTCTCATATATCTGTGGACCTCTGGCTGATTCAAAAGACACAATGGAAAGTCTGATTGAAGGTGGTCTCAAGATTCATGAAAAGACGAAATCCGGATATATGGAAATAAAAGCAAGCCGGGAGGAGGAAGATCTAAAAAACATTGGCTTTCAAGAGAGCAAATATTATAAGACGTATATTCTGCAGTTAACTAATCCGGAGGAAAACTGGCGAAATCTGCATAAGAGCAGCACCCAGAGGAGCATAAACAAAGCAAAAAAAGAAGGTGTAAAAATTTTGTTTTCTGAAGAAGAGAAAGGATTGGAGGAGTTTTACAGATTAAATTTGGGCACCTCTCGTTTCCACGGCATCCCTCCCCAACCTTATAAATTTCTAAAAAATATTGGGGATATCCTCGGCAAAAAGGGTTTGGCCAAGCTTGTTCTGGCTAAGTATCAGAAGAAGTCGGTGGCCGGGGCTATCTTTTTTTTGTTTAAAGACAAGGTTTATTATATATATGGCGCATCCGACCAGAGGTATCTTTTTTGTCGGCCTAACCATCTGCTGTTATGGGAGACTATGCTTTGGGCCATGAAGAATGGGTTCCGGCTCTTTGACCTGGGAAGGGTGTCCCAAGATAATGTAGGGTTGGCCGAATTTAAAAAAAGATGGGGCGCTAAACAAAAGGATTTGTATTATTACTATTGGCCACAAATAAAAGGTGTGGGAGCTACTGACCGGAAGGGATGGAAATACAAGTGGGCCACCGAAATCTGGAGGAAAATGCCCATCTGGGTGACTCGAAAGGGGGCATTTTTGTATAAACATCTAGGTTGATATGAACTTCTTCAAAGTGAAGAAAAAGATCTTAAAGACCTTAGCCCGGAATTGCATCTGGTACAAGTGGAGAATATCGCTTCTGAGGATGTGCCATTTTAAGATAGGAAAGGATGTGTATATCGGGGATGATTTCATCATTGTGGAGGAACTCATGGACAAGGGGAATGTGGTGATAGGCGATCGGGTCAGCTTCGCTCCTCGGGTCACCATAGTCACCTCCTCCCATCCCAATTTCTCTAAGATCCGGCCGTATGCTCCAGTGGAACGAGGAAAGGTGGTAATTGAAAGAGATGCTTGGATCGGATGCGGAGTCATAATCCTGCCTAATGTCACCATAGGTGAAGGTGCAGTGGTGGGAGCCGGTTCCGTGGTCACAAAGGACGTTCCGCCCTACCACATCGTTGCAGGAATCCCTGCGAAGATAGTCAAGAAGCTTGAAGTCCCCTAATAGACATGTGCATTAACATTTCCTTGGACTGTAGTACATCCTACATCAAAAAAGCCCAGTATACGTTTGAAGTGCTTTTTGATACCCTGGGATTCCCTTATACTTTCGTGGATTCAAACGAGCGCAACAAAATAATGGGGGGCATTCTGATTTCGTACGGAGGAGCCGATGATTCGAAAGGCTTAAGTCAAGATAAGATAGGAAGGATACTGATATCTGAAAGCTGGACAGAAGATATCGACCAGATCCAGGTTGGATTTCTATCTACTCCTGAGGGTGAAAAACTTCCGGTTTTGAGCAAAAAGGGAGATAAGGTTTCACAAAGGATTTCAGCTCCTACAGATGACCTGGTCCTTATTCAGATGGACCTAATCTTCTCCTCTTTTTTCTTTCTGTCCAGATGGGAGGAGATGGTAAGCAAAACCACAGATCGACATGGTCGTTTTATCACCAGGGAAAGCATCTCCCACGCTTATCAGTTTTCTCAAAGGGCGATATTAAACGAGTATCTTAAGTTTCTGTTGGAGATCATTTCTCAGATAGCCCGCGCTAAAAAGATACCTTTGCTCAGAAAATGCTTTTGGCCCAACGGACAAAAGCTAGCAGTCTGTTTGACCCACGATGTGGACATAATTGAAAAATGGTATATCTATTCTCTGATAAGGTGTCTGGAGCTGATAAAAACCGGGCAGCTTTCTTCTTTCCTTACAACCTTTTGGAGCCTAATCAAAGGAATTATGTCCGCCAAAAATCCAGCTCTGGCTTTTGAACAAATAACCTCTGCTGAAGACAAATTCTTCTTCCGATCATCTTTTTACTTCATGATGGGAAAACCGAAATTGAAAGACCTTTTCAGTTCGGATATAACCTATGATCTCAGTAAACCCAATACCTTGGAGAAAGCCAGGGAGGTTCTGAAAGAAGGTTTTGAGATAGGACTACATGCCAGTTACAATACTTTTCTGGACCCTCAGTCGCTGCTCAAGGAAAAAGAAGAGCTCGAGCGTTTGATCGACTCTCCTATTTTGGGACTCCGGCAACATTTCTTGAGATTCAAAATCCCTGAAAGTTGGATAGATCAGAACAACTGTGGGTTCTTGTACGATACCACCTTAGGCTTTGCCGACAGGTCCGGGTATCGGGCGAGCTTCACCTTCCCCTTTAATACCTACGACTTAAAAAACGACCAGAAGATGAGTCTGATTGAACTGCCATTGGTAATAATGGATCGGACCTATTCCAAATACCTATCCTTCTCACCGGATGAGATAATGGAGGATGTCATAAATATATTCAGAGACCTGGAGGATTCGGGCGGACTGGCCACCATCCTATGGCATACTCATATGGTTGACGAGTTAGGGTTTTCCGGCTATCCCCAGTTGTATGAGAAAATATTGGATTTTATGTATCGAAAGGGTTACTTTGTAGCCAGTGCAAAGGAGATCGCGGACTGGTGGAGAAGACGAACGAATTTCGAACTGAAAAACCATTTCACCGAAAACAAAAAAACCTCTTGGGAGTTTGTCGGATTCGACCCTATGGACAAGATCAGCTTTGAACTGATCGCTGTTTCGGCAGAGAACCTCAGAGTGGAGGGATGTGATTACCAGGTTACCAGGGAGGGACAAAATACCTTGGCAAAATTAGAAGGGATCGAAAAAGGAAGAAAGGTCACTATTGCCATCGAAATCACGTAAAGATAGGCTATTGATAATCACTCAATCGTTTATCAAACATAAAGGGGACATCTTAAGCAAGCACATATTCGTTGCAGCGAAGCTTTTGGTTCAGACCGGCTGGGAGGTCTCTGTTTTAGCTCCACATGAGAACAGGCTGGCCCGTCATGAAGACATTGAAGGGGTAAAGGTATTTCGTTTCAAATACTTCTGGACGAGATATGAAAGGTTAGCTTACACCGGGCGGATGCACGAGGTGGTGGCGAGAAGCCCGCTCAACCTGTTGATCTTTTTGTTCTTCCTGTTCTTTTTCCTTCTCAGAGCCGTTCAAGTAGCCAAAAGGACAAGGCCGCTCGCTATCCACGCCCATTGGTGGATCCCGACCGGGATAATTGGGTGCCTGGTTTCGCATCTCACAAATATTCCCCTATTAGTCACTCTCCATGGCACGGATGCCAGGCTAATTAGCGAAAGGCCCTTTCTGTCTTCTCTTGCCAGATGGGTCTTTATGTCCGCAGACAAAATTAGCGTCGTATCGCACTTCATTAAGGAGCAACTGGTTGGGGGCCTGCGAGTACCCGCGGACAAGATCTTCGTCTTTCCCATGCCCATTGATACCGAGAAGATTTATAAAAAGGAAGTCCCCCCTCCCGAAAGAAAGATGGTACTGTGCGTTGCTCGGTTACTCGAGCAAAAGGACCTGGGCACTCTCATAAGAGCCTTTCATCGACTTCACCAGAATTGGAGGGAACTTGATCTAGTAATCATTGGGGAGGGGTCAGAGTCAGAAAAGGCAAAATTGGAGAACTTGATAAGGAAATTGAACTTGGAGAAGGATGTTGCCCTCTATGACTTCATGCTTCAGGAAGAGTTGAACCAATACTATAATATGTGTGATCTATACGTCCTTCCTTCCCTGGGCGAGGGTTTTGGACTGCAGCTTGTAGAGGCACAGCTGTGCAAGAAACCAGTCATTGGTGCCCGATCTGGTGCAATCCCGGAGATAATTGAGGATGGAAAAACCGGACTTTTGGTACCTCCTCAAGATCCAGCGGCCCTGGCTTCTGCTATGGAGAGAATACTGGCGGACGAGAATCTCGCTTCCCGACTTGGGGAGGGTGGATATCAAAGCGCAAAGGCAAGATTCTCCCAAGAGACGTTTTTGAGAAAATATGTGAAAGTTCTGAGATGGGCACAAAGAAAATTCTAATCAGATTGGCCCAGGTCGCAGTAATCATCCTGATATTCTACTTCCTCCTGAAAGGCCTCATTTCCAACTGGAATCAGGTTAAAGATTTTGATTGGCAGTTTAACTACTATCTCTTGATCATCTCCTTTGCGCTTCAGATTATGGCATTATTCTGGCTGGTGAAAATCTGGCAGAGAATGCTTCGCCACACCCGTTCGTCTGTGCCTTACTTCAAGCTTTTCAAAGTCTGGTTTTTCACCAATCTGGGCAAATATCTTCCGGGAAAGATCTGGCAGTTTTTGGGAATGGTTTATATGTTAGAAAGAGAAGGGGTTCCCAAGAAAAACAGCTTCTCTACTGGAGTATTAGCCCAAGCCTTCTCGGTCATCTCCGGCTTGATCATCTCTGTTCTTTTTCTGGGTGCGAACTTATACTCTCATTTCTTCTCCAAAAATCCGACCCTGGTGATGGTCGGGGCGGTATTCGGCTTAGCCATTTTGGTGCTAGCCTGCTATCCAAAAATATTGGAAAGAATAGTGAACCTGGGACTAAGAATTTTGAAAAAAGAAAAGATTAGTCTTGATATTACGCTGAAGGATGTTATTATTTATCTTCTGTCTTATTCGTTTTCTTGGCTTTTGTTTGGGCTGGCGTTTTTGATATTTGTAAAAGCAATGGCTGATGCTTCTTTTAATATGTATCCCATGTTGACCGGAGCGTTTGCTTTCTCACTGAATATCGGTTTTTTGGCGATTTTCACTCCGGGTGGAATCGGGGTCAGGGAAGGGGTTTTGGTCTTTCTGCTATCCTCCTTTTTCCCCCTTCCTGTCTCAACTTTGATTTCGCTTTTGTCAAGATTGTGGATAACGGTAGGGGAACTTTTATGTTTCTTAATTGCAGTGCCTTTGAAATGATATTAAGATCAAACAGATCAGCATAGCCCAGGGTTCATCCCTGGGCAGCAGGCCATGAAGGCTCGCCTGCGCTTTTTACTTTTGAAAATGAAAAAAGGGAAAATAAGAAAAGATAAAAAGACCAAAAAGGGCAAAGTGACGGGCCTTAGTCCGAAGAAAGAAGAAAAACTCTGGCGGTATCTCCCCATCGCGCTGTTGTTTCTTCTAACTATCATACTTTTCTCCAGCTTCGTCTTCTCTGATGGGATGCTTTTCGGGACCGATACGGTTGAGGCGGGAGTGATGTTCCGCTCATTCTATGCCTCATTTGTGAAAGAGTACCACGCCATCCCCCAGTGGAATCCATATCTTTTTGGGGGCGTGCCCTTTGTGGATGCTATGGCTGGCGACACCTTTTATCCTTTAGCTATACTCCAGTTTTTGTCACCTCTCCACCGGGCGCTGGGATGGAAGCTTGTGCTTACCGTCTTCCTAGCAGGTATCTTCATGTATCTTTGCATGCGAGCCTTCAAAATCTCCCGACTGGTTTCGCTGTTTTCCGCTATAGCTTATATGTTCTCCGCCAATTTGGTCTCTTGGGTTTACGGCGGGCAGGATGGGAGGATGTATGTGACCAGTCTGTTCCCTTTGCTCTTTTTCTTTTTGCAGAATGCTTTAGATACCCGAAAATGGATTTACTATTTAGGATTGGGATTTTCCATCGGACTTCTGATACTGGCTAACCATCCACAACTGGCTTATTATGCGCTCTGGGCAGCGGGCTTATATTTCGTCTTCCGCTTAGTATTGGACTTTTCTGCCAGTAAACAAGAGACTACTTTTAAAAGGTTAAAACCACTGGTCAAACCGGCTGTATCTTTTGTCATTGCCGTGATAATCGGGCTGACACTCTCTTTAGTGCAGATACTTCCTCCCTATATCTATGTAAACAAATATTCCCCCAGAGCGGAAGGGGGAAGGGGATACGAATATGCGGTCTCCTGGTCGGCTCATCCGGAGGAATTGGCTTCTCTTGTGGTGCCGGAGTTCTGTGGATACAATACGCGCGAGGAAAATACATATTGGGGAAGAAATCCGTTCAAACAGAATGGAGATTACGGCGGCATAATACCCTTGCTCTTTGCGTTCCTTGCTCTTGTCTTTGTAAAGGATAAAAAGAAGTGGTTCTTCTTAGGGCTCTCCGGTCTAGCCATAATCTACTCTTTGGGTGGACACACTCCTATCTATAGATTATTTTATCATCTGGTACCTCAGGTGAAAAATTTCCGGGCACCGGGTTTGATTCTTTTCCTTTTGATCTTCTCTGTAGTATTCCTGTCCGCACTTTTTCTGGAACGTCTGCGGAAGGGAATAAGAGAGGCTTCAGAGCAGAGGAAACTCTTCAAGATATTGCTAATTTTAACTGCCATCTTCTTAGGACTTTCCGTTCTTTTCTCCTTAGCCGGAGATCTGCTTCTTTCCATCTGGACGGGAATCCTTTATCCCGGCATCGACCCTTATAAAAGCAGAATTATGAGTCAGAACTTGCCCAATATGGTAAAAGGATTCTGGATCACCTTTTTTCTTGTTGGATTGACTGCCACAGCAGTTTATTTCTTAGTCAAGGAGAGAATAAGTCCAACTTTTCTTGTCGTATGGATAGGAGCACTTCTGATTTTCGATCTATGGAGGGTGGATGCTAAGTTCATTCGTAATTTTGACTACAAAAGTTATTTCTATAAAGATGGAGCCATAGAGTTTTTGCAAAAAGACAAGGATCAATTCCGTGTGATGTGTTTGCCCCGCACATATCAGGGACAAAACATCTTGGCTTTCTATGACATCCCGCAGGTTTTCGGTTACCATGGCAATCAGCTCAAAGATTACGACGAATTCACCGAGAGAAGATATCGGGAGTCAGCGCGAACTCAGGAGGAATACGGGCAGAGATATGCTCAGTTTCTTTTTGAGACCAAACCCGACCTTTTGAATGTCAAATATTTCTTAAGTCCACAGCCTTTTGAGCATCCCAAGTTCAAACAGGTGTTTCAAGGGAATAGGGTTTATGTTTTTCAGAATCAGTCGTATCTTCCTCGCGCTCGGATAGTCTTCAAACACGAGGTGATAGAAGATCGAGATCAAATTTTGAAAAGGATCGCCGATCCGAATTTCGATTACCGGAACTCAATTATCCTGGAGGAGGAACCTCGGGTTTCATTAAGCCGGGCGGATACGTCTTTAGCCCAAGGAAAAGGATGGATGAAAAAGAATGAGATAAACAGCATGGAAATTAGAGCTGTACTTTCCCAGCCAGGTTTTTTGATCTTGAGCGAGAATTATTATCCGTCTTGGAAAGCTTATGTGGATGGGAAAGAGACGGAAATTTACCGGGCAAATTATCTGTTTAGAGCAGTTTATCTAGACAAGGGGGAGCATGAGGTGAGGTTTGTTTTCGATTCGGTTCCGTATCGAATTGGAAAGTCCTCCACTCTGTTGACATCAGGTTTTCTTTTGGTTAGTTTTGGGTTTTATTTAGTTAGACCATTGTTCCGTAAGAAGGAAGGAGCTGAATCAAAGATAAGATGAGACAAGATGAAGACTTTGGTGATCATACCCACGTATAACGAACGGGAAAACATTGAGAAGATCGTTCCTCTGGCTATAGAAAAGGATCCATCCATCCATGTTTTGATTGTCGATGATAACTCTCCAGATGGCACCGGTCAGATCGCTGACTCCATGTCGAAAGAAAATGATCGTCTCTTTGTGATCCACCGCCCAAACAAAAGCGGACTGGGGACCGCCTACATAACCGGGTTTAAATTCGCTCTGCAAAGAAGCTATGACTACATATTTGAGATGGATAGCGATTTCTCTCACGATCCCAAATATATTCCCCACTTTCTGGAAGCTATAAAGGATGCAGATTTGATTTTGGGATCAAGATATATAAGCGGGGTGAATGTGATCAACTGGCCCATGTCGCGACTGCTTCTCTCCTATTATGCTAACGTTTACTCCCGGGTCATAACCGGTCTTCCGGTGAAAGATGCCACCGGTGGGTTCAAATGTTACCGCCGGGAGGTTCTGGAGGCCATCGATCTGGATAAGGTTAAATCCAATGGATACTCCTTTCAGATAGAGATGAGCTTCCGCGCCTGGAAAAAGGGATTCAGGATAAAGGAGGTACCCATCGTATTTGAGGACCGAAGGGCGGGTCAGTCCAAGATGTCCAAAAAGATCGTGAGGGAAGCTGTCTGGATGGTGTGGAGATTGAGGCTGTGGAGTCTTCTGCGTAAATTATGATCGTTTATGTCAGGCTGCTTAGGATCCATATTAAAGTGGACGTTTCAGGGATGTGAAACGGATGAATGTAGTTTTTCATCTTTTTGCCCAAATCAGCCATACCGCATCAGCAAAAGCACGCAGTTATGATATTCTCCTTTGAGCCAGATATAGACCTTTCCGTCATTATAGTTAATTACAATGTGAAAGATCTTTTAAGAAAATGCCTGCAATCGGTTTTTGATTTTCAGAAAGATTTGAGCTTTGAGGTGATGGTGATTGACAACGACTCAGAAGATCGGAGCACAAGTATGGTAAGAGGAACGTTTCCTCATGCCAGGCTTTTCGAAAATAAACGAAATCTGGGATTTTCAGCTGCGTGCAATCAGGGCATAAGAAAGAGCCGGGGACAGTATATTTTGCTTTTGAATCCGGACACGGAATTCACATCTGGGGGGATAGGTAAGATGATTGAGTTCATGGACGCCCATCCCCAGGTAGGAATTTGTGGTCCCCAGATGATCGACCCGCAGGGGAAGATTCATTTCTCCTGCCGGTCGTTTCCCTCTTATCTAACCGCCATCTCTTCTGGCCAATCCATTCTGAACAGACTTTTCCCTCACAACCCATTGTCAAGAAAATATCTTCTAAAAGACCAAAACCGGAGCCAGAAAAAAGAGGTGGATTGGGTGTCTGGCTCATGTCTTTTGACAAAAAGGGAGGTGGTTGAAAGAATCGGGCTTTTAGATGAGCTTTTCTTTATGTATGTGGAAGATGTGGATTTTTGCTATCGAACCAAAAAAGCGGGTTTTTTGATTTATTATTTTCCGGAAGTGATGATCATTCACCATATTGGCAAAAGCACTGAAAAAAGAAAACTTTTGATGAAGGTGGAACATCATCGGAGCATGTATCATTTTTATCGAAAACACCACCATCCCAATGTTTTATTGAAAGGGACCGTCTTCCTTGGCATCTGGATTCGACTGTGGTTTACCGCCTGGAGAAGTTTTTTTGTTAACAAGTAGGAAAGGGGATTTGCTGAAAGGCATAAGATGAACGGACCGTATTTGGATTTTGAAAAGCCAATTTATGAGTTGGAAAAGAGGATAGATGATCTAAAAGAGCTGGCGGGTCGGGAAGGAGACGATTCTCTGGAGGATTTGGAGCTTTCCCGCGAGATTAAGTCCTTAGAGGAGAAGCTGGAAAGGCTCACCCAGGATATCTATT